>Ga0209821_100080_pt1 | contig 17587 bp, 17 predicted proteins | sample SSWtaG_3_FD_184118 | JGI IMG/M metagenome (GOLD analysis project Ga0209821, IMG submission 184118) | Hot spring microbial communities from Sandy's Spring West, USA to study Microbial Dark Matter (Phase II) - SSWTFFsm_matched (SPAdes)... | ecosystem: Environmental > Aquatic > Thermal springs > Hot... | reverse complement strand
CGTTCCCAGCCCACCGTGTGGGATGGAGACTTTGCCTTTTGTTGTGTTTGTGTTGTACTTGTATTAGTTCCTAGCCCACCGTGAAAGTTAAGGCTTTTCTAAGATCACTCGTTGGGAATCCTTTCAAAGTCTTAATTCCAAAAGCTTTTTTCTGCCGTGAGTGAGCAACTGTGGTAGAATAAAAAACTATGCTGTTGAAAGAGTATAATCCCTACCTTGAGTACAAAGGTGGAGAACTTCATTTAGAAGAGGTTTCTTTGAAAGAGTTGGCAAAGGAGTTTGGCACTCCGCTTTACGTCTATAGTGCTTCTTACATCAGAGATAGAATAAAAGCTTACAGAAAAGCCTTCCCGGATGCTCTCATATGCTATGCGGTAAAGGCAAACTTTAATCCTTCAATAATAGCCTTAGCCAAAGAGGAAGGAGCTGGTGCGGATGTGGTTTCTGGTAGTGAGCTTTACTTGGCTTTAAAGGCAGGAGTAGAGTCTTCTAAGATAGTCTATGCGGGTGTGGGAAAGACAGTTCAGGAAATAGAGTTTGCGGTTAAGCAAGACGTTTTGATGTTCAACGTGGAGTCCTCTATGGAACTTGATGTGCTAAACGACGTGGGGCAAAAGCTAGGCAAGAAAGTCAGAATAGCCATAAGGGTAAATCCAGACGTAGATCCTAAAACCCATCCTTACATATCCACTGGTATGAAGAAAAGTAAATTTGGCATAGACATAAAGCAGGCAAAGAAGGAGTACGAATACGCAAGGAAGCTGAAAAACTTAGAGATCGTCGGGATACACTGTCACATTGGCTCGCAAATACTGGACGTTTCTCCTTACATAGAGGCGGCGGAGAAGGTAGTAGAACTTTACTGGGATTTAAGCAAGTCTGGGTTTGATATAAAGTATTTAGACCTTGGTGGTGGCTTGGGTATAAAGTATCAGCCAGATCAGGCAAACCCAGAGCCAGAAGATTTAGCCCACGCCATAATGCCAAGCCTAAAAGATGTAAAAGCTCAGATAATTTTAGAGCCCGGAAGGTCCATAGTGGGGAATGGGGGCATCTTGATAACTCAGGTGCAGTTTCTAAAGGATAAAGGACACAAGCATTTTGTGATAGTGGATGCGGGTATGAACGACCTTATAAGACCAGCTATATATTCTGCCTACCATCACATAGTGCCTGTGATGGAAAGAAACTCAAAATACATAAAAACTGATGTGGTGGGTCCCATATGCGAAACTGGGGACTTTTTGGCTCTGGATAGGGAAATTCCTTACGTTGAAAGGGGAGATTATCTGGCGGTGCTTTCTGCGGGAGCTTACGGCTTTGCCATGTCTTCCCAATACAACGCAAGACCAAGAGCTTGTGAGGTTTTGGTGGAGAAAGGAAGCGTGAAGGTAATAAGAAGAAGGGAAACTTACGAAGATATAATTGAAAGAGTTGCTTGTTGCTGACGGTATAAAGAAAAGATACAAATACAGGGAAGTTTTAAAGGGGGTTAGTCTATACGTAAGAAGGGGAGAGGTGGTTGGACTTTTGGGTCCCAACGGTGCGGGAAAAACCACACTTTTTAACTGTCTGGTGGGCTTTTTACCGGTAGATGAAGGAAAAATAGAGCTGGAAGGTAAAGATATAACAAACATGCCTGCCCACAAAAGGGCAAAGGAAGGCCTATCCTTTCTTCCACAGGAGCATACGCTCTTTGAAGATCTAAGTGTTATGGAAAACTTGCTCATCTTTTTAGAGTTCTTTGAAGAAAGCAAAGAAGGCCAGCTGGCAAGGGCAGAAGAGCTTTTAACAGACTTTGGACTTTACGAGTTAAGAAATCAAAAAGCGGGAAGCTTGTCCGGAGGCCAAAAGAGAAGGTTAGAAGTTGCCCGCTGTCTTATACCAAAACCCAAATACATACTCTTTGACGAGCCCTTTGCGGGCATAGACCCCATAATGGTAGCGGACATAAGGCAGCTAATTCTTAACCTAAAAACCCAGGACATAGGCATTCTCATAACAGACCACAACGTCAGAGAAACCATAAAGGCGGTGGATAGGGTGTATATTATTTCAGAAGGGACCATTTTAGCCCAAGGAGAACCTTGGCAGGTAATAGAAAATCGAAAGGTTAGAGAAGTTTATCTTGGTAAAGACTTCCAGCTGTGATTTCGTTAAAAAGATGTCTCACCGTTTCTTTCCAATCCTTTTTACCTTCTTCCACCAGGTCCAAAAGCTCTTCCATCTTAGCGGTATAGCTGTAATCTACGAGCTTTGGAGAGTTTTGCATAAGAAAGTCCATCACCTGAAAGGCTATAGGAGTAGGCTTTAGCTCACCCTTTTCTACCACCACATAACCCCTTTCCTTTAGGGTTTTTACTATAGTGGAGTAGGTTGATGGTCTTCCTATGCCCAGGTCTTCCAGTTTTTTTACAAGGCTTCCTTCTGTGTATCTCCTGGGTGGTTGGGTTTGTCTTTCTTCCAAAAGGACCTGCTTTGGCTTTAGGATTTGTCCCTTTTCAAGCTCTGGCAGTTTTTGCTGTAGAAAGTCGTGCGGATAAAATTTAGACCAACCGTCAAAGATCAGCACCCTTCCTTTGGCAACTATTTCAAGGTTTTCTTGCCCTATGGGAACCAAAGTTACCCTTTGGTTTTCCAAGATGGCAGGCGTGGATAGGCTTGCCAAGGTCCTCCCAACTATCAACTCAAAGAGCAAGAGTTCTTCTTTGCCTTCCGGTTTTTTGTAAAGGTTTGTGGGTCTTATGCACTCGTGGGCGGATTGCACGTGAGCTTTCTCTTTAAACCTTCTGAGGGTTCCCACGTAATCCTTTCCGTGGTGCTTTTCTATCCAAGCCAAAAATTCCTGAGCCTTTTTTTCGTTCATGCGGTGGGCATCCGTTCTTGGGTAAGTTATAAAACCCTCTTCGTAAAGCGCCTGGGCAATCTTCATCGTTTTATCCACACTCAGCTTTAACCTCTCGTTGGAAGCTCTTTGAAGCTCTGGAGTGTTAAAAGGCTTTGGTGGTGCTACCTTTTCCTGCCGCTTTTCCACCCGCTTTACTTCAAAGAAGGCGTCTTTTAGCTTTTCCATGTAAGGTTTAGCATTTTCCGGCTTTTCAAACCTTACCTCCAAATAGGCATGGAAGTCCTCAAAAAGGACCTTTACATAGTAAAACTTTTTCTTCTTGAAAGCTTGTATTTCCCTTTCCCTTTCAACTATCAGCCTCAAAGCAGGAGACTGTACCCTTCCCACAGAAAGTCCCTTTTGCCTAAGCTTTTTACAAAGCTCAGGGGAAAGTAAGTATCCGATCAATCTGTCTAAAACCCTTCTTGCAAACTGGGCTTTAACAAGGTTGAAGTCTATACCCCTTTTTTCCCTTATGGCCCTTTTTATTGCCTCCTCCGTCACTTCGTAGAAATAAACCCTATATATTGGTTTTTTCGTCTTCCTTAGCTCTTCCCAGAAAAAGTAAGATATGGCTTCCCCCTCTCTGTCTGGGTCTGTTCCAAGGAGAATAAGCTCAGAATTTATGGCATGCCTTTTTATGTCTTCAAAGACCTTTCTTTTGCCTCTTCTCCACCCAAAAAAAGGAGTAAGAGTTTCTAAGTCAACTCCTAGCTCATCCTCTGGTAGGTCTTTGATATGTCCTCCCGAAGCCTTTACCAGATATTCCTTTCCTAAATACTTGCTTATGGTCTTTGCCTTTGTGAAAGATTCTACTACAAAGAGAATCATGGTTTCTTTCCTTCCATCCACTCTTCAAAAGAAAGACCTTTTTTTATGGCTTTTAGCATATCCTCCTCCAGGGGGGACAGATCTTCAGGTACAAGGTCTGGTCTTTTTTCAACGGTTCTTTTTATGGAGTGCCAAAGCTCCCAAAGCTCAATCAGCTTGTGATTGCCAGACAGTAAAACTTGGGGCACCTTCATTCCCTTAAACTCAGCTGGTCTTGTATAGACAGGTGCGCCCAGCCACCTTCTGAAAGAATCTTTTTTTATGCTCTCTGGCTCACTCAAAACGCCGGGCAAAAGTCTTGCCACTCCTTCCAAAAGGGCTAAAGCAAAGATCTCCCCTCCGGAAAGCACAAAATCCCCCAAAGATAGCTCCTCGTCCGCTAAAAAGCTAACTCTCTCGTCAATGCCCTCATACCTTCCGCATATTACCAGCAGACTGTCTAACTTAGAAAGCCTGTCTAAGTCCTCTTGGGTAATTGGCTTGCCCCAAGGTTGGGCTATTACAGTATAAGGTTTTCCATACTTAGAAACTAAGTCTTCGTAAGCCAGCAGTATAGGTTCAGGCTTTAGAACCATTCCTGGATGTCCGCCGTAGGCATAGTCATCCACCTTACCCTTTGGTGCATAGTTCCTGGGGTTTATGGTTATCACTTCTAACATACCTTTTTTTATAGCCTGAGAAACTATTCCGTATTGGCAAAAGCATTCAAACAAGTTTGGAAAAATGGTGATTGAGAAAAACTTCATCCTTTCAGAAAGTTCTCTACTACAGCCTTTGCCCTCTCTGGACTGAAACGATAGTAAATGTCTATGGTGGTTTTAATGTTGGCGTGCCCTGCAAATTCTTTAACCAGTTCTGCAGGGAATCCTTGGTTTATAAGGTTTGTGATGTACGTATGTCTGAAACTGTGTAAAGAGAAGTGAAAACCAAGCTTCTTGGAAAGCCGGTTTGTGTAAACTTGTAGAGAAGCTGCATTTACGCTTAGCGTATCTTCGTAGTTTTCCAAAAATCTGCTTAGACCTTCAGTAAATCTGTAAGTTTCTTCCCTTGAGGGGCCTATCAAGGGCGCCATTCTTTCCTTTTTTCTTTTAGTTATCTCCGCAGGTAGATGTATCCAGTATATACCGCTCTTATCCAAGAAAAAGTGCTCAGGCCTAAGACTTTTATATTCTGAAAGTCTTATTCCACTGTATAAGAATAGTCTGTATATGTTCTCGTACTTAGAGCCTTTAACTTTTTGGAAGATCCTTTCTAACTGACTTTTTTCTAACGCCTTTGGCTTTCTGTAAAGTGTGTGCAAACCATAATCTTCCTTTATATCCTCTATAGCTTCTTCTATTTCAGAAAAGCTATCCTTAGGTAAAAATCCTCTTCTGGTCAAAAATTTATAAAAATGTCTGATGGCAGAAAAGTGAGTTAAAAGGGATGCAGCAGAAAGCTCTGACAGATCTGCATACTGGTAAAGTTCTTTTGAGGAAACTTCAAGTGGGTTATCTGTGCTGACTCTCTTCAGAAAGGACTTTACAGCATTGACGTAAGTTATAGTAGTCCTTTCGCTTCTCGTCCTTTCTAAGTGCTTCTTCCAAAGTTCTAAGAGCTCCACATAGTAAATTATAAAATGGGCGATGGAGGAGTCGAACCTCCGACCTCCATCGTGTGAGGATGGCGCTCTACCACTGAGCTAATCGCCCAACGTCCCCGGGAGGAGTCGAACCTCCGACCTCGAGATTAGGAATCTCGCGCTCTATCCTCCTGAGCTACGGGGACTAATAGACATATTATAATCCCGATTTTATTCTATCAATGAACTCTCTTACCGCCCTTTCAAAGCCAAAGAGAACCGCATTGGAAACTATGGAGTGTCCAACATTTAGCTCTTCTACGTAGTCTTTTAGCTCTTTTACTAAGTCTGACACGTTCTGGTAAGTTAGTCCGTGTCCTGCGTAGACTCTCAAACCTAGTTCTTTAGCCAGTATGGATGCTTTTTTCAGCCTTTGAAGCTCCTCTCTTGCTTCCTCTTTTTTGTGTTCGTTCCAAAGGTTGGCGTATCTTCCGGTGTGTAGCTCTACCGCATCTGCACCAACCGCCTTTGAAGCAATTATCTGCTCTTCTTCTGGTTCCACAAAAAGAGACACCTCAATGTTAGCAAGTTTTATTTCTTTAAGGTAGTCTTTCAAAAAGCCTTCTAACCTTACCACATCCAAACCGCCTTCCGTAGTTATCTCCTCCCTTCTTTCTGGCACTAAGGTTATTCTGTTTGGTTTCACTTCAAGGGCTATGTTTTTCATCTCCTCCGTAGGTGCCATCTCAAGATTTACAGGAATTTTAACTAACTGTTTTATGAGCCTTAGGTCTTCGTCTTGGATGTGTCTTCTGTCCTCTCTTAAATGCAGTGTTATCTGATGAGCACCCGCCTGCTGGGCTATCAGGGCAGCAAACACCGGACTTGGCTCAAAGGTCCTTCGGGCTTGTCTTAGTGTAGCTACGTGGTCTATGTTTACACCCAATCTCATACTTTAGAAATGTATATCGCAGACCTGCTCGTATTCCACGAGCTCTTTGATGACTGCCTTTTCACTGCAAAGTGGACAGCTTGGATCCTTTCTTAATTTAACCTTTCTGAATTCCATAGAAAGGGCGTCCATTATGAGAAGCTTACCCACCAGTGGCTCACCTATTCCAAGAAGGAGCTTTATGGCTTCTGTGGCCTGTATGCAACCCATGATGCCACCTATGGATCCAAGGATGCCTGCTTCTTGGCAGGAAGGGACCAAACCTGGTGGGGGAGGCTCTGGAAACAGACATCTATAACAAGGTGACTCTTCCTTCTTTCTAAAGTCAAACACTGAGATTTGACCTTCAAACCTAAGCATGGCTGCGGAAACCAAGGGCTTTCCCGCAAAGTAGCACGCATCGTTTATTAGAAATCTGGTGGGGAAGTTATCGGTCCCATCCAAAACCACGTCGTAGTCCTTGATTATGTCCAAGATGTTTTCTTTATTTATGCGAGTGTTGTAAGTTATTACCTTCACGTCTGGGTTTAGTCTCTCCACCGTTTGCCTTGCAGACTCTACCTTTGGAATCCCCACTCTATCCGTGTTGTGGATGATCTGTCTTTGCAGGTTAGAAAAATCCACCACGTCAAAATCTACTATGCCAATGGTTCCAACACCAGCGGCGGCTAAGTATAGTATGGAGGGAGAACCCAAACCTCCCGCACCTACGACCAAGACCTTTGACTTCAGAAGCTTTTCCTGCCCTTTACCACCTACCTCGGGCAGTATAATGTGCCTAGCATATCTTTTTATTTGCTCTTCTGTAAAGTTAAACATTTTTTATCTCCCAAGAATGTAAAATTTATACCTTTAAAAGAACGCTTTGCAAATCTGAACCCTCGTAACTACCTATCAATCCCCTCTCATGCACTTGCTTGTCTATCCTAGTGGGCTCTAAGGTAGATATTATGTAATCCATGGCTTTGTAAGCCTTAGATGGATCCCCGCAGGTATAAACATCCACAGTAGCTAAACCATGTTCTGGCCAGGTATGGATGGATATGTGCGATTCAGCCAAGAGGATAACCCCCGTAGCTCCATGTGGTTGGAATTGATAGTAGTGAGAGGAGATCTTGGTAAGACCTGCTACTCTTACTGCGGTTTCCAAGAGGTGTTTAATATCTTCCACCCTGTCAATCAGATCAGGGTTAATGCCGTGCAGGTCCGCTAAGATATGCAGTCCGAGGGTCTTTGCCATTTCCTTTCCTCCTTGTCAAGGTTTTTTAAAATTTTGACAAGCCAAACCATAACAAAAACCTCCTTTAACAAAGAATACAAATTATAATAACTTTTATGAAAAAATCAAGTAGAAGATCTAAACTTAGACCCACCTCTTCTATGGTTAAGCAAGCTGTGTTCAACATGTTGGGAGATATAGAGGGAAAGCTATTCATAGACCTATTTGCCGGAAGCGGTCAGATGGGTTTTATGGCTATGGAAAGGGGGGCTAAGGTAATTTTTGTGGAAAAAAACAGAAAGTTAGCTCAATTAATAAAAGAAAAAGGCGGCAATGCGAAAGTTTCCGATGCTATAAAATTTTTAGAGTCCTTTGAAAGCTCACCAGACATAATTTTTGCAGATCCTCCATATGATTATCAGAATTACAAAAAATTAATAGAAGTTGCGCTTAAAAAGCTCTCTAAAGGTGGTATTTTTATACTTGAACACAGAAAAAATCAAAACTTTGAAGCAGAAAAGGTAAAAACTTATGGAGATACCGCCCTGTCTATCTGGAGGAAAGAAGATGATGAGTGTGGTCTATCCGGGGACCTTTGACCCACCCCATTTGGGACACCTTGACATAGTCAAAAGAAGCTGTGCGTTGTTTGACAAGGTAGTGGTAGCCATAGCTAAAAGCCCCAGAAAACACCTGCTGTTTGACCTTGAGGAAAGGCTGGACATGTTCAGAGTTATGGTTGAGGACCTGGGTACGAAGGTGGAGGTAAAGGGCTTTGAGGGCTTGCTTGTAGATTTTATGCAAAGAGAGGGTATAAAGGTAATAGTCAGGGGAGTTAGGCTATTTACCGATTTTGAATACGAGCTTCAGATAGCATTAAATAACAACAAGCTTGCAGGCGTAGAAACCATATTTATGATGCCTTCTCAGGAATACATACACATAAGCTCTACCATAGTCAGAGACATAGCCAGCTACTGCGGAAAGTTAGAAGGCTTAGTCCATCCTTACGTCGCTAAGAAAATAAGGGAAAAGTTTGGATGTCTTTAACCTTTGCACTCCACCCCTTCTCTATCTATGTATTCCTTCATTCTCTCTAAGGCTATCTCTCCAGTTACCAAGTCCTTTAGATCCCTTTCAAGGTTAGTGGGTTTTATTACAGCTATCCATCCCTCTCCATAGGGATCTTCGTTTATAAGTTCAGGCTCGTCAAAGAGCCTTTCGTTTCTTTCCACTATCTCCCCCTCTATGACAGCAGGTATAGGACCTGTCCATTTACCGCTTTCCAAGGAGGCAATGGGTTTTCCCTTTGGCACCTGTTTGCCCGGTGGTTTTATCCTCACATTTACCATCTTACCTGCCCTTGTTTGTCCTACGTCCGTTGCCCCCACACGGACCAAGCCCTTTTCTTCTATTTTATACCACACTTGATTTTCTATATCGTAATAGAGTTCCTCCGGTATCTTGCATCCTTTGTATGTTTTCATGGCGGAAATATTTTAACGGCATAAATTAATACAAATGTATGATTTTTAGCAATAGGCAAGAGGCTGGTAGGATCCTCGGTGAGTGGTTAAAAGATAGATTGAAAAGGAAAGGAGCGTGTGTGGTCCTTGGTATACCCAGAGGGGGAGTGGTTGTGGCAAAGGAGGCGGCAAAGATTTTGGGTTGTCCATTGGGTGTTCTAATAGTCAGAAAGCTCGGTGTTCCAGAAAATCCAGAATTAGCCTTTGGTGCTATAGACCCAGATGGGGAAATATACTTAGACAAAAACACGGTTGAGTACTTTAGGCTAACACCAGAGACCATAAAGAAGGTCGCACAGGAAGAGCTGAAGAAGATAAGGGACAGAGAAAGGAAATTTGAAAAGGGTAAAATATCCCAATTTGAAGAAGTAGAGTTTATTGTGGTGGATGACGGTATAGCTACCGGTATGACCGTAGAAGCTGGAGTAAAGTATCTAAAGAGAAAGGGCGCCAAAAGGGTGATAGTGGCAGTGCCAGTCTGCCCAAAAGATACTGAAGAAAGATTAAAAAATTATGCAGATGAAGTTTATTGCTATCACTCTACTACCTCTTCTCCTTTTGCGGTAGGAATGTTTTACAGGGATTTTAGACAAGTGGAAGATGAAGAGGTCCAAAATCTGTTGCAATAATGCACGCCCAGACCTATATTATAAAGTTTTGAATAGAGGAGGTAAAGGATGATTAACAAAAGTCTTATGAAAAAGCTTATCTCCTTGGGAGAAAAAGGCTACGTTACTTACGATGAGTTGAACGAGGCATTGGGCGATAGTCTGATTGACACGGAGCTTTACGAAGAGGTAATGGATTTTCTTCAGGAAAGAGGTATCAAGCTTCTTGAAACTGAGGAAGAAGCTAAAGAAATAACAAAGGATGAGGATTTCTTGGTATCTACCGACCACCTTTTGCAAACGTCCAAGGACGGCGATCCTGTAAGGCTTTATCTCAGAGAAATGGGGAAAATACCCCTTTTAACAAGGGAAGAGGAGATAAAGTATGCTAAGCAGATAGAGATGGGTAGAAAGATAATGAGAAGGGGGCTTCTGAGAACTTCCTTTTTGGTGGAGAGAGTTTTGAGGGAGTGGGCAAATGTATGCAACGGAAAGCTAAGGGTTCAGGACATTATGGACACCTTTGACGAGAGCAAAACTGTGGAAGAGTATGAAGAATCACACGAACAGTTAGAAAGACAGTTTATACAAAAAGGCTTAGAATTGGCAAAGGCATACAAGGATGCGCTTTACTGGAGGGACCTGTATCTTTCTTACAAACTTCCTGAGTATAAAAAGGAGTACTTAAAAAAACACGCAAAAATGAACAGAATACTCAAGGAAATGAAGCTAAAATACTCAAAGTTTGAAAGGATAGCGGACGAGCTTCTAAACCTTTATCAAAAGTACAACAAAAAGCTAAAAGAATACGAGCAGAGAAAAGTAAAACTTGAAAAGATCCATCCAGACATAGAGCAGCTAATAAAGGAGTGCGACTATAACGTGGAGTTGCAGTTAAAGGCAGAAAGGGCTGGATACAACTTTGCAAGATTACAAATGCTAAAAAGTGAGTTCTTGGCAATACAAAAGGAACTTAAAGAGTTAGAAAAAGAACTTGGAATCTTGCCCGACGAAATAAAGAGAGTCACGCAAATAATAAAAGAAGGTAGAACGAAGGCAATTCAGGCAAAGCAGGTAATGGTAAAGTGCAACCTTAGGCTCGTGGTTTCTATAGCTAAAAAGTATGTAAATAGAGGTTTGCCCTTCTTGGACCTTATACAAGAGGGTAATATAGGTCTGATGAAGGCGGTGGATAAGTACGACTACAGAAAGGGATACAAGTTTTCTACCTATGCCACGTGGTGGATAAGGCAGGCGGTAACTAGGTCTATAGCAGACCAAGCAAGGACCATAAGAATACCTGTTCATATGATAGAAACGATAAACGACATAACCAAAGCTCACAAAAAGCTATTCCAAGAGCTGGGTAGGGAACCGCTGGCGGAGGAAGTTGCAAAGTATTTAGGAATACCTATAGAAAAGGCAAGAAAGGTCATGAGGATCTCCCAAGAACCGGTGTCGTTGGAAACTCCCATAGGAGACGACGAGGATGCCCATCTGAAGGACTTCATAGAGGACAAGAGCGTACCTTCACCGGAGGAAGAGGCTACCAGAAGATTGCTAAGGGAACAATTGATAAAGGTTCTCCAGACGTTGGGCGAAAAGGAAAGGGAGATTTTAATGTACAGATACGGCCTTGTGGACGGCACCGAATACACTTTAGAGCAAATAGGTAAGATGTTCAACGTAACGAGGGAGAGAATAAGGCAGATAGAAAACAAGGCTATCAGAAAGCTAAGACATCCCGCGAGGGCTAAGTACTTAAAAGACTTTGAATCAATTTAACATCCTGCTTATAGGGGGTCCTACGGGCAGCGGTAAGTCTGAGCTTGCCTGCGCTTTAGCCAGCAGGATAGGTGCAGAGATCGTAAGTGTAGATTCAATGGCAGTCTACAAGTACATGGACATAGGGACTGCCAAGCAAAAAGACTGCAGGGTAAAACAGCATTTAGTAGATATATTAAAACCGGGAGAGTACTTTGACGCCAAACTGTTTGAAAATTTAGCCCTGAGGGCTATAGAGGATGTAAAAGACAGGGGGAAGGTTCCCATTCTCTGTGGTGGCACTTACCTGTACTTTCAGGTTTTACTCTACGGTCTTGCAAACACACCAGAGCCAGATTGGAATCTGAGAAAAAGGCTGTATTCTGTAGCCGAAAGGAAGGGCAGCGCATACCTTTACCAAAAACTGAAGGCAGTGGACCCAACTTACGCAAAAAAGGTCCATCCTGAGGATACAAGGAGAATAGTCAGAGCCTTGGAGGTATTTCTTCAGACTGGAAAGCCTTTTTCTTTCTTTCACAGATGGCAAAATCCAAGGTTTAGTTTTGTTGGATTTTACATCAAGCGCTCTTGGGAAAGTTTATCCAGAAGGATTGAGCAGAGGGTAAAAAGAATGATAGAGGGAGGTCTTTTGGAGGAGGTTAAAAAACTTTTGGAAATGGGCTTTGAAAACTTTCTGACATCCCAGCAGGCTATAGGCTACAAAGAGCTTGTGCCGTACCTTAGGGGAGAAATAAAATTAGAAGATGCGGTCGAAAGGATAATAAAAAACACCAAAGAGTATGCAAAGAGACAGATAAGGTGGTTCAGAAAACAGGGATGGGTGGAAGTGGATATGGATCGCATGAGTTTGGAAGAAGGAGTGGATTTCGTTTTGAAGGTTTATAATAGATATCTTCGTGATGAAAAGAACTAAATACTGCGGGCTTGTATCGGAAGAGGATCTGGGAAAAGAAGTAGTGCTTTGCGGTTGGGTTCATAGGGTTAGGAACCACGGGGGAGTGGTGTTTTTGGACCTAAGGGACAGGGAGGGAATAGTGCAGGTGGTAGTGGAAGAGCTTATCTCTCCCGAAGTTTACGATATAGCGGACAAACTTGGTGTGGAAGATGTGGTGTGCGTGAAGGGAAAGGTGAGAAAAAGACCACCGGGAACAGAAAACCCAAAGCTAAAGACAGGAAAGCTGGAGGTTTTGGTTGAAAAAATAGAGGTTCTTAATACTTCTGAAGTGTTGCCTTTTCCCGTAGAAGAAGAAACGGCGGTATCTGAAGAGACAAAACTGCGCTACAGGTATATTGACCTTAGAAGGGAGGCAATGAAAAGAAACATCCTTTTTAGGCACAGAGCCTATCAGGTTATAAGGGATGTGTTCGTAAAGAACGGCTTTGTAGAGGTAGAAACACCTTTGCTTACTAAATCCACGCCGGAGGGAGCAAGGGACTTTTTGGTTCCTTCAAGGTTGCAACCCGGAAAGTTTTACGCTCTTCCCCAATCTCCCCAGCTCTTCAAACAAATTCTTATGATAGCTGGGTTGGATAGGTATTTTCAGATAGTAAAGTGTTTGAGGGATGAAGATTTAAGGGCAGACAGACAGCCGGAATTTACGCAGATAGACTTTGAAATGTCCTTTGTGGATGAGGAAGATGTCATTGGTATCACAGAGGAGCTAATAAAGACCCTATTTAAGGAGCTTTTGGGGATAGAGGTAAAAACACCTTTTGACAGGATCAGCTACTTTGAGTGTATGGAAAGGTACGGAACCGACAAGCCCGACAGAAGGTTTGGGCTTGAGCTGGTAAATCTGGAGGATGTTTTTAAAAACACCAACTTTAAGGTCTTTAAAGAAGCCATAGAAAGCGGTGGAACGGTAAAGGCTATAAACTTCAACGCTGGAGAACTGTCAAGGAGTCAGATAGAGGAGCTTACTGGTTTTGTTCAATCCTTAGGTGGAAAGGGCCTGGCTTGGATACGGGTAGAGGATGGTAAACTAACTTCTCCCATAGTGAAGTTCTTAAAAGAGGAAGAGGTAAAAGCTGTGCTTGAAAGAACAAAGGCGAAAGCAGGAGACACTATACTCTTTTCAGCAGGCAAAAAGGAATTGGTCTATAAAGTTTTGGGTAATCTAAGAGTTCATCTTGCCAAAAGCTTTAAACTTGCGAAGGATGGCTTTGATTTTCTGTGGGTTGTGGATTTCCCGCTTATGGAGTGGGACGAGGAAGAAGGAAGGTTCGTCTCTTTGCATCACCCCTTTACTTCTCCAAAAGAAGAAGACATACCAAAGCTTTATCAAGCTCTTCACACTCAAGACCTTGAGGAGAAAAAAAGGCTGGTGCATTCAATTAGAGCAAGGGCTTATGACCTTGTGATCAACGGCTACGAGGTGGGCGGGGGTTCCATACGTATTCACAGAAAAGACTTGCAAGAGAAAATTTTCAAACTCTTAAACCTGTCTGAAGTAGAGGTAGAAGAAAAGTTTGGTTTTCTTCTGAAGGCTCTCAGCTACGGAGCGCCACCCCACGGAGGCTTGGCCATAGGTTTGGATAGGCTTTTGGCAATCATGCTGGGCTTGGATTCTATAAGGGATGTTATAGCTTTTCCAAAAACTCAGAAGGGCACCTGTCCTTTGACAGGAGCGCCAGACTATGTTTCTCCAAAGCAACTTAAAGACGTGCATATAAAAACCTTAGAGGTATGACGCCCTTTGAAGAGCTTTTAAAAATAATGCAAACCTTAAGGGAAAAATGTCCGTGGGATAGCAAGCAAACTCACCAAAGCCTTAAAAAGTACATGATAGAAGAAGCTTATGAGCTTTTGGATGCGATAGACAGTAGGGACGACCAGAAGCTAAAAGAGGAGTTAGGAGATGTACTTCTTCAGGTGATCTTCCATTCCCAAATAGCAAAGGAGAGAGGTGCCTTTGATGTGTGGGAGGTGATAGAAACCTTGAATGAAAAGCTGGTAAAAAGGCATCCTCATGTGTTTGGAGCAGAATCTGCTCAAGAGGCTTTGAGCAAGTGGGAAGAAAATAAAGCAAAAGAAAGGGAGAGTGTTTTAGACGGAGTGCCAAAAAGCCTTCCTGCTTTGATGAGGTCCCAAAAGCTTCAGGACAGGGCAAGCTTGGTGGGCTTTGACTTTGAAAGCATAGAGCAAGTTTTTGAAAAGATAGAAGAGGAAATGAAAGAGCTGAAAGACGCCATAAAGGGTGGAAACACAAAGGAGATAAAGCACGAGTTAGGAGATGTGCTTACCGCTGTTGTGGAGCTTGCAAGGTTTTTAAAAGTAGATGCGGAAGAGTGCTTACAGGAGGCAAACAATAGGTTTGAAAGGCGTTTTAGATTCTTAGAAAGAAGGGCAAAGGAGCTTGGAAAGGATCTTAAAAGTATGACACTACAGGAAATGGACCTTATTTGGATGGAATCAAAGCGTTTTGACTACGATAATCCACAAGCATATTAGGCTCTCTTCCTACACGCTCCTTTAGGAACTTACTACCTGCTTTTGCAAAGGATTGGGCACCCAAAAGGGCTATACTTAACCTTTTTTCTTTTATTTCCATAAGCTTACTTTCTATAAATCTACACACTTGCTCAAGACTTACTCCGCTTCCGTCCTGCAGCGTATCTGCCGGAAAGCCTATCAGAAGTTCCGAGTTCTCATCTCCTATCAGCAAAACTGAAGATGTATCCCAACAGATTTCTGCTTGAAGCTCTGCAGATATGCGATTGTTTAAGAGTTTCTCCTTTTGTTCCATACTTACCAAAAAGGTGGGATCCGCCATAGGACTTACCTCTTCCAGGGGCATATCCTTTAGCTCTTCTACCAACACCACCTTCAACCCTCCCTTGTTGTAATATAAGGTATTTTCTATAACTTCTTCCACGTCAGCCTTCAGCGTACCCTTTATGGCCCTTGAAAAGGGTTGAACTAAAAAGGGTATAGAGCTTTCTCCAACTTTGAGGCTTGCGTGCAGGAGCTTCCAGTTTATGAAGGAAAACTCCCACTCTTTACACTTCAAACCCAAGTCTTCCGCAAAAAGTCTTAGCTCCTTTATAAAAAGCCTTTCCTCTTTGCTTGCTGGCCTTCTTCTGCCCAAAAAGGACACAAGGTCCCACATGGCTTTTTCCTTCTTTTGCTTAAAAAGACCGTAAATGCATCCGCAATAGTCTTGATGATAGATCTCCATATTTTTGGAAAGCCTAAACATCTCCTGCGTGCCCCCACCCTTTCTGTAGTCTAAGGCTAAGAACTCCACTCCAAAGTTTTTGGCAAGGTTAGAGCCCACTTCAGAGAGAACCTTAAAGTCCTTTTTCGGGCTCATAAGTAAAGTGGTGGTGTAATAAGAAGCTCCGACCTGCTTTGCATACTCAAGGGACCTTGAAAGTCTGTAGTCAAAGCACACCTCACACCGTTTGCCCCTCTCTGGCTCGTCCTCTAAGCCTTTCACAGCCCTGAGCCAGTTTTCCACATCATACTCTCCTTCCACCAGCTTTATCCCCAAGCTCTGACATACTCTTTTTGTCTCTACAAGCCGTAGTTTATATTCTTCGTAGGGATGTATGTTTGGGTCGTAGAAAAAGGCGGTTATTTCAGACTGAGGAAAGTCCTGCCTTAGCCTTTGGAGAAAATAAACCGCATCCGGCGCACAGCAAACGTGGACTAAAATCTTCATGAGTATTTACGAATAATATACTCCACACAGGTTCTAAGCCCAAAGCCTGTGGCTCCCTTTGAGTAATAACCAAATTCTTCTTTGAAGTAAGCAGGACCTGCTATGTCCAGATGGATCCACTTTATGCCCTCTTTAACAAACTCCTCCAAAAACATGGCAGCGGTTATAGCTCCGCCGTATCTTCCCCCACTGTTTAGCACGTCTCCATTTCCTTTTTTTATTTTTTCCCTGAGCTTTTTGTCATCCATCGGCAGTTTCCAAAGTCTTTCCCCTGTGTCCTTTGAGATCTTAAGAAACTCATCCCCAAACTCATCGTCGTTGGTGAAGAGCCCAGCGGTGTATTCTCCCAAAGCTACCACACAGGCTCCAGTGAGCGTTGCCATATCCACTATCCTGGATGGTCCAAGGTTAGAAGCATAAGAGAGGGCATCTGCCAAGGTTACCCTACCTTCTGCGTCGGTGTTGTCTATCTCTATGGTCTTTCCGTTCATAGCTCTTATTATGTCGTCAGGTCTGTAGGCTGTGCCACTTGGCATGTTCTCCGCCGCTCCTATTACTCCATGAACTTCTACCGGAAGCTTTAGCTCGGCTATCGCCCTTAGTATGCCAAGGACCGTGCATGCGCCCGCTTTGTCCATCTTCATCGTCCTCATGTAGTCTCCCGTCTTTATGTTTAGTCCCCCGCTGTCAAAGGTAAGCCCTTTACCCACAAAAACTATTCTGTCCTTTGGCTCCCCTTCTGGCTTGTAAGTAAGATGGATAAACCTGGGTGGTGTGGCAGAGCCTTTCCCCACACTCCAAAGGGCCATCATACCCATCTCCTGAATTTCCTTCTCGTCGTAGATCCTACACTCTAAATGGTATTCTTCGGCAAGTTTTTTGGCAATTTCCGCCAAGGTTATTGGATTTATCACGTTTCCCGGCTCATTTACCAAGTCCCTAACAAACCTCTGAGCTTCTGCCAGTATTTTGCCCACGGTTATTCCCCTCTCGTCTCCACCGTAAAGTTCAATCTTTGAGATCTTCCCTTTTTCCTCTTCGTTGTTCTTGGTTTTATACTTGTCAAAGGTGTAATCTCCCAGTATGGCACCTTCTACTATAGCCTTTGAAACTTCTTCGCTTAGCTTCTCTCCGGCATAAATAAGTAAATCTTTTACCTTGTCCCTCTTTGCCCTCTTTACGATCAGCGCAGTGGTTCTTCTAAAATTGTCAAGGCTAACCTTCTCTTTTTTACCCAAACCTCCCAAGTAGATGGTTACCACGTTTTGGTTTTTTATCAAGTTTATCTTGGATACAGAATCTTCTTTTCCCTTAAAGTTTTCTGCCTGCATAAGCATTTTTACTTCTTGCTGTAAATCACCAAGGTAGCTAAGGTTTGATTGATCATCCTCATAAAGTAGAACAGCGATAGGTATATCTAAGCTTTCTATACTTTTACTCACAGACAAGATTTCCATGTTTTCCTCCTTGAATAGATGGGGAGGGTGACGGGACTCGAACCCGCGACCCGTGGATCCACAGTCCACTGCTCTGCCAACTGAGCTACACCCTCCT
>Ga0209821_100079_pt1 | contig 18060 bp, 20 predicted proteins | sample SSWtaG_3_FD_184118 | JGI IMG/M metagenome (GOLD analysis project Ga0209821, IMG submission 184118) | Hot spring microbial communities from Sandy's Spring West, USA to study Microbial Dark Matter (Phase II) - SSWTFFsm_matched (SPAdes)... | ecosystem: Environmental > Aquatic > Thermal springs > Hot... | reverse complement strand
CCTGTAGAGTAGCCTCAAGTCCACCAAGACGCCTCCGCAGCGCGGCCGCTGTCCCCAATACGCCACGTACCGCGTAGGCGGGCAACCCACCCCACGCTCCTCCCCCATTCTCCACCTCCACACGCCGTCTACGGCGTACACGGCGGCGGCCCCGCCCCCCAGCTCCGGCCTTCTAACCCCCTCTAAATAACTACGCACAGACCGCGGGATGTAAGACTGCGCCACTCTGTAGCCCTTAGACACCAGCTTCGCCCTAAGCGGCTCCCATCGCCTAGCCGGCTCGGCGACTCGCCACACCGCATCGCTAGACTCGGCGTATACAAGCCCGCGCCTCACCAGAGGCACGAGGTCAACCCTCTCAGCCTTTACAGGTGGCCTGGGGCCAATTACATACACAAAAACTTGTGTTCTGGATATATATATCAGTACAACTAATAATAAGCACAGAAGAGAGAGTACATTGAAAATAAACACGCCGGCAGAGCTCCTAACCCACCATCTTTGAAAAAATGAGATCAAGAGGGACAACCGTGGATCCAGCCTCTGTGTTGCGATATGTTGAGTAGCGCCGCTTTACTTGAGGAGGCGGTGCGGCTCTAGGCCTGACGCTTATGGCTTCCCCCTTGGAGACGCGAGGATGGAAGTCTTGGCACGCGCCGGCTCCGCATATACGTGAATGTAGATATCAACTAGGTGCACATTTTCATCGCGTTGCGTATTGTGCTTGAAGAAGTAGCGTTAGTCCCGTCATCTGTAGCTTCTGCATGCCTTGGAGCTGTTTAATTCTCGTTTTGTGGTTTAAACTCCCTCGCCGTGGCGTTTCGTGTGCCGTCGAGGAGGTGGCTACCGTCGCAGTAGGTGCCGGGGGTGTTTAACTCAAGGAACTCCTCCCGGCAGATGGTGAACTGAAGACCTAGCCTCCTGGCGTGCCCAGCGGCAAGGGCGAGCACCCTCCTCCTGTAGGCCTCGGAGGCGTACCACTGGCCGTGGAAGTATTTCCCATCCTCGAAGTAGAGCCTCCGCCAGAGGGGGGCCTTGTCGGGGAAGGCCTTGACAAGTCTCGCGAAGTTGTCCCGCTTGGCCTTGTAGGTGCTGGCTACCAGCTGAACTGCGCCGGCCCCGGCGGCCGCCTTTATCACTTCGGCTATGTTGTGCTCGTCGTCTGTGATGAGGGGTATTATGGGGTCTAGCCTGACGGCGACGGGTATCCCGGCCGCTGCCAGCCGCCTCACCGCCTCCAACCTGCCGGAGGGCCGGGGCGCCTTGGGCTCCAGCGCCGCGGCTAGGTCCTCCCTCAGCGTCGTGATGGTTATCTGCACAACGACTTTTTCTCTGTGCCGCTGTAAAATGTCCAAATCCCTCAAGACGAGGGGGGACTTCGTGGTTATGAGGACTCTGTAGCCTCGCTCTAGCAATATTTGTAAAATCTTTCTCGTGAGCCCCAGCCGGGCCTCGGGGGGCGTGTAGGGGTCTGAGGAGTTGGAAAGAGCCACGACCGACCCCCGCGGTATCTTCTCGAGGTCTCTCCTCACCTTCTCCAGAAGGCCCTCCTTGGGTCTTGGGTTGAAGGCGTCGGGGATGTAGGACGTTATGTAGCAGTATAGACAGCCGTGGCCACATCCTGTGTAGGGGTTAAGGCCGTATTTGAGGGGGCAGGTACAGAGGGGGTTCTGCCAAGGGTCAAACGGCCGCACCACGCTGAGACTTATGCGCACAGATATCGGGCGGCTGAGGGATATATCCTTTTATCCTGGAAACTGCAAAATTTAGGTTTCGTAACTTGAGAAGACAGCCGAGAATTAGACGAGGAGAGACAACTACTCCAAGTCGTTGGTCTGCTAGGGGGAGGTCAAATTCCTCGGCCATGCGATGAGCGAAGTTGCAAACACCGTGTGGAGAATATTCTCTAGATGTAGGTTCAGGCGTCTATCTACTTTCTGCAGGTACAGGCCACGTTATCTAGACTCCACTGTTTTATTTTAGACTGTTGTTACTGCCCATGGGTTTCAAGACCGGTATCCAGCCTATCGACGAGCTGATTCCCGATGGGATACCTGCGGGCTATGTAATACTCATTGAGGGCTTCCTGGGGGTTGGCAAAACCTTCTTTGCGTCTACTATGGCGGCTACGGCGGCTAAGGCGGGCGCCCCCGTCCTCTTCTTCTCCATCGACGCCATGTCTGACGAGGTTGTGGAGGAGTTGCGGAGGAGGGGCGCCCCCGTGGAGCGCCTAATTGTGGTGGACGGCTTCGCGGCGCCCAACGAGCGTTACTCCAAACTCAAGCCACCTGCAAGACACAGGCTGGAGACCCCCGACGCCTTCGCCCTTATGAACAGGCTGGCGGAGTTCGCCAACGAGTTCAGAGGCGGAGTCGTGGTGGTGGACTCCCTCAACGAGGTGGTTATGAGGAGCCCCGGCTCCGCGCTTGACCTCTTCCGCGCCTTTAAGATCTTCGCCAGGTACACCGACTCCATGGTGGTGGCCACGGCGCATACAGACGTTGAGGAGGTGTACGGCGTTGTGGCAACGGCGGAGCACTTGGCCGACGTGATACTCCAGATCGAGGTGGATCCCAACCTTGAGGAGATGGGGCTCTACGTGCGGCGCATGAGAATCACGCGGGCTAAGAGGATGAGGGTGCCGCACGACTGGATACACTTCGAGATAGCGGACAGCCGCGTGGTTGAGATAGACGTGAAGACCATGTTGAAGATGTTGAACAAGCAACTAATGGAGTTGGGCATAGAGGTGAGACAGGGGCGTTAAACCCTCCTCAACCACACGGTTATCTCCGTCCCGTTTAGCAGGGCTTCTGCGTAGAAGCCGTCTTTTAGCGGGCCCGGGTTGACGATTATAGTACCCCCCAGCATGTCTATCCCTCTGTCTTCGTGGATGTGTCCGTGGACAGATAGCAACGGCTGTTTCTCCTCTATGTATCTCCTCACAGCGACGCTTCCCACCGGCCGCACGCCGCCTACCTTGTCCAGAACTCCCCTCGGCGGGTTGTGCACCACTAGTATGTGGGGCGTCGGCGCCAGAGATGAGAGGAGACGTTCCAGCTCCTCCTCAGTCACGCGGAAGAGGTCGTTGAATGGCGTGGGGAGGCTGCCGCCGGCCCCGCCCACCGTGTAGGGACCCAGCGGGAGCGTCCTCCCGTGTACCGGCTTCACCGCGGCGTTTTCGTAGCGAGCCAGCTCCGGCGGGTCTGTGTTCCCGGGAACGAAGTAGACGGGGGCGATCCGGGCAAGCGCCTCCAAGACCTCCACAGCCGCCTCCAGCGATCTGCGATACGTGAAGTCGCCCGCCGCGATCACGGCGTCGAAACTGCCAGGTATCCTCTCCGCCGTTTTAGCCGCGTCGTGCACGTCGGCTACGAGGAGTAGACGCATGGCCTAGACGTTGGGGTAGTAGAGTCTGAATATCTCCCTCAGCTCCGCCAGCTGTTGCTCCCGCCCCAGCCTCCTCACGATGTTACGGGCAAGGGTCCACACCGCGTTGACGTCTCTGCTCAGCTGGATCCTGCAGGCGGGGCACCTTACGAGTCTGCCGCGCTTCTCCATCCTCCCGCCGCAGAGGGGGCACACGTCGGAGAGCATGGTGGTGTGGAGCTCCACGTAGTGGCCGCGGGCCAGCTCGAAAATCTCCGTGAGGAGGTGCTGGAACTTGGGGGCTACGGGTAGGTCTATGATAAGCACGTTGACTCCCCTCTTCGGGTGGAAGGCCTCCTTTATGCCCCCCGCAACCCCCTTGGCGGCTAACTCGACGTAGCCACCCATCCTGAAAACGCGGAATATTATGCCGTTTTCGTTGACATCCATGGCGTGGACAACAAAGGGAGAGCCATCTACGAGCTCGGGCAGGCCCGTCTTCTCGTCTGGCCGCACGAGCCTCACCACAACGCCGTCTTTACGCACAAGCGCCTCAGCCTTAGTCACGCCGAACTGCGTCGGGTCTGTATACGTCATCCTCCAGCTCTTGTACACACACAGCGGCAGGTCGCCGGCGTACAGCGACACGAAGCTCTCAACGAGCCGTACCACGCCTCCCAGCTCAACCACCCTGTAGTCTCCCCCCAGCGCCTCCCTCGCCTTCGCCGCGTCGCACCGCAGGAAATAGGTGAACACGCAAACCCCCACACGTCCCTTTAAAATATTTCCTGCAACATTTTTAAACCGGTAGCCCGGGGACTTATATGTCCGAGTTTAGGGTTCCCGACGCGGGGGAAACCCTGGGTAAGGTCATCGAGATGTTAGGAGACGGGAGGTTCAAGGTGATCTGCGCCGACGGCCAGATACGCGTGGCGCGGCTCCCCGGCAGGCTGAGGAGGAGGCTTTGGCTTAAGGCCGGGGACTACGTGATTGTGGCGCTCTGGGATTTCGACCCCGAGAAAGGCGACATAGTTCATAAATACGACAAGAGAGACATAGAGGAGCTCAAGAGAAGGGGGTTCGCAGAAGCCATCGAGAACCTAGACCGCTACGCGTGACGAAGAGGTCGGAGTGCCGAGCCGTGACGAAAAGCGGCACGCCGACAGGTATCTAGAGGTGCCAAAATCGCCTACGCCTCCCGCCGAGGAGGGTCCGGCGCCGCCGACCGAGAGGAGATAGGCAACACGGGCGATCACCCTCCACATACGCCCCCCACCCGCGGCCGGCGCAAAGGCCTAAGCGAAAAGTCCAGCCTATCTTGGGAGTGACACACGCCGTGTAGACGTGTCGGCTACTAACGGCAGCTGAGCCGCAACAACTTCTGATGAATAATCCTCCACAGCTCGTATAGGAGTATGTAGATGGGGGCGTCTTGGGGCTCTGGGAAGGCCGGCGCGAGGCCGATTGGAGGTATCAAGGCTCTCCACGCCGCGCCCACATACACCATGTAGAAGTGCCCCACCACCACGGCGGCTGTTAGAAACAGCACCGACAAGACCCTCCCCGCCAGCCTCTTGGCGTACGCCGCCGCATACAACACCAAGGCGACTAAGGCGAAGGGGAAGTAGAGGAGGGGCCAGCTCACGTCTATAGGCAGAGGGCCAAACACGGCGCTGGGAGGGAAGACGCGGTTTAAGGCCAGAAGCCCAGCCCCAACCCCATACACGGCCAGGGGAAACAGCAGACGGCCACACGCCGCGTGATACGCCGCCACATACGCCAAAGCCCCCACAAGGAGGAAATGGGGAAACTCAAACCACCCAAGGAAAACCCCGGCCAGCAAAAGGTAGGAAAGTAGGTAAAGGAAAAAAGACGCCTTTAGCCCAAACCTACCTATAATACGCACTGTTGCACACATCCACGGTATATCCAACGGATTCCTGCACTCCACACGTCAACGTCCTATAGGGGAAATACACCACAGAACCGCCACCACCCCAAGCGCCCATTGAGGTATATGGAAGCACAGGCCTATCTACGCTAAACACAGTAACCCAAGACGCATAGGGCTTAACGGGGAGGTAGTCGACCCTCGTCACGGCTACGTAGCTGGGATATCCTAATAAGTCCACACCGGCTTTCGCTACTAGTGGATCTTTGTCGTACCATCCCGTATATAGGGTGATTTTAAGAGTATACGGGTCATATCTCTCCACCGTGATACTAGCCTGGGCAGCGCTTACAATGGCGTCCATGGCGAGGGTCACATAGCCAATAACTGGAAAGCCTGCGCTCGCCTTTTTCAGCCCATCGACGGTACTCTTTATTAAGTCATATATCTGCACAACAACCGACACAAAAGGTATTTGAGACAGCACTGTACCCCACCATGAAGTCGTATGGACCGGAGTAGATGACCAGTATGTAATCGTGATGGGGTTCATGTTGCTGTCGAAGAACCTTACGTAGAAACTTACGTATGCGTATTTAGCCCATGGCGAGGTTCCTATATCCGTAACCGGCTTAGTAGTGACAACAAAATGTCCTGTACCGCCCGCGCCTTGTACGTAATCTAGGTCTGCTATGAACGACCGCTCGTCTAGGAAGAGGAACGATTCTCTAAATCTTCGAACCACGGTGTTGTACACGCGGCCGTCGCCTGCTGGCGCCAGCTCCTGCGGCCTCCTCACGGCCATTTTAACTTCTAGTTCATATGGCGTGTTTAGGTAGAAGATGAAGGGCCCTATGGACAGCGCCCCTCCCAGGCCGTATGTGGGCACTATATACATGAATAGGTTGCTAGGCACTGTTATGGTGCCTCGGTAGATTTTGGAGTTGCCGGAGTCGTATCCGGGGATGGAGCCTATGTAAAGTCCGCCCCAGTAGACATATACTGTATTCGACACAGCCGATTCTTTCAGCGCCTTTACGTACACGTCGATGAAGACGTAGGAGGCGGCGTCTACATAGAAGCCGGGCACGACGAAGTATCCCTTGGCGGGGTTTATCACGTGGGTATTCACTGGACATATTCCAAACGTCTCGCAGTAGTACATGCTTGTAAAGTAGATTCCAAGGCGTGGTGTGCGGATCACGTCGTTTCTAAAGTACTGGCTATTGGCGACGCTTACCAGCGCCGACGCGTATACTGTGGCTGTTTGGCTGTTCTTGTTGCATATCTGAACTGTGTATTGGGCCCTCCCCGACGGTAGCCACGCCACGACCGTCTGGGGCGAGCCAGATGCCACAGTGACGGCGCCGCTCCAGCGCGATGCGGGATTCCAGTTGTTGTATATTTGGTAGCTGTAAGTGCCGGGGGTTGTCCCACCGGTCAGAACCACAGCGGCTTGGTTGGTGCCGTCGGGCACGTCAAATGCGGTAGAGAGACAGCTCCCAGGCGAGAGGGCTTGTGTGGTTAGTCTATACAGCTTGAAGGCGGCCCAGTAGCTCAGCGTAGACACTTGCTGTACCTCGGCTTGGGGTTGTGGCCTCTCGCGGGCTGGGGGCCGCCGGTCTATTTTTTCCACCTTATCCGGCCGCCTCCCCTCGGGCCTGCCCGGCCACGCTATGGTGAAGTTAGCGGGGTTATCCACATCGACTGCCCTTGCCACGAAGACGTGGTACTCCGCCTTGCCCTTCTGCACAGCAATTAGAAGGCCGGGTGCGGGCGGCGGCACGGCGGGTCTCCCGGGAGCTGTCTCGAAACACACCACAGTGTCGTTTCTCAACACAGGCGGCGGGAGAGAGCCGCGCGTCACAGCCTTTGCGGGGTCGGTGTCGTTTCTAGTCACGGCGGGGACTATGACAAATGTCACGTTTTCAGGCTCTATGTATGCCGCGGCGGGTCTCCAGGAGCCCTTTTCAAACACGGCGAACATGAGGGCGGGGTGCTCCCCGGCGAGGCCGAGCTCGCCCGCGGTGGTGCAGAACAACTCCCTCGGAGGCCCCTGGGCTGCCACCAGCAACGCCAGCGCCAGTAGCGGGAGTGTTCTCCTCAACATGACTCAAAAAAAAAGGTCTTTATAAATATTACCGTTGTGACTTGAGCACCGTGCCAACGCGTCTATCAACGCCTTAGCCGGAGAGACGCGTTAGAGACTTAAGGAGACAGGGGACGCGTCGAGACCGTCGCTGGCTGACGAGATAACTTTCCCTACTAACCAGCCACCATGAGGAGACTACTTAAAGACGTCAACATTTGCAGGGTTGTGGGGGGAGGTTGCAGTGGCACCTAACGCTCCAGGCAACGTGTTGTAGACAGAGATTGTCGAGCCGGAGCTTAACAAGCCGCGGCGGGTTGCTGCGATTTCTTCAAGGTTTCAAGCAGATTGCAACCTATGAGGATGAGAGTTGGGGGCAGCTTAACACGCCGGGGGGTTACTTTAAAATTACCGCACGTGGGAGGTTTACTATAATTTACGGCGTAGAGGTGTATGTCAAAGAGCCGTCAGCTATAGCCGCCGAGCGTCTCTCTAGCCTTCTCAACGTCACATCAGCAAGTAAACGTAACACACATTAATAATTTATGCACTTGTCGATTTATAGCCATTTATCAATAATTTGTTTATTAATTTTTATTAATGTAGTCTTATTTACTTGGGGTAAGTTACTATGAGTAAGTTAAGTATTTATTAACCTCTACACAGGGCACATGTGAGGCACCGCCTGGTCCCAAGGTGGGTGGCTGTGGCTGCAGTAGCTGTGGGGATCGTGATGGCGGCAACGGTCTTAGCCGTTGTAGAAAATCCCGAGAAAGTCGCCAGGGAGTACTATGAAAAGAGCGTATTTATTAAAGGGTCCTCCGGACCGCGTCTGTTAGCCATCGTCACAGACAACGGCACTGTTGTAGAAGTCTCAGAGCCCTCGGATAACAACGGACCTTGGAATTTGAGGAGAGGTGGGGAGAGGCCTGCTAAAAAAGTAGATGTAGCTAACGAGGCTGTGGAAAAGGCGTTGAGCAGAGCTGGTGTCGCCGGTAGGCTTCTGGGCACCTACAGCTACAACAGCACCCACGTGGTTACGTTGGTAGAGGAGAACAGCATTACGGTAGAGGAAGCCCCCTTAATATATGCAGTTATCTGGAACAACGACACTGTGGCCAAGGCGCAACTAAAGTTTGAGAAGTATTTCGAGGACCAGGGAGTCAGTCCAGAGAATCGCCGAAATAATACATTTGTCAAAGGGTGGTGGATGGTTGGCTACGTAGAGACGAGCGGAGTGCTTCCATTTAGCGTCTACTACTTTGTGGATGAAAGCTGGGGTCAGTTTAACACGCCGGGGGACTACTTTAGAGTTGTTGCAAGTGGGAGATTCATTATTATCTACGGCGTGGCGGTGTACGTCGACGACTTGTCTAGTTACGTATTGACAGACCCCATGCTCAGCTTGTGCTTCTTTAATTCCGCGACTTCTGGTAGTGGTACTCCCATGGCAAGTGTTAGGGCAAACGGCAGAGCCATTACAGTGACATGCGGCGTATTCGGCGTTGTATATGACATAATAGCTAGGATAGGCTACGATGCGTGGCTTGGGCGATATGCAGATGCCACAGGTAATAAGTGGTTTACTTCTGGTTGTCGCTGCTGATGTTTCGATAAACCTCGAGGTTTTTCAAAACCTCTTCTAGTTTTTCTAGAGTTTCGTAACCTTTTTTCGTCAAAGCCACCTCCTTCTCTAGTTCCACTAGGCCAGCATCTCTTAGGTGTTGGAGATACGCCGCCGCTCTTTGGTAGTTGAGTTTGGCGTAGAGGGCGAGGGAGGTCTTGGACATGGGGCCGTGTTCTTTTAGTATCTTCAAGAGGCGGTACACGATGTATAGGTCAGGTCTAGAGCTTGACTTCTTCATACGCCTTTTTCATCTTCTCTACGAGCTCCAGCTCTTCTCCTAGTCTTTTCAACTCCCGTCCGGCGGCGCGGGAGTAGAGGAGAGTGAATAACGTCAGTGAGAGAACTATGCCAAACATAGTGTTTCTAAGCCAGTAACTCGCCACTACGGCAACGGCGAGTGAGGCTCCGAATAAGGCGACGGCTTTTACCGTGAGCTCGGCGGCGGTGCAGAAGTAGGGGTTTCTGGCCACAAGTTCCATAAGCGCCAGCGCCGCCTCCTGCTCTCCCACTATCTTAAGTAGCTTCCTCCGGGCGATGACCGCGGCGGCCAGCGCAGGTAGAAACCAGAGGTTGACGACGCTGTCAACAACACCTTTCAAAAGACCGGCGGCCTCGGCGAGGTATAGAGAATAGAGCACCGCGGCGTAGACCAAATAGAGCCTCTTTGCCCAGTGAAGCTCTATGCAACTAAGGAGACGTTTTCTAAAACGCATAAGACGAAATCTGTTTTCTGTAATAAGCTTGACTTACTCATAGTAACTACCGCCTCCACCCCCCTTTAATACGTATTCAACGCCCAGCTACTTACAACGAACCTGAGGCGAGGCAGGGGCGTCTTTGGCTCTCCTGGGAGTGTCTCGAAGAATTGACGTTAGAGGTTGCGTTACATGCCGTAGGTAAGGAAAACCGCCGCCAGCCCGGCTCGCCGCTGAGAAGACACGACGAGATGTGGGGCGCCGCCGAGAGTTGACAAGTCGCAACGCGTCAAGAACCGGCGACAGAGGATGAACCTGTGCGCATACATATCGCGCACTGCGGCGTGGCCGCCGTGATCAGCAACTCGCCGACTGCTGAAGTCGCTGGAAGAGCTGGGGAGGCCAAGCCGCAGCCCGTGCCGTAAAAAGAATGCAGATCAGCACTCGGCAAAGTCCTCACAACTCAGGCGAGGTCTCCCACACATCACGAAGACTGAGAGGTGCCCGGTTAAAAACATTTAGCCTGACAATATACATGTGTAGAGCTGGCGTCTCCACGGCAGGCTTGTACGTCTTCGCAGAAGATGTCGATTTCAAGAATATCGGCTTTGACTCGAGCCGGGCGTTGAACCTGCTGGTGGGCCAAACGCCGGATAAGCTTTATCTCCAGAGGATACGACAGTGGAAACGTCGCGTTTTAAAACACCCGCATTTAGGCACCTGGCGGAAGCCCATACCGCTGTGGTCCATGACACTTTACATGAGGCCCGCGACCTTGCCCTGTGCTTCACTCCTTGAAGGCGGCAAGATGCCGCGAGTTGAGCGGGTCTTGAGAGGGCTGTTTCCTGGCGTCTCTATATCCTTTGAGGAAGCCGCTGGGAGAGTTGCCTTAGTAGTTTTAGAAGGGGGCCGAGATTCCACCGTCTAATGTGTCAGACGGGCTTGTCAAGGCTCTGGCTGTAGCTGGCCTAGACACGAGACATGGCTCTGCAGGGTCTGGAATTCGAAACGACGTATTGCCGCCAGGAGCCAGAGCGCGTGCTGAAGAGGTGGATATGAAAAGCACTATTGAAAGAATGGGCCCGCAAGATAGATGTGAAGAGGTTGAGGAGGGAGGGGGACTTCCCGGAGTACGTTGTAGCGGCTAAGCGACTCTAACGCGGCTTGGTGTTGCGTATATTCTCTACGTCGTCTGTGGCAATGCCGTCCACCCCCCTTCTCCAGAGCTCAGCCGCTGTGGCCGGGTCGTTCACGGTCCACGCCACGACGTATAGCCCAAGCCTGTGGGCTAAGGCTACGGCCCTCTCGGTGGCGAGGGTGTAGCGGGGCAGGGCTATCTGGCACCCTAGCTTCTTGGCGTCTACCACTCGGCCTGGCGGCTTGGCGTACAACAGCCCCCTGTAGCCCTCCACGGCCTTCAGCGCCTCGTCGTAGAAGCTGATAACGGCGATCCACTTCTCGGCGCCGGCCTCCTTTATCTCCCTACATACGGCGCCCACGTCCTCCGGGTGTTTCACCTCGACGAAAACCCCAGCGCGCTCAGCCACAACCTCCAGCGCCTCCCTCAACGTGGGGATTCTGTACCTCCCCTTCTCCACCTTCCTCACCTCCTCCCAAGTGGCAGTTCGAATATTTAGGGGAGCCCCGAAGGTTCTCTCCAGACTGTCGTCGTGACTAAGCACAACCACGCCGTCTGACGTCACCTGCACATCCACCTCCACCACGTCGGCGCCGCTGTTAACCGCCGCCTCAATAGAGGGCAGGGTGTTTTCAAGCTCACGACGCGGGAATCCCCTGTGACCCACCACCACCCGCCGCCTCAGCAACTCCAGAAGATCCATATCACCAACTAACCTCAAACACTTATATATGATCTATTGAACTATATTGCATGAGCTTCTTCTCAGCTCTGAAGCTCGCCCTGCTGGGTCTTCTAGTAATGCTGGTCCTCAGCCCCGCCGCTGGCGCCTCTTTCTTCAAAAAGGCCCTGCTCGTCCTAGCCGGGCTGATCCTCCTGGCGGTAGCCTACCTAAGGGAGCAATGAAGGTGTTAGACCGCTACAGCAGACAGATTCCCGTAATAGGCGAGGAGGGCCAGCGGAGGATTAGAGAGACCTCCGTGGCTGTGTTCGGCGTGGGGGGCCTCGGCAGCCTCGTGGCTAGGTATGTGGTCGGCGGCGGCTTTCGGCGGGTTGTGTTGGTGGACTTCGACGCCGTGTCTGTCTCCGACCTCCACCGCCAGATCCTCTACACCACGGAAGACGTGGGGAGGCCCAAGGCGGAGGCGGCGGCGCGGGCGCTAAGGGCTGTAAACCCAGAGGTAGAGGTGGTGCCCGTGGCCGAGCCCATAAGCCCAGACCTCGCCGATGAGGTGCTGAAGGGGGTAGATATCGCCGTCGACGCCTTGGACAACTGGGCGGCGCGGCACGTAGTAAACGCGGCGGCTGTAAAACGCGGGAAAGCCCTTATACACGGGGCGGTGCAGGAGTGGTACGGCCACGTGACAACTGTGATTCCGGGGAAAACGCCGTGTTTAGAAGATCTCTTCGGCCGCTTCAAGTCCTTGCCGTCTTGCGTCGGCTTCTGCCCCGTGCTCGGGCCGGCTGTGGGGGTCGTCTCGTCGCTTATGGCGCTTGAGGTGTTCAACGCTGCGCTGGGCAAGCCGACGCTCGCTGGCAAGTTGCTGGTGGTGGACCTGAAACACATGGCCTTCGACGTTTTGGAGGTGGCCAGAAACCCCAGCTGCCCCGTCTGCGGCGTCTAGGTTTTTAAATCTGCACTCCCCGTCTCCTGTGAAGCTCACGCCGGCGCAGAGGTTAGTGCTTTACTACATGGCGTTTGAGCTGGTGTACCACGGCAGAGTGTGGTTTACCTTCGAGGAGCTCCAGAGGGGGACCGGCCTGGCAGTCAGGACGTTGAGGGCGGCGCTGGTAGCGCTGAGACGGCAGGGCCTCGTCGAAAGCTTCATAGTGCCTGGGAGGGGTAAGCGGCTTCTACACAGGGTCAAGCTGGAGAAGCTGGTGCCTGAGCCGGAGCTGGAGGGGATATACCTAGTCGACGCGGCGGGGGGCGTCTTGACGCCAGACGCCGTCTCCGTAATCAGCCGGGCAGAGGTCGTGCTCTACACCGACAACGTGCCGTTGAAAAAGGTGGAGGGTCTCGCCAAGAGGCTGGAGCCCTTCCGAGGCGATATGCCCGAGGCCAAGTCGGTTGTAGTGATATTCAACTCCCTTCTAGACTGGGATAAGGTGGCGCATCTGGCGCCTAGGGCCCGGTACATATGCGCCTCCAACGCACTTGACAAGGCAATAGGAGCTTGCCTAACCTGCGGCGCGGTGGATATAGACCTGAAGAACATAAGGATCAAGTCGCCTGGGCCTGACTTGGATAGATTACTTGAGCAATACGACGTGGTGGGGACGGTCACGGTGGACGGCTGCGGCGGGAGGAAGGCCGAGCTCCTCGTGCTCAAGAAGAGGAACTAACGCAACTGCTCCAGCAACAGGGTATATTTCATTAAGCTGTCTGGGAATACCAGCGCGTAAACGCCGTCGCGTCCCTGTGCCGTGAAGGCCTTGTACACAGCCCCTGCGCTGGGCCCTATAAGAAGGCCCGTCTTCTTGGCGAATTCACGCACCCCCTCCAGCGCCTCCCTCAGCGACACCTCAACTATCTCCGCCTCTACTAGAGATATCCACTTCATGCCAGTCTCCACCCGCCTGATGCCAGGGATCCAGTCTTTCGGCTGGACGCCTATCAGCCTCGTGCCGTATCTCGCGCCGAAGTAGAACCCCAGCGCCGACGCGTGGCCGGAGGTGCCGAGACCGGCGACGATGTAGTCGGGCCGCTTCCCCACTGAGGCCAGCTGCCAGTCGAGCTCCGCGGCTGTTCTGAGGTGTGTTATGAAGTTGACGTCGTTGCCGAACTGGTTGGGGTGCACAGCGCCCTCTCTTATGTCTTTCTGGAGGTGTTCCAACGCCTCCACAGTCATGGAGACGTCGAGCATCTGGTACTCGACGCCGAGGAAGTCGAGAAGAGGCGTTACGTACCTCCCCGCCGATGGGATATAGACCTTAACCTTCTTGTTAAGCACGTTGCCTATGGCGGCAAGCGCGATGGCCACATTGCCGCTAGACACCTCCACCACTTTCTCCCCCTCCGCCGACTTCAACAGGTAATACACAGTCCTGTCTTTGATGCTGGCGCTGAAGGGGTTATACCATTCGAGCTTGGCGTAGGCCTCCCTCGGGGGGTTTGACACTTTAAGCAAAGGCGTGGGCCACCCAGCCGTGAGGAGCTCCAGCGGGCTGTCGTACACCCGGTGCGTTTTGGGTCTCGGCATGAGCTCGTCGAGGTTCACATCCTCGTTCAAGTCGACGGGCCTGCCGAGGAGGAGAGAGAGACATTCGGCGGCTTCCCGGTTGGTGGCCTTGTACTTACTGTTTCTTATGAGCTCTCTGTAGTGTTCAAGACACACCCCAGCATCGGTCGTCACGTTTTTCGGGATTTATAACACTAGTGCCCATTTCAGTCCCCAGACGCCCCAAGTCGGCTCTTGGAGCCGCGGCGCCATGGCGCCGGCCTCCCTCTTTAACGCGGCAACGCCGTCTCTTTTAGGTAGACGCCGTATGCCCTTGACAGCGCTATGTGCAAAGCTATCATGGAGGCGTAGACGCCCAACGCGGCGGTTGCCAATCCGTTGATCTCGGCGTGTCGATACGTTTCGGACACGAAGCCGGCGAGGAGGCTGCCGATGCCTATGCCGAGACCCAGCATCACGCTGTATATACCCATGGTGGTGCCTCTGTATCTTATGTCAGCCTCGTCGCCGATTAGGGCAAGTATGCTGGGCCCTATGGCCGAGGTGAGGAAGAGGAGCGGCGCCGTCAGAGCCACCGCCTCTACGGGACCCAGGCCGAGGTGCAACGCGGCGTTGAGCGTGAATAGGGCTAGGAGGCCTCCCAGCAGTCCCAGCCTAAACGTCTTTACGCGGCCCCACCTGTCTGCAAGCCTTCCGAAGAAGACGGCCCCCACGCCGAGCACCGACAAAGCCCCTATGAAGAGGAGCCCCACTACCAGGTTCTCGCCGAGCCTCTCCACGACATGACTCACGACGCCGCTATTGCCTACGCCCTCTACCCGCAGAATCCTCGGCGCATACATGCCGAGGCCGATTATTGTGGTTAGGGCGAGCCAAACGGGGAGGAGCACCACGGCGGACGGCGGCAGGACGGAGAGGAGGAGCTTGCCGCCTGGGGACGCCGCGGGCCTCGTCTCGGGGAGGAACTTGGCAAAGACCGGCGTCGCAACCGCCGTAAGCAAGGCTATCGTCAAGTAGGCAGCCGGGCCCTTAAAGACTGTGTAGAGGAAGGAGCCCAGGAGGTAGCCGACGCCGTAGCTCCCCAGGTTGATGAATTCGAAACCCCCCATGCCCACGCCTCTGTTTCTAACCTCCGTGAGGTCGGTGGCCATGGCTAGAGACGCCGTTAGGATAAACGCGGTGGTGAACCCAATCACGCCGTTGAGCAAAGCCTCGAGCCAAGGCGCCTCGTGTGTGTAGAAAGCCCACGCCAGGAGAAGCATGGCTAAGGACCTCACAAGGTAGCCCACCACCAGCGTCGTCTTTCGGCCCAACGTGTCTGACCACCGGCCCGCTATTAAAGCGCCGAGGGCCTCCAAGAAGGGGTACGCGGCTAGGACGACGCCGGCCTCGAGATTGCCGCCGCTCGCCAGCTTAACAACCAGGAAGGCGCTTGCCCCCGACCCTATACGCGCCACGAAGATGGGGACATATGACGCGGCCAGCCTCACGGCGCTACCCCCGTCCCTTATTTAAAACTTTCCGCGAAGCCCCACAGTAGGTCATGCCGGAACCTAAACACCTCCCTTGTCCGCATGTCGACTATCTCAAACTCGTCATTTACAGGCCTCACGAGATACGGCCCCACACGCTCCGGCGCGTGGCCGGCGGTCGACAGCGCTAGATACATAACCGCGGCCATCATGGGGCCCCTCACCCTGGGGCAGAAGGCCAAGGCGGTTCTGCCGTTTAGAACAACCTCGCCTAGGCGCCTCATGAACTCCTCAACGGCTTGCGGGTCCTCAAGAAGCTCGACGGCCCTAAGCGCCCACTTAACCGCTATGCCGAACTCTATACCGACTCTGGCGAAAAACCACGCGTCGCTCGTGTTAGCGGCGAGCTTCGCCCTCTGGGCCTCCAGAAGCTTGAGCTGCTCCGTGGAGTACCGCGAGTTGTCCCCGCCCATTAAGACGTGTATATACTCCCTCAGGAGCGACCATCCCTCCGGCCCCAGCCGCTCCTCAAACGCCCTGTCCACCGCCTCGCCCACCCAGTCCACCAGCCTCCTCAGCCCCTCCCTCCAGGGGGCAGGCCCGTCGCAACCGCAGTCTCTGCTCCACCTCCCGAGCCCATGGGGACAGCTCCAAGAGGTCCGCGGAATCACCTCCACCTCGCCCCGGTATCCCCTCTCGTACAACCTGCCGAAGTTCACCAGCTCGTCCCTGTGATGGGCAATAAACTGGGCCAGCATCCTCTCGGCGCCTCTCTGGTGATGGCCGAAGGTCTCGCCGTCGAGAGCGACCACCACGTCGCCAGATGCGCCTCTTAGCGCCTCGACGAACCGCTCGAAGCCCCCGAAGGCGAGCTCGTTGGAGAGCCTCTCGTCTCGCACAAAAACTGCAATGCTTCTGCCGCTGGGCAGAACCACCTTGTAGGGCCCCCCGGCCCTCCCTCCCCTCACCTGGCTCTGGGAGAGGACGGTGTAGATTATGCCGTTGTCGGCGAGCACCTCCAGCGTCTCCAGATCCACCGCCATCTCGGGCAACCACATGCCCTCGGGGCTCCGGCGGAAGTGGCGCTTGAAGTACTCCACGCCCCAGTACACCAAGACGTCGCGGTCACGCCGCGGCGCCAGCGGCAAGATGACGTGGTAGTAGGGATGCGCCAAGGCGTTGCCGTGGCCCCACCTCTCGAGCCCGGCCTTGTCAGCATCGAGAAGGGCCATGTAGACCAGCGGCCGGTTCTGCCTAAGCCAGCTCAGCAGAGGCGGCCCTACGTCGAAGTTCGCCCAGGCGTAGTTGCCCAGCTCCGCGTTTGGCTCGTAACACTCGTGAGAAACCCTCTCGTTCCAATGCCTATAAGGAGAGGCGGAGGGCTCCGGGAAGATCATCTCAAGCCAGGGATCCGCCCTCTCGGGCTGGTAGAGGTGGAGGTGGAAAACTATCACAAAGAAGTGACGAAGTTGATATAAAAACTAGGAGTCGAAATACGGCAATATCCCACGGCAGAACTACTTATAAAATGTTACCAGCGGCCGTACATGGACGCCGTAGTTGCGCTGGCGGTAGCCACCGTAATATATGTCGTAGTTGTGTCTCTGACGTATATTATTCTTGTCTTGAAGTCGCCACCCGGGCACAACAAGCCGAAGGCTAAGGAGGTTTTGACAATCCTACTGCTCGGCACGGGGTTCTTCGCCCTGGGCTACCTCCTCCTGGTAGGCCTCGGCTAGCTCCTGCACCGCCACCTCGGGGTCGTCGGGGCCGACGTATTTGGCGTTGATGAGCTGGACGCCGCCCGGGAACTGGAAGTATACAAACTCACAGACGCCTTTGAGAAGCGGACGTCTCCTCACGTAAATCCTGTACCGCCCGCCGATTTGTAGAACCTCGGCGTCGGGGGGAGGCGCCGGGACCTCCTTAAACACGTCCATACTCACCACGTAGACGCCGTCCTCCTCCACTATGCGCGCCCTTGGCTCCCCCCTCTCGTCTGTGTAGATCCTTATCAGAGGCACGGGGAAAGAGGGGGTTTGGTAAATAAATATGAAAGAAAGGGGAGAAAAGGGGGTTTGGTAAAGACTAGATCTGTTCCACCTCTGCTACGGGCTCCTTCCTCCTAGCCAGCGCGAAGTACAGCCCAGCCGCCGAGAGGCCGCCGGCGGTGGCTAGGGCATCGAGGGTTGTGATGGGCACTCCGCCGACCACAGCCACTATCGGCGTCTTGACGACCTTCTCTGTGTCGCCGTTGACCTCCAGGGTGTCGCTTACCTTAACCCTGCCGCTTACATCTATGTTAACCTTGTAGGTGCCGGCCAGCACATCTGGGAATCTTACGGCGCCCGTGCCGTCGGTCTTGCCAGAGGCTGGGTAGCCCTCAAGAGATACGGAAGCCTCCGCAATGGGCTGATTTAACGCGCCGACTATCACCACCTTCACTTGGTAGATGCCCAGCGTCACGGGCTGCGGGTTGGCAACCAGCGAGTTCACCACCACCTGCGCCGCCTTTACGCCCTTGTAGCTTATGTCCAACGTGAAGGGCTCCGGCCTGTAGACCTTCACCTCCACGTAGCCCGTGGAAGCAACAGCCT
>Ga0209821_100078_pt1 | contig 18082 bp, 22 predicted proteins | sample SSWtaG_3_FD_184118 | JGI IMG/M metagenome (GOLD analysis project Ga0209821, IMG submission 184118) | Hot spring microbial communities from Sandy's Spring West, USA to study Microbial Dark Matter (Phase II) - SSWTFFsm_matched (SPAdes)... | ecosystem: Environmental > Aquatic > Thermal springs > Hot... | reverse complement strand
GTAAGCTCGGTGATACTGGCCCTCATACAGTTCGCCGTCATGGCGGTGGGCATGTTTATATATTTCTCCAATCTTGTAGTTGTAGAGAGCTCGCCGACGGCGGCGGCGCAGCCGTTTACGCTTTCGATCTCTCTATCCCCCAGCCTCCTGGCGCCCGTCGCCCTCTCCACGCTGGCTCTATCCATCGCCGTGTTGGCGTTGTCGCTTCTCGTGGCCACGAGGACGGAAGACATAAAAACCGCCCAGAGCGTGGTCCCGTCGGTGATATTCCCCCTGCTTCTGCCCGCCTTCGCCGCCCTCTTCACGCCCGTCGACGCGTTTGAGGCGTATCCCTTCGTCCACCCGCTTGCCGTAGCCACAGCCGCGGTGTTTGGCAGGTGGGACAAGGCCTATCTCTACCTCGCCGTGGACTGGGCCCTGGCCGCGGCGGCGCTTCTCGTGGTTTCTAGACTCATGACGGCTGAGTATTTGGTGACCGGCGGCAGGAGGAGGCGATGATACGCGCGGTTCAGCTCCAGAAGAAGTTCGGCAAGGTTGAGGCGTTGCGCGGAGTCTCTCTGCAGGCGGCCGAGGGGGAGGTGGTGGGGCTCGTGGGGCCCAACGGGGCGGGGAAGACCACCACCTTGAGGATCCTCGCCGGGCTACTGAGACCCAGCGGCGGATACGCAGAGGTGCTAGGCGTTAAGACGGATTCGCCGGAGTTCCGCAGGGTGAAGAGGTGGCTCGCTTACTTGCCAGAGGAGGTTATGCCCTACGACAACCTCACGGGACGGGCCTTCATAGAGTTCGTCCACGGCCTCTACGGCGTTGCCAACATGAAGGAGGCCGTGGAGCTGTCCGGCCTGGGGCCCCGCGTCGACGACAAGATAAAAACCTACTCCAAGGGCATGAGGCGGAGGCTTGTGGCGGCGGCGCTACTCACCGTGGGGGCTAAGGCGCTCCTCCTGGACGAGCCCACCTCCGGCGTAGACGTCTTACACGCCGTGGAGATACGACGCGCTGTGAAGGAATACGCCAAGAGCAGGGGCGCCGCCGTGATATATTCAAGCCACAACATGCTTGAGGTTCAGTCTGTCTGCGACAAGGTGTACTTCATCGATAGAGGCGTGGTGGTAGACGTCGGCACCCCCACAGAGCTTCTCCAACGCTACGACGCCGCCGACTTGGAAGAAGCCTTCGTAAAGGCGTTAAAAGACAGTGGGTAACCCGGCCGTAGATGAGGGGCGACGCGTTCGCTGAAGCTGCTCCAAAAACCTTTAAACAGCGTCTCCACAATTTTCAACATGCCTAGTCTTTGCCAGGCTGGGTTAAAGGCTATGCGCTGCTCCCCCGGCCCATTTGCAACCGACCTTTCCGCTGGCACGCATTGCGCACATCCCGGCGCCGCGCTGGCCACGGGATGGGGGATATCTATACTAAGCGGAAAGAAATCCGTAGAAAGCCTGACGGAAAAAGACGGGATTGTAACATCTATGGGAACACCCAAGAACTGGACCCATGTGGCAAAAAGGGGCGCGCTTCTGTTGGCGTTAGTCGCCGCTGGCGCAGTGGGTGTGGGCTTAACCGATAAAGTAGATCCAGTGTTCCCCGGCGTGATGTTTACTAAAATGGTATTCTCGGCTCTGCCCGGTACATACTGCTCGGCCGGCGTCCCAGTAGCCACCGCCGACGGAGAACTTGGCCTCCTCATAGCAAGCCGCTGCACAGACCCCTTCGGGCCCCGGCAGTTACGTGTACCAGCCAGCCGCACGACTTTTGCAGGCTATTCTATCGACTGGGGGACCTATGAGGCGTACCACGAGCCGGACAGACAGCAGACGCAACGCTCTGGATCGTGATGGGGAGGAGTCAGCAACGAAGTTCCTCTCGGATACTGTTGGAGAACGGGCAGTAGAGAGCCTATGGTGGGCATAGTTCCGGAAGCTTCCATAACAAGTGTGGGAAATATTTGGAAATAGGACATGTGACGCGTTGTACAGACACGTGGTCGAAGCCAAATATCCGGCCTGACACTAGATACTCTGGGAGCGTATATTCCATGCCTATAGAAGAGTTGAACAACGAGAGTGGTGACAGCGGTGGGCTGGTTTTTACTATGAGGATGTTACGGACGTTACGCCCCCTTTCAACTCCCCGGCGCACCGGGGGTCCCGGCGGCGTTGCGGATCTACGCCGGGCGGGCTCCACCTCCCGGCGGGGGATGGCATCTTCTTCTTGCCCGTCTAGTTTGGAGGGGCGGGAAGACTGCCCGAATTTCCTTAGCCCGTCAAAAAGCGCAAAGGAGGGAGGTCCAAGATTTCGGCCTCTTTTTCCATATACTTCACGTGGCTGTCGTTTAGCATATATCGCGACCTCTGGAAATACTCCCCCACAAGTTTTTTACTAACGCCCAGGCGCCGCGCCACGGCCTCCACCACCGGCGTTGGGTTTTCGTAGAAATACGCCACGGAGTTTTCCATTTCGCGAACAGCCTCCTCCAACCCCTCGACGCCTGGCCTCGCCGCAAGCACGGCGAAGAAGAGGGGGGTCCCCACCTTCTCCTGCCAGACCTCCCCCACGTCCACCAGATGCGGAACGCCTCGGTCAACCATCCGCAGAGCCTCGTCGCCTACCACAAGCACCCCGCCGCACTTCTCCAACGCGGCCCAGGGATCCTCGACGCGGCGGAACCATATACCTAAAAGCCTGTTTAATACTAAGGCGCTGACGGTGGTTTCGCTGACGGCGCAGAAGCCCTCGCCCCTCCCCTTGAAGACCCTGGCGGAGATTATGGGCCCCACGCTGTATATGGCTAGTCTCGGCAGAATCGGCAGGCCGAGCTCGGCCGCCAACGTAATAGGTGCGAATCCTAGATCGGCGGCTCCCTCTGCCAACAGCCGCGCCGCCTCGAGGTTCCCCGCCTCCACCACCTCAAGTCTAGCTTTCCAAAACAGAGGCTCGCTGTGGGCGTATCTAATTCTAACCAACCTGACCATGGCAGAGAAGAGCTTCGGATATTATATTTCTCTATATAGCTCTACCACTCGATAATAGTTATCTCTCTCCGCAGGCGTGAAGCCGGCCGTCTTTATTATCCGTATGACGTCCTCCCCCCTGTCTATAGGCGCCTCCACCCGCTTCCACTCCAGCACCTTCTCCTCATACAGCGTCCCGCCGAAGTCGTCTGCGCCGAAGTACATGGCCAGCTGAGCCGTCTCGGGCCCCGTGGTCAGCCAGCCGGTCTGTATGTGGGGGATCAGGTCTTTAAATACTATCCTCGCCACGGCGACCATGCGGAGAAGCGTGGCTGAGGTCTTGGGGTAGGGTATCTTCTTCCCCAGCTCGCTGGTTCCCGGCTCGAAGTTCCAGGCTATAAACGCCATGAAGCCGCCGGTCTTGGCCTGGAGCTGGGCGATTTTGTACATGTGCTCCGCCACGTCGCGTAGAGTTTCCACATGGCCGTACATCATGGTAGCCGAGGAAGGTATGCCCACCCTGTGGGCCTCCTCCATAATCCTCAGCCAGGTCTCGCTACTTATCTTCTTGGGCGAAATAATTCGACGCACTTCGTCTACGAGGATCTCGCCGCCGCCCCCCGGCATGGAGTCCATGCCGGCCGTCTTCAGCCTCTCCAGCACTTCCCTGTAGCTGGACCTCTCCCTCCTGGCTAGGTACTCCACCTCAAGCGGCGAGAGGGCGTGTATGGCGATGTGAGGGGCCTTGGTCTTTATGGCTCTGAATAACTCCTCGAAGTACTCAATCCCAATCTCGGGGTTGACGCCGCCTTGTATCAAGACCTGCCTAATGCCGTGTTGTGCGTCTACCTCCAGCACCTTTTTGACAGCTTCCTCCACGCTGTATGTATACGCCTCGCGATGCCTTGGAGGTCTGTAGAAGGCGCAGAAGCTGCAGTCTACCACGCATACGTTTGTGTAGTTTAGAATCATGTTTGAAATGAAGGTGGTGACGTCGCCATGCATCCTCCGCCGGATCTCGAAGGCCCGTCTCCCCAGCTCCCAGAGATCCCACCTCAGAAGCTCCTCGATCTCCTCCCTCCTCGGCACAGCCGCCTCTGCGAGCTGCACAAATCTGTGCAGATGCGCCTATTTAACTGTTTTATAGACCCAACGGACGAGCTCCGTGGTCTCAGTTGCCGAGGTGGTGGAGATGGCGTTAAGAGGGCTGAGCCGCTCCGACGCCCTTTACCTAATGCGGGAGGCCGACATATTCACCCTAGCCCAAGCCGCCGGGTTTCTTACGCAGAAGTTCTTCGGCGACGTCGTCACCTTCGTCAACAACGTGGTGATTAACTACAGCAACATCTGCGTCGCCAAGTGTCCAATATGCGCCTTCTACCGCCTCCCGGGCCACAGAGAGGGCTACCTCAGAAAGCCGGAGGAGGTCGCCGCCGCGGCGGAGCTTTTCGCGTCTAAATACGGCGTGACGGAGCTTCACATAAACGGCGGCTTCAACCCCTTCCTCACGCCGGAGTACTTCGACGAGCTCTTCCGCGCGGTCAAGCGGAGGGCCCCCCACGTCGTTATCAAGGGGCCCACCATGGCCGAGGTTGCCTATTACGCAGACCTCTGGCGCATGAGCGTCAGAGAGGTGCTCTCCCGCTGGAAAGACGCCGGCCTAGACGCCATCTCAGGCGGCGGGGCGGAGATATTCGCCGAGGAGGTGAGGAAGGTGGTGTCTCCTTACAAGATCTCAGGAGAGCAGTGGCTCGAGGTGGCTAAAATAGCCCACGAGCTGGGAATACCCAGCAACGCCACCATGCTCTACGGCCACGTAGAGCGTGAGGAGCACGCGGTCGACCACATCTTCCGCGTGAGGGAGCTCCAGGAGAGGACCGGCGGGCTCCTCCTCTTCATCCCCGTCAAGTTCAACCCGCTAAACACCGAGCTTTACGCAAGGGGCGTGGTGAAGGCGCCGGCCCCCTCCACATACGACGTCAAGGTCGTGGCCATAGCCCGCCTCATACTGCAAGATAAGCTCAAGGTCGCCGCCTACTGGCTCTCTGTAGGCAAGAAGCTAGCCTCCACACTCCTCCTGGCCGGCGCCAACGACCTCGTGGGCACCATGTACAACGAGGCGGTCTTAACCTCCGCCGGCGCTAAACACAACGCCTCTGTGGAGGAGCTCGCCGCTATAGCCCGCGAGGCCGGGAAGACGCCCGCTCTCAGAGATACGTTCCACAGAATACTCAGACAACTATAGCTCTTTTTGTCCATTGACCCTTATACTTCACACGTCTGGAGACTTGTGGAGCTCGCCGAACTTGTGAAGCTACAGGTGGAGTTCTCCCGCGAAAAATTCCCCCAGTTTTGGGAAATACGGGACATGCGGGATCTCGCCCTCAGGCTGGAGTACTTAAGCAACGCCCTGGCGGGGGAGGTGGGGGAGGCTGCCAACTTGGTCAAAAAGGTGGTGAGGAGCGTGGTGTATGGGAAAGGCGACGTAAGGCTTGAAGACATACGGGAGGAGCTGGTGGAGGAGGTCACAGACGTCTTCATATATCTTCTGACCATCGCAGGCCTCCTCGGCGTTGACCTGGAGAAGGCATATCTCCAGAAGCTCGAGAAAAACAGGAGAAGATTTTAACCGGCGCCCCGCTCACGGGCGGCCCGCCGGGCCGACTCCGGGGCTGATCCTGCCGGTGGAAAACGTGTCTATCTTTATATACCTTCCGCCTTGGAGATCTTCACATCTATATAAACCTCCTTATCAAGCCGCCGATCAATCTTCAGGGTGTACGATATCCTCTGGACTCCCATCTCCCTCAGCGCCTCCTCTATCTTGAAGAGAAGCTGTGCCAGCTGGTCGTAGGAATCCATTTCGATGTCTGTAAAGCCGGCTCCCGTCCTGTATTTCAGCCCTGATTCTCTGATGATCTCCGTAACCCGTCTTACATACGCCGATACGCTCGGGGAGCCTGTGCCTAGAGGCACCACCGAGAGGCTGACAACCATCTTGGCCATGGGAAGAGTTAAGCATATTTTAAAAACTGAAGCTGGAAGTCGTGAAGAGGATATCCACGGGCGTGGAGGCGCTGGACAAGGCGCTGGAGGGCGGCATACCGCAGGGCTCCTGGGTGGTGGTCACCGGCGAGCCGGGGGTGGGCAAGTCCATCCTCTGCATACACTTCGCATACGCGGGGCTGAAGGCGGGAGATCCAGTGGTGTATGTGACCACGGAGCAGGAGTTTAGAGACGTCATGGAGCAGGCGAGGCAACTGGGCATGGACCTCTCCCAATTCGCAGTTTACAACATTGCGTGGCGGAGGGAGCCGGAGGAGCTTCCTGAGATCGTGGTGATCGACATCTTCGGCCTGCTCAAAGTGGCTAGGCAGCTGACGGAGAAGGCTAAGGAGGAGAGCCCGGAGAAGGTCCGCCGCTACGCAGCGCTCTCCATCGACACTTTGATAGAGGCCATAAACGAGGCCTACGATATCCTGGCCGTGGCCAAGGAGCGGGGCACCCCGGAGCGCCACGTCCGGCTGGTCATCGACTCCATGTCCGCCTTCTGGGTGGACAGGCCGGTCATGGCGAGGAAGTACTCATACCAGCTGAAAATAGCGACGCATAGAGAAAACGTCACCGCCGTGCTAACCAGCCAATACGCGCCGACGACGAGGCAGGCCTACGGCTTCGGCCTGGAGCACATAGCCGACGGCGTCATCCACATGTGGATGGACGAGGTGGAGGCGGTCAAAGAAATCAGGAGGTGGCTCATCATAAAGAAGATGAGGATGACCAGCCACGCCGCGAAAGCCTTCAGGGTGAAGATAGAGCCCTGGAGAGGCATCGTCCTAGAAAGCGTGTAGCCGCGGCCTCAGCGGTAGACAGCCCTAGCGGTCTTCCTCCACTTCTCCAACACGGCCTGCGCGTCGGGGCCCGGGTCGCCCGTCCTTATGTACCGCCAGAAGCTGGGTAGGTGGGGGTTGCCCGTCGTGGCGTCTTCGAGGGCCAGGGCAACCGCGGTGGGGACGTCCCTGCCAGTGGCGGCTATGGCGGGGAGGCTGAGGTTGAGCTCCTTGGCGGCTAGGTAACACATCATCCTGTATGGCCGCGGGCAGTGGGCAACCACCTCCTACACAAGCCTCTCCTCCGTTTTTATCTTCTTAACCACCGGCTTGTTTCTAAAGGTCAGGAAGGCCCACAGGTAGCGAAGCTTCATCAACTGCTCCACAGCCCCGCTCGTTCCCAGTTTTAAAAACATTGCCTTGGTATTACCCGCGCTGCTCGGCGGTTCCGCCGCCGGGCCTCCACCTGAATTTTATATATTCCCTCCCCCCGACGTGGATCCCCTTCGTTACGGCCACCCTGAGGATGTTGGGCTCCGGCGTCTCCACCTCCCCTCCGAAGTGCCACTCGAAGACCTCGGCCCCCTCGGGGAGGACCCACACCGCCTCGTAGTCGTACTCCGCGGTTTCCTCCTCGTAGTAGTTCTCGTAGAGGTTCTCGCCCTCTCTCAGCGGCGCTGGGAAGCTCCCTATGAAGGTGATGTAGGGCCGCGTCGGGCTTCCCCTCAGCGCTATGTAGACGTCGTGTATGACAGGCCTCACCCGCTGGCCGTTTATCCTCACGATCTCCTCGTCTATGAACCTCTGCATGTTCTCCCACAGGGTGGATATCTCCCTCTCCAGCTCCTCGCCTCCCCTCCTCAGCAACTTGGCGTAGTGCTGGCCCCGGTCCATGAAGTCGAATATTATAACCATGTTGACCACGCCGGGGCTCACCACGTAGAACCCCTGGGCATACACAGGAACCACCTCCTCGCCCATACGGGCCACGCACCACGTCTTAATATTCTTGACGGCGCTAATCCGCCGCCCCCCGCCGGCGTGAGGCGTCAGAACCTCTACGCGGAGCCAGCCCTCCGCCTCTACGGCGCCTCCCCGGCCGGACGCCGCGCGGCGGCCTCAAGACATTCCTTCTCGACAGGGTTGAGCCTCGCCGGCACTATTATCACGGCCGGGCCCTCCGCCTCCAGGTGTAGGAGATCTTTCAGCTGGGTGTAAAGCGTTGAGCCTCCCCACCCCAGCCTATACACCACCACGACGCGTCTATCTGGCGTAAATACGCCGCGACGCTCCTCCTCCTCAAGGCGTAGCAGTATCTCGGCCGCGTCGCGGGGCGGCATGAAGAAGCCGTCTTCCCTCACGTCTAGGAGAAGGAGGGTGTGCATGTCGCGCCGGAGGTTCTGCTCGACGAGCTCGTAGGGACGCCGGGAGTAAACCCCGCCTCTTGGGTAGGTCACTGTGGCCACCCCGCCCAGTTTATATATGGAGAGACACGCCGCCGAGAACGCCGCGCATATTATCGAGACGCCGGGTATGATCTGGACGGGATAACCCCTGGCCCTCGCCAGCGCCACCAAGGCGTGGTGAGACGTGGCAAGCGCCGGGTCGCCGGCCGTGACGAGGACGGCCCTCCTCCCCTCCCGCAGACACTCAAAAACCCTGCGGCCAGACTCCTCCTCCAGATCCCTCCTGGTGAGCCTCACAGGCTCCCCCGCGGCGGCCCTCCGCAGAGTCTCCAGATCCAGAGGGCCTGTGTAGTCCTCGTAGAAGACGCAGTCGGCCTCCCGTATAGCCTTCAGAGCGGCCTCGGTGGCGTAGCCGGGCCCGGGGCCGAGGCCGACTATGTAGAGCATGGCTTAGCTAAAGCTTTTATATAAATAGTAGCGGAGAGGCTGAGATGTATGCCGTCGCTAGGCTCAGCGGCTATGTGGAGGAGGTCGGCTTCAAGGCGTGGGTAGGCCGTGACATAGCGGCTGCCCTCGGCGTGAGACTTGGCGACGGCATCAAGCTGGAGAGCAAAACCGGCGTCTCCGCCGCGAGGGTCGTGGAGGTACGCGACGACGTAAAAGCCGGCGTGTTGCTTTCGGTAGACGCCTACATGGCCGTCAGCGGCTTCCGGACTGTCCTCGTGAAGCGACTCCCCCGGGTCTACGAGGCGGAGGAGGTGGCCATCGGCGTGGAGGCCGCGAGGCCCATCGACGTGGAGAGGCTGATGCAACTGGTCAACCTCATGGTGGCCTACAGGGTGCCCGTGTTTACCAACTTCGCCGGGTTCCTCCAGGCGGAGGACGGGAGGTGGGTCCGGCTGATCGTCAAGGCGGTGTCTCCGAGGGACCCCGCCTACCTCTCAAAGGAGACGAGGATACACGTGAAGTAGCTACGGAGACGTCTTCCCGAAGTCGAATTTAAGAAGCAGAAGCGGGTCGGGGACGTTCCTCAACGAGTTTATCCTCTGGAGGAGCCTCCCCGTGAGTTGCCCGGTCTTGTACATCTCCAGCGTCTTCTCCGGCCCCAGCCTCTCCACGGCGGAGTTCAGCTCGTCTCTTATTACGTACTCCGCTATCTGCTCCACGCCGGCCACCTCGCCGTTTCTGATGAGATTCGCAATCACAAAAAGCCTGAGCTCTGTCATCTTGATCCTCTTCATAACAGTCTCCAGCCCACTAGCCCACTTGGCGGTCTGGCTGGCGCGTCTAAACTCCTCGTCGGAAAACACAAGCCTCACCCGCTGGTTCCACTTCATCTTCCACAGGGCGAACCACTCGGTAGCTATGTCCCACAGCCTGCCCCACATCCGCTCTATGTAGATGCAGACAACCTGTCTGGCCTTCTTCTCCGAGAACCTCCTCCAGTAGTATATACCAGCCCGCGTGGCTAAATAGTGCATGAAGTCTCTAAATACAAACTCCCTAATCGCATCCATCTCGCCGCGGGGCATGTCGCCGAACTGCTCCCTGACCAGCTCCCCCAGCATCCCGTCTATAGCCGCGGCCGCGGAGTCGAAATCACAGTAGTAGCTCATGGCTACTACCCAATTCCATATTTAAAGACTTTACTCATCCATCCCCGCCAGAACCTCGCCGGTTGCCTTAAGCGCGGCTGCATGCGCCGCCGCCTGTCTATACTTGGCCAGGAAATATGTATAGGCGCTCCTCAGAGCCGCCCTATCCACCTGGAACTCGACGCCGTAGTCTATGTCCAGGAGCACGAGCCCCTCCGCGGGGGCCGAGGGGACGGCGCCCGGCCTGGGCCTGGCCAGAAGCTCCTCGATATCTCTCCGCCTCAAAACGCCGCGGCCCGCGGCCAGTATTGCCCAGGTCAGCTTGCGGAGCATCTTGTTCCTAAAGCCGCGCCCCGCGTAGCGAATATACACCAGATCCCCCCTCACCTCCACCCTTATCTCGTAAAGCGTAGTGACAGTGGAGCCCTTCTCCCCCCGCGTCTGTATGAAGGAGGCGTAGTCGTGGGTGCCCGCCAGAAGCTCGGCGGCCACCTGCATGGAGGCCAAGTCCTCCCCCCAGTGGGGCGCCACGTAGAGATACCTCCTCAGCCGGGCCCGCCGGGGGTTGAACCCCTCCGGCACCTCCGCCACGGCCCACGCCCATATGCCTCTAGGGAGTTTGGAGTTGACGTAGCCAATGGGCAACATCCGCGGCACCATGACCACGTTTGCGACTGCGGATACGCCCGGGTCCGTCCTGCTACCCCTCCCCAGCACCTCGCCGAAAACCCGCCTCAAGGCCGGCTCCACGGAGTTGGGATGCCCCGTGAAGCCGTAAAAAAGCGTCCCGTCGTAAGCCACTCTGTATAGAAAAGGCATAAAACCGTGGGGAATTCCGCCTTTTTATGTTGAGCTTCCGCAGGGCCGAGGAGGGAGACGTGCCGGAGATAGTGTCCTTCACCATGGACACCTGGGACTGGGGGGACTACATCCCCCACGTAATCAGGAGGTGGGTGAGGGAGGGCAGAGCCTACGTCGCTGTCTGGGAGGGACGCATCGCGGCGGTGGCCGCCATGGTGCAGGTGGGGAGGGCGGTCTACCTCCAGGGGCTGAGGGTTAGGCCGGAGCTGAGGGGCAGGGGGATAGGGGAGGCCACGACCCGCTTCCTCCTGGAGGAGGCGCGGAGAAGGGGGGCGGCGGTCGCGACGCTTCTCGTGGCCGAGTGGAACACCCCGAGCCACGCCTTGGTGAAGAAGCTGGGCTTCAAGGAGCGGATGAACATCTACGGCGGCAGGCCGACCGGCGGCATTGGCGGAAAATGCCTCTCCGGCCTCGAGGCGTACGAAGCGGTGGCGGAGGCCCTGGGGAGGAGCCGGGGCTACGCCTGCCTCCCCGACGAGCCCTGGGTCTGCACCTTTGTGACGGCTTGGGATCTGTTAAGCCGGGGGACTCCGTGTCTCTCCGGCGGCGCCCTCTACCTGGGCAGATTCTCCTTCGGCGGGGCCGCGGGGGATCCCAGCGTGGACGTCACCTCGCTAAGCCCCGACGGCTACAGGAAACAGTACGCAACACACGTCTTGTACGCCATGGAGCTGTAACTATTATATACATCTCTGAACTTTGGCGTCATGGAGCCGAGGTCCTTCTACGACATCACAGAGGCCGAAGACCAGAGGGAGCTGGCGCAACTCATAAAGGCCGGGATCTTCAGCTACGCGGTGCTCATCCCCGAGGATCTGCCCGCCGGCGAAATCGAGGCGGTGTTTAAAGAGGCCGGGTTCAGAGAGGTAGCTGTCGACACATCTAAGTGGCCGCGGCAGGCGGCGGTTAGGACCGAGGCGGGGGTCTACGTGTTTAAAAAGGTGGAGGAGGGAGTTTACAAACTCAGCAAGGAGAGTTAACTAACTAAGCGCAAATAGAGACTCGACGCCCTTGCCCAGCCCCGCCGAGTTACGTGTCCAAAGGCCCGTGGGCACCACGCGGCGTCTCCAAACCGATAGGTCCAGGACGACGCTCATGACCTCCTACGCCCTCAAACAGCCTACGGCGGCGACGGAAACTGAAGCTAATAAACCTCACCCAGCCCGTGGATCCCCAACTCCCCCAGCCCCTTCTCCACCATCTTCTTATACAGCTCCAACGCCAGCGACGTGGCTGGGAGGAACAAGCTCATCCGGTTTGCGTACTCCATGGCGTATGCGAGGTCCTTCTTCAGATGAGCCGCCTTGAAGCCAGGAGAGAGGTCGCCCTTGAGGAGCTTGGGCAGATACAGCTCGATGGAGCCAGACCTCGCCGCGCCGCCGGTCAGCACCTGCGCCACCTTCTCCATGTCGAGCCCCAGCGCCTTGGCGAGGCGCAAGCCCTCCACCATGGCCACCGTGTTGAGAGCCACCACCACCTGGTTCACCAGCTTCATGGCCTGGCCGTAGCCCACCGGCCCCGCATATACGATGTTTCTCCCAAAGGCCTTAAACACCGGCAACAACTTCTGAAACAACTCCTCCCTGCCGCCCACCATCACCGTTAAGATCCCCTCCACGGCCCCCCTCTGGCCGCCGGTGACAGGCGCGTCGAGGAACTCCACGCCGTATTGCGCAAGCCTCTCGGCGAATCTCCTCGCCCACTCGGGCGAGTTCGTGGACATGTCAACCACCACAAGCCCCGGCCTGGCGCCCTCCACGACGCCGCCCCGGCCGAACAACACCTCCTCCACATCCGGCGCATCCGACACCATCACGATAACCACGTCCACCCTCCCGGCGAGATCCGCCGGCGACTCCGCCGCGTAGACCCCCAGCCTCTCGAAGGGCTCAGCCTTGGCCCTCGTCCTGTTGTACACAGCGGCGAGGAGGCCGGCCTTGTGGAGGTGCATCGCCATCGGCGCCCCCATTATCCCCAAGCCGACGACCCCAACCCGCATGCCGAACCCTGTTGGCATATACAAACCGACAACGTATATAAATAAGTTGCTACCATACGCTATGCTCACCCCAGTAGTTTCCTACACAACAGTCCGGGAGGTTAAGGGGCCTCTGATAGTCATCGAGCGGACCAGAGGCGTGTCATACGGCGAGATAGGGGAGGTCATTGGGCCAGACGGCGAGCCCAGGAGGGTGCAGGTGATAGAGGTGGCGACGGACTACGCCGTGGCGCAGGTCCTCGGCGGCACCCTCGGCCTACCCGCCAAGGGCTCCACGGTTAAGTTCTACGGCAGAACCCTCAAGATACCTGTGTCGGAGCAGCTCGTCGGCCGCATACTAGACGGCAAGGGGCAGCCCAGGGACCACATGTCCCTCCCGCCCCCCGAGGACTTCCGCGACGTCAACGGGGAGCCCCTCAACCCCTACTCCAGGGAGTACCCCGAGGAGCCCATCGAAACCGGCATATCGGCCATAGACGGCCTCTACACCCTGGTCCGCGGCCAGAAGCTACCCATATTCTCCGGCACCGGCCTCCCCCACAACTTGATGGCCGCCCAGGTGGTGAGGCAGTCCACGGTGAGAGGCTCCGAGGAGGAGTTCGCCGTGGTTTTCGTCGGCGTGGGCATCAAGACCGAGGAAGCCCTCTTCTTCATGGACGAGTTCAGGAGGACCGGCGCCCTGAGGAGAGCCGTCGCCGTCCTCAACCTCGCCTCGGACCCAGTCGCCGAGCGCATCCTAGCCCCACGCGTCGGCCTCACCATCGCCGAGTACCTGGCGTGGCAACTGGGCTACCACGTCCTCGTCGTCATCACCGACATGACCAACTACTGCGAAGGCCTGAGGGAGCTGTCCTCCGGCAGAGGCGAGCTCCCCGGCAGACGCGGATACCCGGGATACATGTACACAGACCTCGCCACGATATATGAAAGAGCCGGGAAAGCCCACGGCAGGAAAGGCTCCGTCACCCAATTCCCCATCCTCACCATGCCCCACGACGACATCACCCACCCCATACCGGACTTGACAGGCTACATAACCGAAGGCCAGCTGGTCCTCAGCAGAGCCATGTGGGGCAAAGGCATCTACCCACCCTTCGACGTCATCATGTCCCTCTCCCGCCTCGCCAAAGACGCCATCGGCGAAGACAAGACCAGAGAAGACCACAAAGACGTCGCCAACACCCTCATCTCGGCCTACTCCAAAGCCCTAGAGCTCAGAAGCCTAGCCACCCTCGTCGGCGAGCGCAACCTCGGCTGGAGAGAACGCCGCTACCTCCGCTTCGCAGACGCCTTCGAGCAGAAGTTCATCAAACAGGGCTACTACGAGAGACGCAGCTTCGAAGAGACGCTAGACATCGGCTGGGACGTGTTGTCGATACTGCCCGAAGACGAGCTCACCAACGCCAGGCCGCAGATAACCCAGAAGTTCTACCGCAGACACATATTCGAAAGCGTAAAACTTTAACGTGCGCTGCGCCCAGGACCTCTGCCTGAGGATAGAGAAAGTCCGCTTCCAAACGCCGCCCAACAAGATAGAGATACACGCCGACAATGCGGTGGCCATATGCGTCAAGCCAGAAGCCGTCACCCACTGGCTACAACTCGCCCAGGCGCTATACTACGCCTACCACTGGAGAAGCCCCGCCAAAAACCCCAACATATCGGCGTTGATGTTCCTAACCCAGAAAGACCAGATAAGAGAAGCCCTCGAGGCGTCAGCCGCCGGCTCCGCTGAGGCCATCTGCGCCGCCCTCGGCCCCAGAGAGGAACTAGAAAAGACAGAGATGCCCCGCGGAGAGCCCCACCACCCCGAGGGAGAGTACGACCCCTGGAAAATCACCAAATTCGCCCTAGACCTCGCCACCTAGCCCCCGCCAACGGCCCCCACAACGCCACGCAAGAGCGCAACTCCGCGTTGAAAACCTCCACGCATACGCCAGAAGGCGCGGGGGCCTCCGGGACGTGGGGCTACTCCAGGTATATCAACTCCACATCTTCGCCCAAGTACGGCAGTTCCAGCATCCAGCGGCCGTCTTCGTAGTCCACCCAGGCCTCGCCGACGTAGAGCTGGCCGTTTTTCAACACGGCCACTCTGGCGGGACGCGCCGGGTTGTCAGGCTTCAGGGGGAGCAGGTAGTAGCCGTATCGGCCCTCCCGTTTGACGAGACTTAACTTCACAGATATATAAAGGCGGCTTTTAATCTACCTTACACGATTGTAGACTATAATTGTTGCGATACGTATATATTAGGCCTAGGTGACGTGTATCGTGGCGGTTGAGAGATTTGGCATCCTCGCCGAGTATCTAGCCGTTGCGAAAAAGGCACTTACGCCCCTGCCCCCCCGCGAGGCGGAGGACTCCCGGCCCTACGCGGTTAGGCCAATCGGCGAGGGGCTGATAAGGCGGGTGGAGGGCGGCGTCTGGCGCTTCGCCCCGGTAGCCGTCGACGGATCCACCAGGAAGCTCTCAGGCCCCCACTTCTCCGCCTACGTGGTGGGCGTCGCGGTGTATGGAGCCGGCGAGAGGGCGGTGAGTTTCATACCGGGCGATCTCGGGCGTAGGTTCCTCGCGCTGAGAGCCCCGCGGGATGTGTTAGAGGCGGTGGAGCGAGACGAGAGGCTGGACTTCCTCATCGTAAGGAGAAGCGACGGGACGTACCTAGACGAGAGATGCGGCTGCACAGACGAGGATATTTTCGACGAGATCAGGATATCCGCAGAAAGCGCAGCCCTACTCCACGTGGCTCAACGAGACGCCGGCGACTTGGCGGTGTTAGACGGGCCTATATACCTCGACCACTGGGCCAAAACCCGCCTACTAGCCATACGGCTAGACGCGGTGGAGAAGCTGAGGAAAGCCGGCATCGCCGCGGTCGGCGTGGTGAAGCGGGTGGCCAAGTCGCGGAAGCTCTGCACGGAGGAGGCGCTGGAGGCGCTGTCTCTCTCGGTAGACACCCACCACTGCAACGACGCCTACGTGGCGAGCCTCGCCGCGCCCCAACGCGGCATCTACCTCATAGGCCCCTTCCACCTGGGCTACGCGGGGAAGGACCTCAGAGGATACTCCTTCCCAGACAAGGTCTTCTGGTACGCCTCCATATACGGCTCTGCCTTCCGGGTGGAGATGCTGGCCGACGACTTCAAGCGCCTAGGCGGCGATGCGGAGGAGGTGGCCGCCTGGCTCGCCTGGACCGCCACAAACAGAGGGGCCCCCTACGTAATAGACGTGGCAGACGTATTCGCAAGAAGGCTCACAGCAGGCCTCCTCATTGCCCTAAGAACCGCGGTGAAGAGCCGCAACATATCACTCACCTACGACTCAGAAATGGAGTTCCTCAACGCGCTGCGGGAGTATGTGGAAGGCGGAGCTTAGGAGCTTAGTGGAGGCGCTGAGGCGGGAGGTGGAGGAGAGAAACCTAGGCGAGGTCGTCGGCAGGGTATCGCCGGGGGAGGCGGCGTCTATAGGCACGGAAACGCGCCGGGTATACATCGACGTGGACTTCGACACCTACCTACGCCTCGGGATAAGAATCGGCGAGTACCTCGGCGTCGCCACAGTCCTGGGGTCGGCCATGCTGGGGAGGGTGGTGGAGGTGAGGAGAAGACACGTGGCACACGTAACCCACGTCCAGACGCTGTACGCCCCAGTGGAGGACCCGGAGGGGCTGAGAACCCCGGCGCAGATAGCGCTGGAGCCCCTCACAGAGTGCCCCCTAAAAGAGGTGGAGAACTGCGAGCCAACCCCCGTCTACACCCCCGTGGACCCCCTCAGCGTAGTTTTCAAGCCGTCGCCTAACTTCATAGCCAAGATGCTGGGGCTGCCGGGGGAGGGGGTCCTCCTGGGGAGGCTCTACGCCGGGGGCGCGGAGCTCCCCGTGGAGGTGCGCCTCCCAGAACGCGCCTTGTATCAACACGTCCTCGCGGTGGGCACCACCGGCGCCGGGAAGACCGTGTTGCTGAAAAACATGGCCCTATCCACCCTCCACGAGATAAGAAACGCCACGGTGGTGGCGCTGGACCTCCAGGGCGACTACCTCCTGACGACTCTCCCGCCTGAGACGCCCGGCCTCTACCAGCCGCTAGACGAAATCACGGTCATAATGCCGACGACCCGCCACTTCATCGATAGACATAGAGACGACATTCAACACATAGCCGCCGAAATCCTCGGCGACGGCCACACCCTCCTAGACGTAAACGAGGATGAGGCCACAAAAGCCGTGGGATACGCGCTGGCCAAGCTGTTCATAGAGGACACATACCCCGGCGCCAGGCTGATAGAGGCAGAGATCAGGGCGGAGAACGCGGAGGTGAAGGAAATCGCCGCGAAGGTGGAGGCGGGAAGCCGCGTCTTCACGCTACGCCTCCTGCCCTGGGCCATGAAATTCGCCGAGACCTACGCCGAGGTGCCCCGGCTCTTCCCCTACTTCAGCGAGAGAGTCTCCCTACTCTTCCAGCGGCTGATACACATGGCGGGACAGGAACACGACATAGACGCCATAATGAGACAGCTAGACGCCGTCGCTGAAAGCGCCGCGAGGAGGATAAAGCTACACCAAAGCCAGGCGGACAACTTCGTCCGCGGCATGCACATGGTCTACGAAACCGGCCTATTCGACGTGTCTTACAACATAGCCGACCCCACCGGACAAAGGACCCTCGCCACCTTCGGCGAGCCGGACTACATGGATCTACACGGCCTCGTAGCCGTCGACCTCCGCAACTTCAGAGAAACCCCGACGGTGGCCTCCGCCGTGGTCTACAGGGTGCTATCCATGATATTCAAGGCAAGAGACGAGGAGCTACAGAGAGGCGCCGAGCCCTGGCCCACCTTCATCTACATAGACGAGGCGCACTACTACTTCCCACAGGCGGGCGCCCGGGAAGACTTCAACAAAGAGGTGGTAGAGGCCATGATCAACAAGCTCACCAGGCTGGGAAGAGTGAGAAAAATCGGCGTAATCTTCGCCACACACAGCCCCGCAGACCTCAACGACCTGGCGATACAGCTCACCAACACGAAAATAGCCATGAGAAGCGAGCCGAAGGTACTCGAAAGAGTAGACATGGCGGACTACGCCGGCGAACTGGCATACGCCCAAAGCGGCGTCGCCGTAGTCAAAAGCTTCACCTACACAACACACGCCATAACCCTCAAAACACTACCCCCACAGACAAAACACAGAGGAATATAAACCAAAACCACACCCCGCCACCGCGGCCGTCAAACACCGACCCACCCTAGGCGAAAAAACTTAAAAAGCGGTGATATACGTAGACAGAGGGCCCGTAGCTTAGCCCGGTCAGAGCGCCCAGGGGCGACCCAGTCAACCCCGCGCAAGGCTCATAACCGGGAAGTCCCGGGTTCAAATCCCGGCGGGCCCATCATTCTCGCCGTTGCAACCGCGCCACCCCACCGCCCCGAACCCCCACTAGG
>Ga0209821_100077_pt1 | contig 18148 bp, 17 predicted proteins | sample SSWtaG_3_FD_184118 | JGI IMG/M metagenome (GOLD analysis project Ga0209821, IMG submission 184118) | Hot spring microbial communities from Sandy's Spring West, USA to study Microbial Dark Matter (Phase II) - SSWTFFsm_matched (SPAdes)... | ecosystem: Environmental > Aquatic > Thermal springs > Hot... | reverse complement strand
ACCTCCTCCAGCGTTACGTAGTCAAGCAGAGGTCTCAACCTAAGCTTTGCCTCAGGCACTTCGTAGAGAACCAGCCTCCTCCTCTGGAAGAACTCTACGGGCATAGACATGTAGACGCGGAGCCTCTTCAACGCCCTCCGCCCGGTCTCCGTTTTCTTGGGCAACATGCCTCTCACAATTCTCCTGAATATGCGGTCAGGTCTGCGGGGGATTTTCGGACCCACCTTCTCCGGGTTGTAGTGAGTACGCCACTCGCCTATCTTCCTCTTAATCCACTCAATAACCATCTTCTCGTCGCCGGTTATCACCAGCTTCTCCGCGTTTACAACGACAATCCGCAGCTCCGGCCGCTCCAGCAGAGCCTTCGCGATGTATGTGGCCAACCTCCCCGCCACGTGACCCTCCGCGTCGATGACAACTTCTCCCCTCTCGGGCAACTGCGACACGTCGACCAGAAATCGCCTCGCAACGTTCATACCACTATCTTAACGCCGCTCCCCTTTGGAAACTTCTTTACAAGCTCGGGAAGCGTCAAAACCTCGCCGCCAGCCTCTAATACCTTCTGAGCAGCTTTAGGCGACACGTTCACGGCAGCCACCACAACCTTTTTGAAGAGCTTCCCGCCACCCAAAAGCTTCCCCGGCACCACAACGACATCTCCATCGCCGGCCATACGGTTCAGCTTTCCGACGTTGACAACCACCCTCTGTCTTCTAGGTCTTTCGATGTATTCCGCTACCACCTTCCAAATATTTGCGGAGTTGGCAACCGCCGCTTTCCTCAGAAACCTCGCCAGTATCCTCAGTTGTCTGTTTGTCGGTCCAGTTGGATTAGGAGGCATACCGCCAACGCAACAATATCAATATTTAAAGTTTATGCACTTCTGCGAAGCCCTTGGCGCCCATGCTTAATAAACTGTGATATGTCATACGCATGTTCAAAGTCGCTAAGGTCGACCTCTCTAAACTGAATTGGCGAGTTGAGGAGGCGGGGGTTAGGAGGTTTCTCGGGGGCGAGGGCTGGGGTCTTGGCTTTTCTACAGCCTCAGCGGCTACTCCGCCGAACCGTTTTCGCCCAGTAATCCTCTGATAATCACCTCGGGGCCTCTCGGCGGGACGAGGATCCCCATGGCCACGCGGGCCTACGCGGTTTTCCGGTCTCCACCCACCCGCATTCTGGGCGGTAGCAACATAGGCAGTACAGTGGGGGGCGATCATGAGGTGGGCTGGCGTAGACACCGTTGTCATCACAGGCAGAGCAGACAAGCCGACGTATATACTGATACAAGAAGGGCGCATGGAGTTTAGAGATGCCTCCCACCTCCGGGGGAGAGATGCTATAGAGACGGAGATGGAACTGAAGAAAGAATATGGACGTAGCGCCGCGGTGCTCGCCATTGGACCTGCAGGAGAGAACTTGGTGAGGTTCGTCTCTATAAACCACGAGTACTGGAGGCAGTTCGGGAGGACAGGCGGCGGAGCCGTCATGGGGTCAAAAAGACTAAAGGCAATAGTTTTCGTTGCGGGCAGAAGAGAAGTGGAGGTGACGAAGCCAGACGCTCTCGAGAGATGGGGGATTTCCTGCCTACGTTTATGGAGAAGACTGTTGCGTTGAGAAGAGGCGGCACGCTTAGGCTTATCGACATGGGTAACCCCATGGGGTTCTTCCCTGCCTATTACTGGACCCGCCTATCGCTAGACGGCTGGGAGGCTCTCTCCTGGAACAGAAAGATAAAGCCGGAGCACTTCCTAAGGCCGGAGGCCTGTCTCTACTGCCCCGCCGCCTGCCACAGGCCGGTGAAGAGCGGCAAATTCGGAGTTACCGTCGACTTGGAATACGAGACCGTATTCGCCGTGGGAGGCCTCGCCGCCGTTAAAGACGCGGATTGAGTCATAAAGATAAACGACCTCGCAGACCGGCTCGGGCTCGACACCATAACACTCGGCAACGTGCTCGCCTTTGCCATAGCGGCGTCTAAAAGCGGTAAGCTGCCGACATCTCTTGACTGGGGCGACGGGGAGGCGCTTGCCAAGCTCACGGAGGACATCGCCTTTAGAAGAGGCATCGGCAACTTACTTGCTGAGGGAGTAAAAAGGACGGCTGAGCAGATGGGAGCCGTGGACATCGCCGTCCACGTCAAGGGTCTTGAGCCGGCTGGCTACGACCCGCGGGTGTTAAAAGGCATGGCTCTCAACTACGCTATTGGTTATAGAGGGGCTGACCACCTAGCCACCATGGCCTACGCGTTGGATATTCCCGGCAAATTCGGCGGCGCCGACTACCTAGGCCCAGAGAAGATTGAGGCGATTATCCACATGGAGAACGTAGCAGCTGTCATGGATTCGTTGGTGCTTTGTAAATTCGGCAGAGACGCCTACGATGCGTATCCTGGCGGCAGATTCTACGACGTAACGGCGCAACTTCTGACCTGGGTCACCGGCGAGGAGTGGAAAGGTGCTGACGTTAAAGAGGTAGCAGAGAGGATAGTATTGCTCAACAGGATACTCAACGTAAAGATGGGCGTAGACCCGCGACAAGACGACCTACCTGCCTCGCTTAAAAAACCGCTTGTCTTCGAAGGCAAGGTCAAAAAGATAGACGAAAAAGAGTTAAAAGAGGCGCTTAGACACTACTACACGTTAAGAGGCTGGGACGAAAGGGGGGTCCCCACCGGCGATATTGTGAAAAGACTCCTTCCCGAGCTAGTCGGTTAGGCGGTCTGCTGAAGCGCGGCCGCCCTCTGACTCAGAGATTCGGCAAAGACAGTGAACTTCCTCTTTAGAATTCTGAAAGCCTCCCGCAACGCAGTTTCTACATCGTAGTTCCCAAAAGACTCAACCCAGAAGACGTATTTGTACCGATCCCACTCCACCACCAGCCCGTCGCCGCAAAGATCCTTACACGTCCACGCCTTGTTGAAGGTGCATTCCAACGGATTCTCAAGGTTTTCACAAATCTCTTGGCACGTCTCTCGGCACCTCTCATCTCTTACCTCGACCTTGGGGTAGTAGTAGTAGCTCGCAAGCGCCGCCTGCCACTTGGCGTGATCCCTCGCCCGGCCCAGCTTCGCATACGCCTCAACGGTGATGTTCTGACCCTTTACAAGCTTCACAATCGGTATATCCTTATACACAGGGGCTACGTCTGGCCGTTCAGACATCAAGTCGCCAGAGTACACGGTCATCTCGCCGTCTGCGGTCACCTGCAACGTAAGCCTAGCGGTGCACTCTGAGGGATCCGCAAGACCCGACTCGCAGTCCTCTATAGGTGGCAGAGCTTGAAGCGGCGTAGTCAGTGGGATGAGCCCAAGCCTATGTGCCAACATTTCGTCGTACATAACGGAGGTATTATTAACAACAACCACGGAGTCTATTGCCATGACGGGTAGCTCGGCGATTAACACCCGCCTGAGCAAATTCACAAGAGATGGACACGCCCCCTCGATAATCGCCTTTAAAAACAGGTGAGACTTCTCAACTACTTTCGCCTTCGGCATTACCTAGTGGGCTTCTGCTTCTTGCCACGCCAAATAGCCCACAGCGAAACTCCGTTAACCTTGATCACCTTAAATCTTACGCCTGGAATATCGCCGAGAGATCTCCCCTCGGGGCCGCCTATACGTTCAATCACAACCTCGTCGTGTTCATTTATATAGTTCAGACTGCCGTCCAACGGAACAAACGCAGTAACCACCTTGCCGTTTTTCACAAGCTGAACCCTTACGCACTTACGAACAGCTGCGTTGGGCTTTCTCGCCTCGACGCCGACCTTCTCGAGGACTATCCCACGCGCCATAGGGGCACCCTCCAAGGGGTCGTACTTCTCTACGAGACCCAGCATCTTCCGCTTATACGTCACGTCGTTCCACCTAAACTTCTGCCGCTTCCTCTTCAACTTGCCGCCCGCAAATAGTCCGTATGGCGATTTTTTACCAGGCACGCCCCTTTATAACAAAGCCTTAATAAACTTTATAGCTTATCACAAAGGCAGGTCACGCCAGTATTATCTTTTCTATGTCGAAATAGCGCTTAGCCAGTATCTTTGCCCTTGCGATATTACGCCCGTTCTTGCCTATGGCTATGCCCTTGTCTTCAGGCGCTACGGTGGTGATGGCGACCTTAGAGCCGGAAGGCGCCTTAGTCACCTTTACCATTATAACCTTGGCGGGGTAGAGACTGTTTTTTATGAGCTCCTCAGGGCTTTCGCCGGTCTCCACAATCTCTACGTCTTTACCAACTATGTTCCTCAGCATCTTCACGTTGGCACCTCCCTTGCCCACCGCCAAAGCGGCCTGGTTTTTCTGAACCATGAAAATAATCCTAGAATACTCGTTGTCTATGACCACATCTATCGGCGTCACGCCGGTGATGCTCTCAAAAAGAGTCGCGTATCTGATCTCTTCCTCTGTAAGCCTAATATCAGGCATGCTCCACAAGTTTCAGAATCTCGCTCTGTCCTGGATCGATCACCGCGACGGCCATAATTCGGTGGGGTCTCTTCGCGGCGGCGCCCAGCTCAATGCTCGACCCCGGAAATACAAAAATGGGGATCCCAGCCAGCTTGGCGTAGTACTCTATATCGTCGCGGGCCCACTTCGGGGCGTTGGCCGCCAGCATCACCATTTTTGGAGTCCCCGCCAATACTGCTTTCTTCGTCTCCTCGAAGCCTATGACGACCTTGCCCGTATTGATAGCGACTTGGAGTTCTCTACCTATATCAACCACGTTGCGCAGATGAAAGAATTGTTTATAAAGTTTACAACGCCGAATAACCCTCAGGGGTGTTACCTCCTCATAAGCCACGTCTGCGTTGTCATGGAGAACGAGGGGGGCCTAGTGCTTCCAGTGAGGCGCGTGTAGGTCTCTCTAAAGGCCGGTGAGAGTGCTCTGTCTGGCTGTGGGCGGAATCCGCCGGGGTCTAGAACTGCATCAAAAGCTTGACTATGCCTGTGCCTACGGGGACGTATTTGCCGGCTATTATGTTCTCCACGACTCCTCTGAATTGCTCATCCTCTCCCCTCACCGCAGCCTCCACAAGCGTCTTTACGGTGACCTCAAAGGCGGCACGGGCTAGGGGCGACTCCTTCGCCCCCACGACTCCGTGGCGTCCTATGGGCTTTAGCCTGCCTGACCAAGTCATCGCGTCTGCGACTAGGTACATGTGGCGGATGTCCACGTCGAGGCCTTGCTCGTCTAGGACGCGTTTGATCTCCTGCGCCACCAAGGTCCTGGCCGCCTCGATGCCTAAAACCTCCTCAACCTCGTGAAGGTCGTTGCTGTATGTCCTCGTGGGGTCTACCTCCTCTAGCTGGAGCACCGCCTCTAGGTTGGTGCCCTCGGTCACTATAAACCACTCGTCGTTTTTAGAGTCGTACTGAAGCACAACTTTCCTCACCCCCTTTATGCCGGATATCTTGATTTGTAGCACCTTATCTCGCGCCTTCCTGATCTTTAACACGTCGGGGGTCGTCAGCGACACCGTGATTGTGTATCCGCGCATGGAGACCGACAAGTCCTTCCCCTTTGCCTTGCTTACTATCTTCTCCACGTCTTTTAGGCTCAACCCGCGGTACTTCAGCTGCTCCGGGTCCAGCGTGATCGTCACGGCGCCAGCCACGTAGTCTACGTCGACTTCCTTAGCTAGCATTTCGAGCGTCACCTGCTGTATCTTCTTCGCGACGGTCTCGGCGGCTTCCCTGCTTTTATTGTGAGGCGGCTTTAGGTAAATAAACATAAGCGGAGTAGACGGGTTCCTTCTGGCGTCAACTATTTCTATTAACCTGGGCAGACCTCTCGCCATGGAGAACTCCCTCAGACCCGCGTAGTGGAAAGAACGCAGAATCATCTGGGTGCCCGGCTCGCCTATTGACTGAGCCGTCACGATTCCGATGGCTTCGCCTGGGTCTATCAGAGAGGTGGCGTAGAGCTTGAGGACGCGGTACATCAGTCGGAGCGCCCTCTCGTTGTCTAGGTCTTTCACGGCGTTTTCAAGCTCTCTATACAGAGGTTGCGGCAACACCTGCGAGATCTTTGCCAACAGACCCTGTTTAGAGATCATCTTATCCAGAGTTTCAACGACTTTATATCGGCTATCTTCCCGTGGTCCGAGCGGCTTACATCGACGCCGTCTTCGCCGTAGAGCATCTGCAACAGCAACTCGCCGCCGAACCTAACGGTGCCGTCGTAGGCCGTGTATACGTCCTGCAACGCGTTGATCAGCCGCCTCTGCATGTAGCCGGACTGCGCCGTACGCACCGCGGTGTCTATCAGACCGTCTCTGCCGGCGGCTGCGTGGAAGAAGTACTCCACAGGCGTCAAACCGCATCTGAAGCACCTCCTAACGAAGCCGCCTGCGTAGGGACCTATGTCGCCTGCCGGGAAGTGCGGGAGAGTCCTAGTCCTGTAGCCCCGCCTAATGCGCTCGCCTCTTATTGTCTGTTGCCCCAGCGTGGCTACCATCTGGACTATGTTCACGATGCTACCTCTAGCGCCAGTCTTAGCCATGAGGTAGCCTTCTGCATCTTTGCGTATGTACTTCTCCACCACAGTAGCGGCGTCTTCGCGCACTCTAGACATGAGCTCGGTAATCTTGTTCTCAAAGGTCTCCTCCACAGTGAAGCCCGGCATAGCCTCCAGGCGGCCGCTTCTAAACTCTTCAATCAGTTCTTCTGCCTTCTTCAGACTTTTCTCAATTAGCTCGTCTAGCTCTTTGTAGGACTCCGACGGGAGATATACGGAGTCCATGCCGAAGGTGAAGCCCCTGAGGTCTAGGAACCTGAGAAACAGCCGCAGAGAGGAGTCCAGCCACCGCCTGGCGACCTCGGGCGGGTAGTCGCGGGCTATTCTATGCCACAAGGAGTCTACCTGCTCGGCACCTATGGACTTCTTGTCCAACACACCCTTCACCAGATTACCGTTGACGACGATTATCCACTCGTCGCCAAAGCAGGTATATGCGTCTTGACACCTGCTCTTAAACGCAGTCGGTTGCACCCAGTTGAGTTCCTTCGGGAGGAAGTGCGAAATAATCTGCTTCCCGGTCCACAGCTCCACCGGGTGCAGAATGGCGGGCTCCGGCGGGTCCTCGGCGGATTTCCCAGCACCCAGCAGGGAGGCGACTTCCTTCTTGGTGAGGAAGGTGGATTTATGCGAGAGGAGGTAGGCGCCAATGATGTAGTCTTGTCTAGCGCCGATTATGGCGCCGCCATAGCGCGGGGTAATTATGTGTTTCTCCACAAGAATCAAGGTCCGTGCCTCCGCCCGGGCCTCCTCGGTCTGGGGCACGTGTAGGTTCATCTCGTCTCCGTCAAAGTCGGCGTTATAAGGCGGGCATACGGCTAGGTGTAGCCTAAAGGTCCTCCCAGGTAGAACCTTGACCAGGTGCCCCATCATGGACATCCTGTGGAGACTCGGCTGACGATTAAACAGAACTATGTCCCCATCTCGCAGGTGTCTCTCCACGATCCAGCCCGGGGCGAGCCTATCTGCAAGCGTCTTCCTATCTTTCACGTACCGCAGATCTATCCTCCTGCCCTCCGGCGTCACCACGTAGTTGGCGCCCGGCCAAGCCTCAGGCCCCCTTATCACGTATTCGCGGAGGACATCCACGTTCCAAGACGTCACCCTCTCCGGCACCGTCAACACTTTGGCTATGTCCACAGGCACGCCGACTTCGTTAATACTTACGTGGGGGTCGGGACTGATGACGGTACGCGCCGAGAAGTTGACACGTTTGCCGGAGAGGGAGCCCCTAAACCTCCCCTCCTTCCCCTTAAGCCTCTGGGCAATGCCCTTGAGCGGCCTCCCGCCTCTGTGCTTGGCCACTGGTATGCCGGGTAGCTCGTTGTCGAAGTAAGTCGCCACGTGGTACTGAAGCAAGTCCCACAAGTTGTCAACCACGTTGGTGGGGGCGCCCGTCTCTATGGCGATCTTCAGCTTCTCGTTCATACGGATTATGTCCACGAGCTTGTGCGTCAAGTCGTCCTCGGACCTTATGCCCGTTTCGAGCTGAATTGACGGCCTCACATGAGGCGGCGGCACTGGCAAGACCTTCAAAACCGCCCACTCAGGCCTGGCCACAGACGGGTTGAAGCCCAACAGCTCTAGATCCTCCCCGGGGACCTTAGCCAGTCTATCCCTCAACACCTCGGGGTCTAGCTTCACCAAGGCCCCGCTCTCCGTCTCCTCGTAGAAGTAGTAAGGCCTTTCGAATCTTATCTTATTCCTTTTATACCCACAATGGGGGCAAGTCGTCCTCTCGGAAGCCTTCTTGCGTATCTTCTCGTGGAGGTTAATGGCTAGAAGCCTCCAACGCCCTTTGAGCTTCGTAAGCCTCTCCCTATACCGCCTAGCCTCTTCATCTCTCAACATAATGCGACCGCAGTTGGGGCAAGTCGCCCTCAACACGTCGTAGATTACCCTGGCGAACTCCACGTGGATGACGGGCTTAACCAACTCAATATGTCCAAAATGGCCTGGGCACACGTCGTGTGTCTGGCCGCAAGTTTCACACCGCGAGCCAGGCTCGGCGACGCCGAGCCTGCGGTCCGCGATGCCGCCCCTCACGGGGAGGCCGCCCTCGTCGTACACCTCAGAGGTGGTGACCTCCATCACGGAGTACTTCCTGATAATCTCAGGGCTGAGGACCCCGAACTTAATAGATTTAATCACCTTTCGGGGGATAGTATCGAGTTCCTCCCTTAACGACACGGCGTTAGATACAAATCAATATATAAAGTTTCTAACTCAAGAATCCTTTCATGTTGGTAGGATGAAACCCAGCTACTAAGCGGCCACAGCAAACCGGAAAGACCCAATGCATGATTTTTCAATCGACGCGACGCCGTTATCAGCCGAGCATCTGGCAGACGAGCTGAACGTTCTGCACACGGGCGGCCGCTGTGTGGGACTGATCTCTTAACGCGCCACCAAATCACTACCTCATCCCCGCGAGCTACTTCAGCGTCTACAAGCTCCGCGCACACAGCCCGAGAGCAACGGAAACCGCCGAGGTGGGCGGCGTGAGATGTGACTACAGGGCGACCTTCTCTAGGCGTGATCTAGAGAGAAGGGGCAGGTGCGTAGGCCCTCCAGACGTTCTCCGTGACATTGTTTGATGCACTCTTTCGTGCGATGCAATCACGGCCTTATGTCCATCGAGACCTCCACAGGCGCGGAAAACCTCTCCACGTCTGCTGACATGCCACCGGCGCGTCAGCACCGCCGTGGCGTCGCCTAGGGCCACGTTGTCGGCATAAATAACTTTTGAAAAAATTAAGAATAAGCTTCTTTCGCGGCCTCACTTATTGTCTTGATCTGGGTCTCGAGATTTGTCACGGCGTTTCTCAACCCCCTCAGCGCCACGTTGGGATCCATCAGCGCCAGGTGTCTGACGATAGACTCGGTGGAGGCGCCTACGGGGAGGGGAGGCACCCCCTCTGCCCTTAAAGCGTCGTTGAGCGCAGAGATGAAGGTGGACTTAGGCTCTTTGTCGGTAAGAATGTCGGCATAGACAAGTAGGGCGACGGCCTTGTCGAGTTGCTTAATCACGTGCTTAGCCTCCTCTGTGATCCTCCTCCTCTCTTCCTCGCTGAGGGCGTGCAGGTCCTCCGTGAAGTACCTCCTGAGCGTATCATGGCGCCTCTGGAATTCGTCTATGAAACTGCGGAAACCCGCCGACCCCTTCTCGGCATTAACTAACATAACACGCACTTGATAAGGCACGCGATCCAGCCTCCACCAGAACAAGTAATACGTCCACGAGCGCTTAGTTGCCGCCTCCTCCACCTTCTTCTGCACCTTGGCATCAAAGCTAGGCGAGAGCGCCCTTATAACTTCGATTATGTTCCTCGCCCTGAGCACCCTCCATATGCGCCTAGCCACTCCCCCCATGAATTAAGGCATTTTAGCCTCTTTAAAAACTTTGTGTTGAAATACGCGGCGGGAAATAAAAAACAGTTACGTCTATATACACAGTTCAAGCTACGTCAAACGCCCACATATACAGCCTATTTATACACTTCCACGATACATATTAAGAGGACCACAAGTAGACGATACGTGTAGATATGCGAAGCCTCCAATATCTCCTTAACGTGCTTACTAGTTCCGCCGCTTAACATGCATTCAACCTAATTAGGCAAAGGCCATGACCGTAGAGCCCACACATGCCCCTCCCCTCGCCATGGAGAGACGTGGATACACTCCTAGAGTCTTTCTCTTATTCTCAAGTAGACGGGCGGGGCGTAGATAAGGGCAAGCGACAGGATGTATGCCGTCCACGCTGCGTCTTGGCCTATGGAGACTATGGCGGAAAGAGGCCAGCCCATCATAGCTGCGAGGCCGCCATATATAAACATAAGGATTACTGCCGCGATAACGCCTCCTACGCCGAGCGCTATCGCACCTGCTATATTTCGGCAGACTACGCCGTTTAGAATCGCTATGCCAAGTATCGTAAAATATATATTCGAAACTGAGGCTAAGAAGCTAGCGTGGATGAGGGAAGGCCATATGACGAAGAAGAGCAGTGGGAAGAGCCACCAGGCAGATACGGGACAAGTCCTTAAGGGTTCGGCGGGACACGGCTCCAGCTTTACCGCAGCCCCTGGGTATCTTATGTTTAGGAGGCGGAGTTCGGCAAGTTCCCACAGCGTGAGAAACGGCGTTTCTATTTTCCTCATCAAGGCGTGACCTGTGATGGTCGTGCCGTCAGGCAATGCGGCGTGTAGGTTGTAGTATTTCATGTTTGGGATGGGAACTACATAAGGCTTTTCTGTTGCGGCGACGCGGAGGGAGCCTCCCGGAACGTCCAAAACCATATCGCCGTATCTCTTATCTTCGCGCGCCAAGTCGCAGAGTAGTTGTTTTATTCCGGTGAGAACCTCCTCCTTGGTATAGCGGCGCATTAAGTAGTCGGCGAAGGTCTCCAGCTGGGCGGCGAGAGGGCTCTGCGCATCGCGAGGTTTCCTGCTCATACCACCTCCGCCCGTATTGCCTCGACTATTTCTTCTGTTGTCCCCGACTTAAGTGCAACGTATAATCTCCAGCTGATCGCCCCGCCGTTAGCCATGCAGAGGGCGAGGGCCTCGGTAGATCTGGCAAAGGTCCGGATTCTGCAGTGACGTGCTAGTTCGCGGAGGTAAATGTCGGCGACACGACGACCTGTTTTCAATTGATTTTCCACTTTTTTGTAGGCCTCTTTTCTGGCATCCGCGAGATTGCTTTTGCAGATGCACTTGTTCAGCTTAACGGCGAGCGGCGTCACGGCTAGAAACATGCTTCCCTTAAGAGCGGCTACCGCCGCGGCGGAGAGGGCGAGCGTAGCCCCCTCGGGGTTCCCCAAGTTTACTGCAATGGTGTAAACTAAAGCCGCGAGAACACCAGTGTATATAACGAAGGCCATAAAATCGCCGGAGAGAAACACGGCCACCGTCGGAACGACGAGTAAAACTAGGGCTAGATAAGCGAGAAAAGTGGAGGGCCGCCAGCCAAGGAGTTGGCCGACGAGGTAGTATATCATAACTAAGACCGCCGTTAAGAGAGCCATCTGAAGAAGTTCATTCGGCCTCCTCCGCAACGCCATGACGACCCCATGAGCCATGGGGATTAGTAAGAGGAACTCCCATTGATTAATCAGCTTGTAAGGGTAGACGCCCTTGGTTCCCGGCGTCGCCTCGAAAGATTCCGTATAGTTATACCTCTTGAGGTAAATACGGAGGGGATAGCCTTGGGGCGCCTCTAGCTTATACCTCTCCCTAGGAAGGCGGAACACATCATGCACCACGAGCTCTATCTTGGCGATGGGCAGGGTGTAGTTTGTGTCTGCCTCTATGGTGTGGGTTATGTTGGCTATGGGGTACTGCCTCTGGTATGTGTATCTGGCCTTGGTGGCGCCGGGTATGCAGAAGGCCTCTGCTTGTCCTCTGCCTGAGGCGGCTGGCTTGCCGTCGAGGAGCACCGCCACCTCCAGCGGCTCGCCCGTGGTGGTCTGTCCCACGTAGAGACACCGCCTACCCTCCACGACTGCTGTGGAGTTTGGTCTCAGCTCCACCTGCCTTCCGCCGTACCGCAAGTAGCCGGAGCCGAAGAAAGAAACCACCCCGTCTCCCTCCACCACCACGCCCGGCCCCGCCATGAGGCGGAGGAACTGAGCTGGGACGGGGGAGCCGTCTTGCCCCACCACGAAGGCTCTGTCTGGGCCTCTGGGCTTGGTGAATATGACATAGGCCACCTTTATAGCCGACTCCGGGGTGTTGCTCCAATACAACCTAACAGCGCTCCCCTCTCCCCTCACCACCGCGTGGTACCACCCAGTGGAGACCGACGCAGGTCTCCAGACACCGCCGGAGTAGACCTCCCCCCTAGCGGCGTATTTACCCACGGTACATACCACCATCTCGCCCTCTGCGCCTAGTTGCAACTCCCACGGCCTAGTCTCCCCACGCCCAGCAAAATAGGGCAGAGTCAACACCTTCACATACTTACTCTCCCCAACTCCAAAATTCACCAACACATACGCCTCAACACTAAGCGAAGACTCCACCCTCACAAGCCCCACCCCCCTACCCCTAAACTCCACTACCCACAGGTTGGGCTGATAGCGGTCATCTACACGATACACCGTGTAGTTAACAACCGCCTCCGTGTCGCCGATATAGACGCGGACTGGAGGCCTCGCCGCAGTAGCGCCTATAGCCATTATAAAGCCGAAGCACTCCCCAGAACATCTGCCAAACTCCGTGACGTACGCCCCACAACGGCTGTAAAGATCCACAAGGCCGCTATATTCCACTGTAGCAGGGGAGAGAAACACAGTTAAGGCCAAGAGGAGAAAGGCCGCACGCATAACGACTTGATGTCAGAACTTAATAAAGATTTCAGGTATATAGATCTGTATAAGTAAAGCTTTTATTCGTGCAGTATTGAGCTAAGCTTGTGGTGGATGTTATTTGTTGGATTGGGGGTAGCGTTGGTGGGACCTGTGGCGTACTGGCTTGTGGGGCGAGGGTTTAGTGTACCTAAGACATTGATGGGGGCCACCGTGGCTTCAGCTGTGATAATGCTATTCCCCCTGGTAGCTCTGGTCCTCCTTGTTATGTCGTTCCTGGGGGCGTTTTGGACGGCCGTGGTGTTAATAGGGTTCTTCATGTTTCAGTGCCTGGCAGGTCCTCGGCTCGTGCATAGCAGGACTACATAAGGAGGCCTATCTTAGGGGAGGAGCGGCTTGTGGATGCGTTTGAGGAGGTCAAGAGAGCCGCTGGTTTTGAAAAACCTGTGGAGCTCTACGTGGCTAGGAACCAGGCTCCAAACGCCTTTGCAGTTAGTAACTTATTTACGAGGGTTGTGGTGGTTCACGAGGATTTGCTGGAGCTTTGGACAAGGAAGACGTAAAGGCGATTATTGCCCACGAGCTGGGGCGTATAGTCCACAGAGACAGCGCCTATGCAATAGCCGTATCGACAGCGCCTTTCCTCACCTACGCGGTAGGGCTAGGGGCCTTCGTAACGGGGGTTGCCTTTGTCAAATTTGCCTTCGAGGATGGCGACGATCCTTTGCTGGGCATTGTGCTGGCTGTGGTGGGCGGCGCGTTGTTGGTGTTATCGTTTCTTGTAAATGTGGGGTTGCTGGGCTTTCTGCGGATGAGGGAGCACCTAGCCGATGTGTTTGCGGCGAAGGTTACGCGGAGTACAAAAATCGCCGAGGCGCTTGTGAAGCTGGAGGCGGCGGTGGAGGCTCTTGGAGAGATGGGGTTGCTGAGGAGACGCGGAGCTATAGATAACTTGAAGCCAGATGTGAGGAAGATGCTGTATATATTCCCCATGGCCTACGCCGAACTCTTCGGCTTCGTGAGCTACCTCAGCTGGGCCAGCCCCCTCTCTACACATTTCTCCACAGAGGCCCGGTGCTTCGTCGTGAACAGTTTCTACAAACAGCTTAACAAGTAATCCTACCGCAAAACCTCTATTTTTCAAGTCGATAAACCATTAAACACCAGACAAACTCTACGTCTTTGAGCCACCTGCAAGTGTTGACGCGCTGATATATCCTTCGAGCTCGTAGAGTTTTGGGATGTGATTCCTTGAGACAGCGGGCTAGTCCAGAACCTCGGCCAGCTCCAACTTGGGGTATATGCCCAGCGCTATGAGCTCTTGGAGCAACAGCTTGAAGGCATAGGGCACGGTCACCTTGGCGAACTGCCCTGTGTCGCCGTGGATGGGGCATCTCGGTTTGTTACTTTTTGCGTCTAGATGTGCGGGAAGACCGCAGAGCTCGCAGACGTACATCACGTATTTGTCACTTGACTCGACCATCCTCTCGTAGAGCAACGCCGAGGCGCCGTGTGCTATCAAGACGTCTCTCTCCATCTCGCCGAGCCTAAGGCCGCCCTCGCGCGATCTGCCCTCAGTCGGTTGCCTGGTAAGTATCTGGACGGGGCCTCTGGCCCTTGCGTGTATCTTGTCAGCCACCATGTGGTGGAGCTTCTGGTAATACACAACCCCTATGAATATATCCGCCACAAGCCTCTCGCCGGTTACGCCGCTGTACATAACCTCCTTCCCGTCCCACTTATACCCCAGCTTGAGGAGGAGCTTCCGTAGATCCTCCTCCTTAACCCCCTCAAAGGGCGTGGCGTCTACCAGCTGTCCTGTGGAGGCTCCCACTTTTCCGGCCATGCTCTCCAGCAGTTGTGCCACCGTCATGCGAGACGGCAGGGCGTGCGGGTTCACGATGATGTCAGGCACTACGCCCTCCTCGGTAAACGGCATGTCTTCATGCCTAAGCAACATGCCCACGACGCCCTTCTGGCCGTGGCGCGACGCGAATTTGTCGCCGAGCTCCGGGATCCTCAGCTCCCTAAGTCTCACCTTGACCAGCTTGTTGCCCTCCGGCGACTCCGTGATGATCACCCTATCCACTATGCCCTTCTCGCCGCGTCTCACCGCTATGGAGGCGTCTCTCCTCTCCTTCAAGATGCGCTCGGCCTCCAGCGTGGTGTAGAACCTTGGCGGCGAGGTCTTGCCGATTATAACCTCGCCGCTACTCACATACGCCTCAGGCGGCGCGATGCCGTCTTCGTCGAGGTGGCTGTATGCCTCAGGCCCCCTGTATCCCTTCACGGAGCTGTCGGGTATCTCAATCCTATCCTCCTCCCCACCTGGGTACTTCTGCTCCTCGGTCTCGTAGGTACGATAAAACACGGACCTAAGCATGCCGCGCTCCACAGACGCCTTGTTCAGAATCACGGCGTCTTCTATGTTGTAGCCCGTATACGTCAGGAGAGCCACAACGGCGTTTTGGCCAGCCGGTCTCTTGGAGTAGCCAACCAGCTCCAGCCCCCGCGTAGTCACTATGGGCCTTTCGGGGTAGTACAACATGTGGCCGCGGGAGTCCAGCTTGTAGAGGAAGTTGGACTGCGGCAGGCCTAGGGACTGCTTCGCCATGGCCGCCTCGTACTGATTGCGGGGAGACTGGTTGTGCCCTAGATAGGGGATGATGGAGGCGATGGCTCCAAGTATCGAGGAGGGGATTATCTCCACGTGGGTGTACTTGCTCAAGTCGCCGCTGGGGTCCACCGCGATGTAGGCGTTCTCCTCCTCGTCCGCGTCTAGGTACTCGACCACCCCCATCTTAACCAAGTCGTCCCAGGTCAACTCGCCCCGCCTGACCTTCTCCACCACGTCTTTCGTCAACTTGAGCTTCCCATCCTCCACCACTAGGAGAGGCCTCCTGATGCGGCCCCCATCGCAATTCACGTAGACAGATCCGCTCAGCAACGCGATGTTTATCTCATCGCTGATCTTGCCCTGCCTCCTCAAGCCTCTGACGGTGTTTACCAGCTCCTCGGGGCTGGGGTGTATCCCTATCAGCCTCCCGTTGAGGTACACCTCGGCGCCGCCTACGCCCTCCTCCCTAGCCCTGAGAACAGGCACCACGCCGAGGTTGAGGAGCAACTGCTCTACCTCCTCTTCGTCTACGCCGGTGGTGATCTCCGCAAGGAGGGCCAGGTTCTTGACGAGACCAACGTTCTGCCCCTCCGGCGTCTCCACGGCGCAGAGCCTGCCCCACTGAGTCGGGTGCAGGTCGCGGGCCTCGAAGTGGGGCTGGGTTCTTGAAAGCGACGAGACCACACGTCTCAGGTAACTCAGCGTGGAGAGGTAGTTGGTGCGGTCGAGTATCTGCGAGACGCCGGTCTTGCCGCCGACCCAGTTGCCGGTGGCTAAAGACTGCCTAACCCTTTCCGTGATTATGTCAGGCCTCACTATGGTCTGGATGTGCGGGATCCTGCCGCGGGCGTAGTACTTCTCCAGCTGGCTCTTGAGCTCCTGTAGGAACTGCTTAAAGACCGTGCGGAACAGCTGGGTCATCAAATCGCCAACGAGCCTAACCCTCTTGTTAGCCACGTGGTCCTTATCGTCGGGCTTCCTCCTCCCTAGCTGAAGCTCCACGAGGCCCTTCACGATTTGGCCCAGCATCAACGCCTTCTTGAGCCTGATTTCTTGCTGTTTCTTCTCGTCGGGGACGATGGTGCCGAGATGAGGCAGGAAGTACCTGTCGAGTAGCTGGAGAGCCCGCTCTATTCTTATCGGTTTGGGCTGGCCCACCGCCACCTTGCCGCCTATGAAATCCAACGCGTCCTCCCTCGTTATAGCTATCTGGTTGGCGGCGATGAGGGAGGGGAGGAGCTCCTTCTGAATCTCGGGGTCGTCCGACACCGCCTTCACCACGTCCTCGTCGGTCTCCAGGCCCAGGGCCTTCATGTAGATGGGGAAGGGTATCTTCACAGGCAACGCAGAAAGCGTGGCGTATATCACGCCGTCTCTGCTGAGCTCCACAGTAAGCGTGCTTCTGTAGCCTATGCCTGTGGAGATAGTCTTAGCTATGTACCTCACAGAGGGCTTGTCGCCCTTATCGTAGATAGGCCTGTCCGCCACCAGATCCTCCTGCGAAATAATCACGCGCTCGCTACCGTTGATTATGAAGTACCCGCCGAAGTCCTGCACATCTTCAAACTTCTTCACGTATTCGCCCGGCTTCAGCCTAGTCAAGTTGCACCTCTTAGACTTAACCATGATGGGGAGCTCACCTATGTAGAAGGTCTCCGTGACGTATGGCTCGTCGTCTACATACAAGGTGGCTGTGAGATACATTGGGGCTGAGTAGGTGGCGTTGCGTAACCTAGCTTCCATCGGGTAGATCAACGACTCGGAGCCGTCGCTCTCCTTGATCCTTGGCCAGCCCACCTCCAGTCTCTCCAACACGATCTTAAGGCCCTTGATCTCAGTCTCGACCACTTTAAACTCCTCCACGATCTTAGGCAACTTCTTGTCCAGGAAGTCGTTGAAAGATTTTATCTGGTGGTTCGCAAGGCCCTTATCCCTGATAAACCTCTCCACAAGAGCCCACCTGTCGTCCCTGGAGGGGAACCCCCCGTCTTGCGCACTTGTGAGCACCGGCAGTGGAATAAGATCAACCATCGCTCCACCACAGAGCACAATATAAAAAGTTTAGTCCCCCGCTACCCAGGCACCACAAGGCGGTAGGTGACGAACTCCCCCGCTGTGGGTGACTCTCTCACAATCTTAAGCACATCGCCCGGCTTAGCCCCCACAGACTGCGCCAAGGGATCGCTGGACCGGATCCAAGGCAACTGCCAAGGCCTAAGCCTAAGCCGCCTGAGTAGCTCCTTCGCCTTCTCCCTGGGAATAACCACGGCCTCTTTCACGCCAAGAGAAGCCCGAGACACTCCACAAAACATCGAACAGTATAAAAAAGTTACAGCCTTAAAACACCCAACTTGTAGAGATACGTGTGACCCGGCGAGTAGAGCCCCTCCAAATAGACCCGTCCCCCCTCAACCGTAAGCCTCCCCCGTCCGCTGAAGGTCTCGCCGCCGCTGGCCAAGACCTTCAAAACTCTCTCAACCCAAGTCTTCGTCTCCATCAAAGCCACAACATCGACATCTTGCGCCTCTGAAAACGATGCCAAAAGCCCTGCCATTTTCCCAACGCACTTCCGCACAGCCACATCTCCAGCTTTCTTCAACTGGTTGATGATATCTACGTAGAGCTCGGCGAGATCCCTTACGTATTTCTCAATGTCTACATGTTGAGGAAGAAGAGAACCCACGCGGCCCTCAACAACCAGCA
>Ga0209821_100076_pt1 | contig 18153 bp, 20 predicted proteins | sample SSWtaG_3_FD_184118 | JGI IMG/M metagenome (GOLD analysis project Ga0209821, IMG submission 184118) | Hot spring microbial communities from Sandy's Spring West, USA to study Microbial Dark Matter (Phase II) - SSWTFFsm_matched (SPAdes)... | ecosystem: Environmental > Aquatic > Thermal springs > Hot... | reverse complement strand
GTGCATACAGCGTTAATCATAGCAAACATGTTTTTACCTACGACAATTTGCACTCCCATGAGACAGGTAAAGAACCTGAAAACACCAGTCCTAATAGCAGTGGCGGCGATAGTTATCATCGTGGCGGCAGCCCTTCTCGTGATGCAGCCTGGCGGAGCTCCGGCGCCTTCTCCATCGCCTACATCTCCGCCGGGTGGCGGAGCTCCGGCGCCTTCTCCATCGCCTACATCTCCGCCGGGGTCTGAGCTGAGGGGTGCGCTTACTGGAGGAGGTGCGACTTTTCTGGCGCCTCAGATGTTTGCTTGGTCTAAGAAGTTTCATGATGTCACCGAAGGCAAGATCCAGGTGAATTACCAGTCTATTGGTTCTGGGGCTGGCACTGCTCAGTTCCTCGAGAAGAAGCTGGATTTCGGCGCCTCCGACGTGCCTATGCCGAGGGACAGGTACAGCCAGGTGGCTGGTAAGTTTGTACAGTTTCCTGTGATCATAGGCTCCATCGTGTTGGTATATAACGTGCCGGAGATCGCGTTTGAGAAGACCGGCAAGTACCTCAACCTCACCTCTGAGGTTATTTCGCTTATCTACATGGGCGAGATCAAGCAGTGGTGCGACCAGAGGATCAAGGCGCTGAACCCCGGCCTGGCCGACAAGCTCCCATGTAAAGACATAGTGGCGGTGCACAGAAGCGACGGCTCCGGCACCACTGCCGCCTTTACGCTGTATCTGTCTCTTGCATATCAGCCGTGGAACCAGACGGTGGGCTGGGGCTTCACGGTGAAGTGGCCAGCCGACGAGAAGGCCAAGGGACAGGGCGCCAAGGGCAACGAAGGCGTAGCCCAGGCCGTGTTGCAGACCTCTTACTCTATCGGCTACGTGGAGTTCGCCTACTGGGCTAAAAACAAGGACAAGTACGACAAGGAAGGCGGCGTGGCGTATATACGCAACGACAACGACGGCAAGTACTACTTCCCCACGACAGAGAACGTGGCCATGGGCGCTGTCGCAGGCCTTCAAAGGTACGCGAGGAAGTACGGCGTGTTGCCTGCTCCCGACGGCGACTGGAACCCCGTGTCAATAGAATTTGCCAATCCGCCGCGGGGCTACCCGATCTTGTCCTTTACTTACGTCTTCTTGTGGAAGGACTACTCCGCTGAGGGCTACGGCGACGCCGCAACTAAGGTGGCGCTTCTGAAGCAGTTCTTCAGGTGGGTGCTCACCGAGGGCCAGAAGCGGGAAAACGTGGTGGAGGGGTACATCCCATTGCCGAGGGAGGTCGCCGAGTTGGGTCTAAAGGCGCTTGAGCTCGTAAAGCCATAAAAATAATTCTGTATTTTTTTCCCCATGCTTGGGCTTCTCCTCGCCGTCCTTTTAATCCCCTATCTAGTTGCGGCCTACGGCCTTCTCTTTGTGAAGCTGAGATGGGGCTTGAGGCTTTTCGGCGTGTTTATCATGTTGACGATTGGTCTTTTGATGGTTATGTTTTTTGTGGAGGCCTACCCGATAATTGTGCGTGACGGCGTCGCGGTGTTTTTCCAGGCGGATTGGGACCCCGTGAGGGAGAGCTACGGGGTGCTCCAAGCTCTTGTGGGCACCGTATTGACGTCTGCCATGGCCATTGTGTTGGCCATGCCCATGGCGGTGGGGGCCGCGGTGACTATAAACGAGATTCTGCCCGCCAGGTGGAGGGAGGTGTTCGGCTCCTTGGTGGACCTCACAGCCACCATGCCCACGGTGATCTTCGGCCTCTGGGGTCTTTTCGTGTTGGGGCCCTTCCTCCAGGACCTAGTTAACAGGTTGGCTGGCGGCGTCGTGATGACCTCCCCATATACGCTCTTCACGGGTAGCGTTTTGTTAGCCATAATGATAACCCCCTACGCCGCGGCGGTGATCAGGGAGGGCTACGCCCTCGTGCCCAAGCCTGTGGAGGAGGCTATATACGCCGTAGGAGCCACCAGGTTCGAGGCGGTTCTGATAAAGCTGAGGTACATCCGTAATTACATCCTAGGCGGCTTCTTTCTTGCCCTGGGCAGGGCCATGGGGGAGACAGTGGCTGTGGCGATGGTGGTGGGGGGTAACTTCGCGCGCCTCACCACGAACCTTTTTGATAGTGGCATAACCATCTCTTCGCTGATAGCGCTTCAGTTCCCCAACGCTGCCGCGTATCAATACATGGTACCGGCGTTGTTTACAGCGGCATTGCTTCTCGCCTTGTTCGGACTAGTCATCAACGCAACTGCGATATATATAATCCAGAGGTGGCAGATATGACAGTTGTGCGGAAGGTGGTTAACTGGCTTGGGTTGGGGCTCTTCGTCTTTCTCGGCGTAGTTGCTGTTGTGCCGCTTTTCCTGATTATAGGCGATATTTACATCAAGGGGATAGATGCCATTAACAAACTCGGCGGCCTCTGGCACTTCCTCACGGCGCTCCCGCCCTCCCCCTTCGACGAGAAGGGGGGCATCGGGCCTATGCTGGTGGGCACGTTGTATATGACCGCGCTGGGCACCCTCTTCGGCGTCGCAATAGGCTTCCCGCTGGGGGTCTACATAGGCGAGATGCGCAGGGAGAAGTTCGCCGGCGTCGCCAGGGCGGGGGTAAACGTCTTGGTGGAGTTCCCCACCATAACGATAGGCTTGTTTGTCTACGCCGTGATGAGCCTCGCGAAGGAGGATCTTAATCGATATGTAATGGCGCCGCTCTCAAACGCCGTTACGGCGGTGCTCGGCGGCTGGGCTTCCTACTTTATCGGCCCCCTAGGCGGATATAACGCATATGCAGGCGCCGCGGCGCTTGCGCTCGTGATGATTCCCTACGTTGCTTTAATCACCGCGAGCGCCTACGCCTCCATAGAGCAACCGCTCCGCGAGGCGGCCTACGACATAGGAGGCCGGGAGTTTAACGCCTTGTTTGTGGTGTTGCGAAAAGCTGTGTCGAGGGCTATCCTCACCGCGGTGTTAATAGGAACTGCAAAAATTGCAGGTGAAACTGCTCCGCTTTTCTTTACGGCATTTGGCAACTTCTACTACGCCCCATTTACAGAAGCCACAGGCGCCGTGTCGCTTTGGATCTGGTACGCAGCTCAGACTCCATATGATGTCCAAATAACGTCGGCGTACGGAGCGGCGGCTGTCTTGCTTACGATCATATTAACGATCTTTATAATTGCACGTATCAGGAGGTGACATGGCGAAGGTAGAAATCAGGGATCTCCGCGTCGCTTTCGGTGCCTCTCCCGTGATCACCGGGGTTAACCTCTCTATACCCGAGAAAAGCATAACGGCGCTTATGGGACCTTCGGGGAGCGGCAAATCCACAATCCTGAGAGTCCTCAATAGACTTATTGAGCTCTACCCCGAGGCCAAGGTCAGCGGCGAGGTTTTCCTCGACGGGCAGGACATATTTAAAATGGACCCGTTGGTGCTGAGGAGGAGGGTGCAGATGATATTCCAGATCCCCAACCCCATCTCCAACCTCTCTATCTTTGAAAACGTGGCGCTGGGCCTTAAGCTCAACCGCCTGGTGAGGAGCAGGAAAGAGCTATATGAGCGGGTCAGGTCGGCTCTTGAGAAGGCCCAGCTCTGGGACGAGGTGAAAGACAGGCTTAACATGCCTGCCGGCAAGCTGTCCGGCGGCCAGCAACAGAGGCTTTGTGTCGCGAGGGCCCTCGCCTTTGAGCCGGAGGTTCTGCTCGCCGACGAGCCCACCGCGAACCTCGACCCAGAGAATACGGCTAAGGTGGAAGCGCTTTTCCTCGAACTAAAGAAAGACATGACCATTGTGCTGGTGACCCACTACCCTCCACAGGCGGCGAGGATAAGCGACTACGTGGCCTTCCTATACAAGGGACAAATAGTGGAGTGGGGACCGACAAGAGACATATTTACTAAGCCAAGGCACGAACTTACAGAAAAATACGTAACTGGAAGACTATATTAACAAACTAAAAATAAACAAAAACCAAAGGAGCAATATTTGAAATCTTAAATTAACTGTTGCAAAGATACTTTATAGCCTGTATCTTGTTTTGTGATTAGTATATATAATTATATATAATGATGGATAATGTTTAAATAATTAAACAACTCTTACCCCATGGCTGGTTCAAAAACTCTCTTGGGTGTGATTGCAGCTGTAGTTGTGATTGTGTTGGGTGTGGTTGCTTGGATGGCGACTCAACCGCCCGCCGGCGCTCCCACCGCGACATCGCCGGCACAGATCCCGTCGCCGACTTCTCCAGCTCAGACGCCTACAACGGCCCAGACTCCTCAGACGCCTCTGCCGACAACCCCCACCGCGACCCAGTCGCCCACAACAACCCAGCCGCCTGCGGGTAAATGTCCCGACGAGATTGTGATCGGCACGCCCATGCCCATCTCCGGCAGATACGCCGCCGAGGCTCAGTACTCGCTGTGGGGCGCCCTTGCCGTAGTTAACTGGATCAACGACAAAGGCGGCGTAGACTGCGGAGGGAAGAAGGTGAAGGTGAAGTTGCTATACAGAGACAGCGAATCCAAGCTGGAGCTCGCCCAAAGCCTTACGGAGTCTCTCATCACGAGAGATAAGGTCCACTTCCTCCTGAGCCCCTACGGCTCTGACTTGGCGTTGGGCGTGTCGCCGATTGCGGAGAAATACGGCGTGTTGATGGCGGTAGTAGGCGCCTCGTCTGACAGGATCTTCCAGCAGGGGTTTAAGTACGTGGTGGGCGTGGCTGCTGTGGCCAGCCAATATATGGTGCCTATGTTAGACATGGCGGTGAAGACGGATCCCGCTGTCAAGAGGGTTGCCATCCTCTACAGAGACAGCGAGTTTAATATAATGGTGGCCGAGGGCGCTAAGAAATACGCGGAGAAGCTTGGTCTTCAGGTGGTGGTTTATGAGAAGTACCCGGCGTCTCCGCAAGACTTAACGCCGCAGATCCTAAAGGTTAAGCAGGCCGCCCCCGATATAGTCATCGTGGCTTCTCACTTCGCTGATGGTCAGCTGGCCGTGAGGCAACTGGCGGAGCAGAAGGTGGATGCCAAGCTCATCGCGTTGTCTGTGGCCCCTCTGGTGCCCGACTTCTACAAGGCCTTGCAGACCAAGGCTGAGTGTGTGGTGGGCCCCTCCCACTGGGAGCCCGGCGTCAACTACACGCCGGAGCTGGCGAAACAGAGGGGCGTTGAGTGGTTCGGCCCCACAAAGGAGGAGTTCGTACAGTACTTCAGGCAGGTGGCTAAACAAATGGGAGGACAGGAGGTGGACCCCGGCTACCACGCCGGCTGGGCCGCCCAAGGTGTGTTAACCATCCTATACGGGGTGCAAAAAGCCGGCACTGTCGAGTCGGACAAGGTGTTGGAGGCGCTTAATAAGGCGAGGTTCACGACGTTCTTCAGCGAGTTTAAGCTGGATCCGGCCAACAACCTAAACGTGGCACACTCCATGGTGGTGATTCAGTGGCAAGGCGGGAACAGAGTGGTCGTGTGGCCGGCCGAGGTCGCCGAAGGCAAGCTGGCGTACCCGTCGTTGAGCTGGGATCAAAAGGCCGCAGGTCAGCTCTGTAAGTAGAATGGAGGTAATCCCTTATTTTTTAACCGGCCTTATCATAGGCTCTATCTACGGTCTCATCACGCTTGGGCTTAGCCTGATCTTCGGCGTTTTGAGGGTGGCCAACGTGGCCCACGGCTCGTTTGTGATGATCGGCGCATATGTGGCCTTCTTCGGTTTTACGCTGTGGAACATGCCGCCCCCCGTGGCGGCGTTTGGCGCGTTGGCGCTGGGCGTGGGGCTGGGCGCCTTGGTTTACTACGTCGCTGTGAAGCCCTTGATGAGGGCCGGTGAGTTGAACATATTGGTGGCGCTCTTTGCGTTGGGGCTTCTGATAGCCGAGGCGGCGCGTATGGTCTGGGGGCCGGACTTCCGGGGGTACGCCTGGAGCATAGGCTCCCTGAGCTTAGGCGCACTTGTGGTGGAGCTCTCCAAGGCCCTTGGCGCGTTGATGGCGCTGGCGATCGCCGTGGCTCTTGAGTTGCTCTTGAAGCGGACCTACTTCGGGAGAGCGGTGAGGGCGGTGGTGCAGGATCCGGTGGGGGCCCAAGTGGTGGGGATAGACGTGGAGAAGGTCTTTCTGCTCAGCACAGCAATTGGCATAGGAGTTACGACTATGGGCGGCGTTTTACTAACGCTTTTCATACCAGTCGGCATAAACCCCTACATGGGCGGTATCTACACGTTGATTAGTTTCGTAATTGCTGTGATGGGCGGACTGGGCTCCATCATGGGCGCCTACGTGGCAGGTCTTCTCTTCGGCGTTTTTCAATCCGTCGGCTACTACGTCTTCTCGCTACTAGGCTTCGCACAGCCCTTCGAAATGGCGCTCTTCCTCGCCTTCTTGCTACTGCTCCTCATACTACTCTTTAAGCCCACCGGTTTGTTCAAAATATGAAGCCGCACATCCCCATCGGGATATACTTGGCGTTAATGACGGTGGCATTTGTAGCCCCCGAGTACTCGAAGCTTATAGCCTCGGTGGCGTTCTTCATGGCTCTTGGACAAGCGGTAAACATATTCATAGGTTTGACGCGGTATGTAGATTTCGGCTATGTGGCTTTTCTGGCGATGGGGGCATACGGCGTTGGCGTTGTGTTGACATACCTCCCCGGCTTGGGTCTAGCCGCGTTGCCTATAGGCATGGCCTTAGGCGTGGCCATGGCCGCGGGGCTTGCGGCCGCTGTGGGGGCCATAGCCCTGCGGCTGAGAGGTGCGTATTTCGCAATTGCGACAATCGGCGTAAACGAGGGGATTAAACACTTCATAGTGGGGGCTAACATCTGGGGCGGCGGCGCAGGTCTTATACTCAGCTCTGCGATGTTTAGAGAATTTGGCAGAGAGACGGCGCTGTTTCTGGCAAACGTGGGTTCAACAATACTCATTCTCCTCACAGGCCTGCTCGCCGTCGTGGCCATGTATCTGATCCAATCCGGCAAGGCGGGCTACGCCCTGGCGGCAATTCGTCAAGATGAAGACGCGGCTAAGGTGATGGGGATCAACTCCACGAAGTACAAGTTAATGGCCTTCATGACCAGCGCGTCTCTGTCGGGGCTGTTGGGGGCTTCCTACTTCGCGGTGGGCAACATGCAGGTGTTTCCAGAAAACGTTTTCTTCATCGAATACATCCTAGACGGCATGGCGGTTATGTTCCTCGGCGGCGCGGCTACGGTGACAGGTCCCATAGTGGGCGGCGTTATATACTACTTCACACGCGACCTAATAGGTACGGTGTGGCCAGGCGCCCAGGCGTTGGTGACGGCGCTCCTCGTGTTTATAATAGTGGTTCTACTGCCCAGAGGCATCGTGGGTACCCTTAGACTTTATCTACCGCCTAAAGCCAGAGAGTTGTTGCCATGACGCTTCTCAAGGTGGAAAACGTGGTTAAGAAGTTCGGCGGGCTGAGGGCAGTAGACGGCGTGTCCTTCGAGCTTGCAAAAGGCGAGTTCCTCGCGGTGGTGGGCCCCAACGGCTCGGGTAAAACCACGCTCCTCAACCTCATAAATGGGGTGTACAAGCCAGACGAGGGGAGGGTAATATTTGACGGCAGAGACATTACAGATCTGCCGCCGTATAAAAGGGCCAAGCTCGGCATGTCCCGTGCGTTTCAAGTGCCGCGGCCCTTCCCAGAGAGCACAGTTATTGAAAACGTGATGGTAGGCGCGATATTCAACGGCGGTTACGACTTGAGAAAGGCTAGAGAAGTCGCTGAGGAGGCGTTGAGATACGTCGGCCTATATGAGAAACGGCATGAACTCGCGGGGAGGCTCACATTTAACGAGCTGAGGCTTTTAGAGCTCGCCCGCGCCTTGGCGGGCAACCCCAAGTTGTTGTTGCTGGACGAAGTTATGGCTGGTTTGACGCCGAAGGAGATAGACGCCATAGTCCATTTAATCAAGAGGCTGGCGGAGGAGCGGGGGATTGCCGCAATCTCGTTAGTGGAACACAGAATGCGCGCGGTGGCGCAGCTGGCGCATAGAGTAATCGTGATGCACCAGGGGAAGGTGATCGCGGAGGGGCCCCCCGAGAAGGCCTTAAACGACCCCAAGGTGGTGGAGGTGTATCTGGGGAGGCCATGGCGCTGAGCGTTCAGAACCTCTCCTCCGGCTATGGGAGGCTTCAGGTGTTGTTTGGCGTAAGCCTGGAGGTGCCGGCTAAGTCCATAATATCGCTCCTGGGGCCCAACGGCGCTGGGAAGTCCACCACCCTCTGGACGATCATGGGCGTGGTGAGGCCTTGGGAGGGGAGAATTCTGCTGGAGGGTAGAGACGTGACTAAATTGCCGCCTCATGAAAAGGTGGAGCTAGGACTAGCGCTTGTTCCCGAGGGGCGGCGCCTCTTCCCGGAGATGACCGTGGAGGAGAACCTGCTGATGGGGGTCTTCACGAAGAGGGCCAGGGATAAGGCGCGGGACACCTTGGAGTTTGTGTATGCGCTCTTTCCACGGCTGAAGGAGCGTAGACGCCAGAGGGCGGGGACCATGAGCGGCGGCGAACAGCAGATGTTGGCTATCGCCAGGGCGCTTATGTCAAGGCCGAAGGTTCTGCTTATTGACGAGCCGAGCGCCGGCTTGGCGCCTAAGATAGTCAGCGACTTGTTCCAGGCCGTGAAGCGGCTTAAGGAGGAGATGTCGGTGTTGCTGGTGGAGCAGAACGTGGCGGCGTCTCTTGAGATAAGCGACTATTCATATGTAATTGAAAACGGGAGAATCGTCCTCCAAGGCAAGCCGGAGGAACTTGCCCAAAACGAACATGTAAAGAAGGCCTACCTAGGCGTGTAAATATGAAAATCATTTTTAAGGACGTCGGCTAATACCCATCATGAGAAGACTGTTGGACATCGCCGAGGAGGAGATTTCAGAAAGGCTTAAGGAGGGTTCCAGGCTGGCGGTGGCGGCGCTCTCTATGGCGCTTAGAGAGGACGCGAAGACCGAAGAGATAAGAGAAATAGCCTCAAAGCTACACAGGCTCCACGACGAGATTTCTGACTTGGCGGTGGAGGCGATTGCGCGTTACAGCCCGGTGGCCACCGACCTCCGCTTCTTAAAAAGCGTCTTGTTCGTCTCGTACGACCTCTACAGGATCGCCCGTTATGCATACGACATAGCGGCGGTGAAGGAGAAGCTGGGGGGTGGTTGCTGGTCAAAAAGAGTGGAGACAGTCGGCGAGGTGGTTAAAGACATGGTGACCAAGGCCGTAGACATGTTCCTCAGACGCGACACGTCCACGTTGGAGGAGGTGGAGAGGCTAGACGACGAGGTGGTGGACAAGAGCTACGAGGAGGCGCTCCTAGATGTGTTGAGAGGCGCCGACAGATGCAAGGTGATGGAAACCGTGGTGTTACGCCTCTTGGAGAGGGCCTCCGACCACGCCGTGTATATCACATATCACGCCTATTATCTCGCCACGGGGCAGGCCAGGCGTAGCTAGCCGGCGGCCGGCGAGAAGACTCGGCACAGTTTTCACGTTACCGTGCCTGTAAATAACGTGCACATTCCACGCCTCTGGTTAGGCAGAGATATCTGTGTATGTTGTTTTCAATCTTCTCGTTTCGGTATTTCAAAAGACGTCTTAACGCCTCGCTTTTGACGGCTCTCCAGTTTTCCCCCGGCGGAATCTCCAGCTTCACCCGCACGATTACGAAGTCCTTGTCGCTCTGTTCTGTGTAGTCTACAGCAACGACCTTAAGCCCGTCTAGGCTCTTCCTTATCTCCTCCTCGAGCTTATCCAGCTCAATGACAGAGAGGGGGAGCTCCAGCCTGACCAGAACAATCTGTTTCTCGCTCCACCTAGGCGTGTAGTCGACGACGCCTGAGCTCAGGAGGACCATGTTGGGCACCTTCAGCTCGTACCCCGTGTCTAGGATGAGAGTTGCGTAGAAGAGCCCGATCTCGGCCACCCTCCCCTTGTAGCCCGGCGCTACGTAATCCGGCGAGAAGTACTTATACGCGGGGAAGAGAGTTGCCTGGTAAGGCAGTTGAGACGCAACTATCCTAACCGTGTCGCCCACCTCCACTAACCTTGTGGTTAAGATGATGATGCCGGCGAACAGGTTGCCCAAGATAGGCTGGAGGGCTAAGCCCAGCACAAGGCCGGTCACGGCGCCGCCGAGCAGGGCGAGCTCGGCGCCCAGGCGGGAGATAGACATCGCAAGTAGCAACACGGCCAGTATGCCGATGACTTTTATCACGTTGCCAACGGCGTAGGCCCTCTCTTTCACCCTATCTCTGAGGTACAGTATCACCGCGTTTCCCACCACATTTATGGCAAAGCCTCCGGCAACTACTATAATCAAGGACTTCACCAGGTTGAGCTGTTCTGAGTCTAGGATTATTCCAAACAGGGGTAGAAACAGCTTGATGGAGTAGTATAGAGTGACGGAAATTATCCCAATCAGTACAAGCTTGGAAAGAGTTAGCGCTAGCAGTTGCCTCTTCATTTAATCCTCCTGTCTAGGAACCTGTCTATAACCGGGGGCGTGGTCTTTTCAATCACGTGTCTAAGCAATGTGGCGGCGTTGACCGCATCTCTAATATCCAGCAACTCCACCGGCGAGTGGACGTATCTCGTCGGTATGGAGATGGCGGCGGCTGGCACCCCCTCCCTCCTAAAGGCGATGGCCATGGCGTCTGTGGTGCCGCCGTAGAGGACCTCAAGTTGATATGGGATGCCGACTTCATTCGCGACATTTATTATATGGTCTCTAAGGGCTGGGTGGGCAATGAAGAGGCCGCCGCGACCCCCATCAAGCACTTTTATGGCAGGCCCCCTCCCTATCTTCGTCACATGTAGCCTCTCATTGACGCCAGGGACGTCTGCGGCTATTGTGGTGTCCAGCGCGATGGCGTAATGCGGGTTAATCCTCTCCGCGGCGATCTGAGCTCCTCGGAGGCCTACCTCCTCCTGCACAGTCGCCACGGCGTAGAGAGTGACCGGTACCTCCCCCATCTGTCTAAGGGCGTAGAGCATTACAGCGACGCCAACTCTATCGTCGAAAGCCTTCCCAGTCACCACATTTTCGGCGAGAGTCACCAAGTCTCTATCTAACACGACCACGGAACCTACGGCTATGCCCATCCTATCCACTTCTTCCCTGCTCCTAGCCCCAACGTCAATGTACATATCCTTAATCTCAGGCGCCTCCCTCTCCTTGCCAGACGGCGTAATGTGTGGCGGCATGACGCCCACAACTCCCCTCACCCACCTCCCGTCAGTAGTCCTAACCCACACCCGTTGCCCCGCCAGAGTCACCTCGCTCCAGCCCCCTATAGGCCTGATGCGTAGGAACCCGTCCTTATCTATGTGATCAACGATAAGTCCGATTTCGTCCATATGCGCCGCGACCATCGCCCTGTAGTTAGTATCTCCCTTCTTAACGCCTACTACGTTGCCCCAGCGGTCTACCACCACCTCATCTACATACGGCTCCATCTCCTCAACCACCACCCCCCTCACCTCGTCCTCGAAGCCTGAGGGCCCACGCGCCTCCGAGAGCCTCTTTAGAAGCCTTAGGAAATCCTCCATGGAACCGCAGAGAGTGAAGGTTTAAATCCTATAACGCGTTAATTCCGTGACGCTGACCTACGCCCCTCCCTGGCGCGACACTGCTCAGTACATAAAGCTCAGGCTTGAAGAGGCGTTGCGGGAGGCCGAGTTAGCGCTGAGGTTTCTCGAACAGGATCTTTACAGAAACGCGGCTGGGAAGGCATTCCAGGCGTGGAAGGCGTTGCTAGCCGCCGTGGCGGCGCGGCACCGGGAGGTAATAGCCAGGCGGTACGCCGGCGTTGTTAAGGACAAGACCGGCAAGACGAGGTCAAGAGCCGATATGGTCGTAGCCCTCATGCCCACCACAAGGATGAGAGAGACGGCCTCTGCCCTGGAAGAGATATATGGAAGAGAGTTAGTACATCTTACAGACGTAGCCTTAAACCTACATGAGTTTCAATACAACGGTCTCGACGCCGAAGGGGTGGCCAGCCGTTACACAAACCTAGAGGACGTTAAGAAAGACATCAAATACCTGGCGGAGAAAACCGTGGAGTGGGTAAAAAAGTTGTCCGACCTTCCCCCAGCCCCTTAGGGAGGCTCACAGCTCCTCATCCGTTCTCTCGGGGCGGGTCGCCGGCCAGCCCGCGTCAGCGCCGCAGAGTTAAGACCAGCTGAGAGGGTCCGTATCGAGAGGTTCCTCCTTGGTTTTAAGTCCCGCAAACGCCTTCCGCCGTAGCTGATATCTAGACGTGAGGGCGGAGTATACGGCGGACCTGGGGGTGTTCGTAACGGCGGCAGACGTGGCTTAAAGACAGCCCATAATCCTCTCTATGATGCGGCTGGCCAGGCCTTCAAAAAACTTTCTGCCCAGCATGTTTATGGGGCCTCTCTGGACGCCCTCGAACACCCACCTATACCTCCCGCCCCTCTGTTCTATGCGGATCTCGAAGGTCAGCTCGCCGCCTAGCACCACACCGCGCCCCACGTAACGCCCTGGCTCCTCTCTTATGTACACCCTAGGGGTCTTGAAGAGCGGCACATCCAACGAGATGGAGAGGACGTGCCAGCCCTCTTTGAGCCCTTCGTAGATCCAGCCGAGGCAACCAGTCATCTCCTCCACGCTCCGCCGCGGCGGCCCCGCCAACGTGCCCTCGAACCGGAGCTCTAGATCGCCGCTAGACACCAGCCGCGGCTTGGGGTCGGAGGTAGTTTACTATGGCTTGGCCCAGATACGCCAAGAAAGGCTTCTCCGGCACCACCGCGGGCGTCACGCCATATTTAGCCAAGGCTTCTGCTGTGACGGGGCCTATGGAGGCCGCTTTGCAACGTCCTGTGTTGAGCGCCTTCGCCACCTCGGCGCGGAGGCTCTCGTCTAGGGAGTTGAAGAAGGCGTCTACCGCCACCGCGCTTGTGAACACCACAAGGGAGCACTCGCCCTTAAGCACGAGATCCGCCACGGCCCTGGCGTTGCCCGTCTCCTCGCTACGGTAGGTCTGTATGTAGGCCACCTCAGCCGCCGTCTTCCTCAGCTCCTCTAAGAACTCGGTGTCCACAACCCCGTAGAAAGAGACGGCTACCCTCTTCTCAGCCAGCCGGGGGCCTGCCGTCTGCAGGAGCTCGTCGCTGGTCTCATACGTCGCCCTGCACTCCACGCCGAAGTGGGTTTTGACGTTGCCCGCCGCCTTGGAGCCGCGGCAGTATACCTCCATCACCTTCAACCTCTCCTTAAGCTCCTCGTAGACCCCGGCGGCTCTTGCCAGGTTTGCGAGGCTGAAGGCGGATTGGCCGGTCATGAATATGAAGACTTGAAAATCTCTGAGTCTCTTCACGAAAGCCGCGACGTCGACATTAGACTCCTCCACTTTAACCAGCGGCATGTAGAGAGGCTCTATGCCGTGTTTTAACAAGACCCTCACCAACAACTCGGCCTTGCTAGGCCTGCCTGAGGTGATGACAACCGCCATATGATTTCCGAATTCCCTATATAAGTGCCACCACGGACCTCCGCGCCCGCCTAGACGCCAACGGCAGAGCTCAGCCGCCGACTGCATGGACCCCGGCCTCACGCCACGACGCCGGGATACCCAGCCTAAGACGCGGAGCGATGCGCCGCGGGTACGTGAATAATATTTAAAAATCAAGAAGCAGATTTGACTTCTATGAGACGTAGACATCTTTTAGCGGCTGTCGCCGGCGCCGTCGTGGGTGTGGGGCTTTTTTATATGTCGCGCCTTGTTACAAGTGGGGAAACCGTTTTTAAAACGCTTATGCCTGAGACCGGAATTGTGTTGAAAGCCACTGAGAGGGGTTTTGTAGTCAACGACCTGGTGAACCCCGTGTTGAGGTTCTCGCCTGGGGAGCAGGTCGACGCGGAGCTTCGTAATTTGTTGCAGGAGGAGACTGTTGTACATTGGCACGGGTTTAAGGTGGATTGGCGTAACGATGCCCATCCGGCGTTTACGGTAGAGCCGGGCGGGAGGTATAGATACTCTTTTAGAGTCGCCAACAGGCCCGGCACATACCTCTACCACCCCCACCCCCACGGCCTCACCGCGAAGCAGACCTACATGGGCCTCCTAGGCCTCGTCTATGTGGAAACCGAGAGGTCTAGGCTGGGCTTTACACACGGCCTCAACGATCTTCCGCTTGTTTTAGCAGACAGGAGGGTGGCGGGCGGCGTTGCTAGGTACGATCCCACCCCCATGGATCTCGTGACCGGTTTTCTGGGCAACGTGGTCGCGGTAAACGGCGTTGTTAATCCCGTCTTTAAGCTCCGGAGGGGCACGTATAGGTTGCGACTTGTCAACGCCTCTAACGCAAGGCTTTATCGACTTGCCATAGTCAGTGACAAACACAAGATGCAGCCAATGACGCTTATAGCGGTGGATCAGGGATTCGTCGAGAGGAAGGTGGAGGTAAAGTCGTTGTTTTTAGCCCCCGCGGAACGCGCCGAGGTATTAGTAGAGTTTAAAGAGGAGGGCAGGTACTTCCTAAAGAACACCCCCTTCGACCCCATGCACAACGAAATGGTAGATATGCCGCATGCGCACCACGGCCCCCACGGAGGGGCGCCGGTCCTGGATGAGGGCGCAGAGTACACAGTGGCGGAGTTCCAGGTGGAAGGCGTTGGGGAGTTCATAGAGGTGGCGGAGCTTCCAGACCCCCCTCCTCCCCCGCCACGTGTCGAAAGGACGCGGCGCTTCCACCTGTCTCTGTCGGGGATGCAGTGGGTCATAAACGGCATGAGCTGGGATATGAAGAACCCCCTTAGGGAACATGTGAGCGTAGAGGGTGGGAGCGTGGAGCTGTGGGAAATCACCAACGACGTCCAGTCTATGCCGCATCCCATGCATCTACACGGCTTCCCCATGTGGGTAGTTGAGAGGAGAGACAGCCCGCCGCAGGTGGCGGAGATGGCCGTGGACAGATCCGGGCGGCTACCCACGGACCTAGGCCTTAAAGATACAGTGCTTGTGTGGCCAGGCGAGACCGTTGAAGTAGTTGTGCAGTTTGAGAATTTCAACGAGAAGCAACTCCTCCCATTCCACTGCCACAACCTAGAACATGAAGATCAGGGCATGATGATAAACATCGCAGTGAATCCGGCGTGAGACCCAGGGGGCCATGCTTAGTCTGTGGCTTCTTCTAAAGGCTGTGCATCTCCTCGCCTTCGCCCTCTGGACCGCGTTGGGTCTCGGCGCGTACCTAGTGGCGGGGAAGGTTTGTAACGATAACATTCTGAAGAGGTATGAACTAGTTGCCGTGATCCAGGCGCTGGCTTTGGCGGCGCTCGGCGTCACAGGTTTCTTGATGGCCCTTCGCCTGGGGTTCCCGGGCTGGTCTAAGGCAGCTGGGATGCTTTTCCTAATTTTAGTTCTTCTGGAATTAGTCCACCTCTCTGCGGCTCGGGGCTGTGACACTCTAAGGCGGAGGGTCAACGCCTTGACGCCGCTGTGGGCTACGCTACTCGCCGCCGTTCTTTACCTAAAGCTGTACAAGCCTACACTCCCTATATAGCGGCTGATGCCGTCTCTACCGCGATGATAACCGCGGCGAAGATCGTCGCAGCGCCCGCCATCTGTCTGAGGGTCAGTCTCTCGACGCCCGCGACTTTAGCGTAGAGCTGTGTTATCAGAGGAGAGATGGAAACTAGTATAGTCGTCAACGCAAGGCCCACCGCATCCACGGAAAAGGCAAAGAGGGCAGAGCCAGCGCCTAGGTCTAGGAGTGAGGCTACAGCAAAGGGGAGGGACTTCACCACCCTCAGTTGTCGCTTTACCGCCAGGTAGATGCCTAGGGCTATGCAGGCAGAGGCGGACCTGAGGTAGGCGATTACCGCCGGGTGGACGGCTCCCATCGTGGCGAGCTTGACGGCGGTCATGCCCAGAGACCACATAACCGCCGCCGCAACGGCGGTCGCTATGCCTAGGGGGCTGAGCCTGGCCTCCCCACCCCTGGCGAGGAATGCGACTCCCAGCACCACGAGCAGAGAAGATAGGACTAGCCACTGAGATACGTTCTCCCCCAAGAGGAAGGCGAAATACTGGGCGACGACCACGTAGATATATGCGAGAGGCGCCGCCACGGAGCCGCCCACCTTGTGAATCGCATAGAAGTAGAGGCTGTCCCCCACAACGAGCGTTACGAGGCCGCTGGCCACGGCCGCCCAGAGGCCGGGGACGGGTTGCACAAACGCAGTGGCGGGAGCCATAAGGAGCGTGACGTATAGCAGGCGGGAGAAGTTAACCGCCGTTGCGCCAAGCCGCTCCATGTGTCTCTTATAGAGGAATATGACGAGGGCCCAGATTGTGGCTGCTGTGAGGGCGGCTCCTACGCCTACGAGGTTCATTAGAGTGGTTTAACTGGGGTGGAGGCTCCGCAGGCTAGGCACCTCATCACGAATATCCTCCCCTCTTTTTTCAAGTCGGTGTCTATGGAGTTGCAGACTGGACATACGACGTAGTACCTTATGAAACGTTCATATACCGCCTCCACCACCTTGGGGGACTTCTCGCCGTGTAGCGTCAAGACGTCGCCCTCGATTGTGCCCGGCACGGCGAGCTCCTTCTGGAAGAACTTAGCCATGAAGTAGACGTCTCTGTTGAGCCTCTTGGCTATCTGGCCGAAGTTCGGTATCACGGTCTTGCGCGGCAAGTTCTCCACCTCCATCTTCGGTATTTCGGCCCTCCTCTGGGCCTTGGGCGCCACCAGCTTATACGCCCGCTCAAGCAGGGCGAGATACTCCTCGTCCATCGAGCCTAAGAAAGGGGGAGGTATTAAAATTAAGCTGGTTTAAACCAGTACGTGATGTAGCCCTCGCCGGGTCTTCTGTCGACTACCAGCCGCATCTTCATGCCGGGTTTCAACGTCTTAGGATCGGCGTCTATCCAGGCCGTTACGTTGAAGCCGTCTGGCATCTTCACGATCCCCACCACGTAGTCGCCTTGGTGGGAGAAGCTGGCGGGCTTCACGTTTATCACAGTCCAGGTGAGTAGCTCGCCCTCTGTGCTCGTCTCGCGCCACTCCACGTCTGACGTCTTGCACCTTGGGCAGTCTACCTGCGGCGGGAAGTACTTCGTGCCGCATCTCCTGCACTGCGTGTACATCAGCCTGCCCCGTTGCAACCCCTCTATAAATTTCTCTATCTTGTTTACAGACAGCGTAAACCTCAGCCTCAACTCACGTACGTCGACCCACAGAAGCGCGCCGCTTTTCGGGTTTCTATATACCGGGAGGCCCGTGGCCGTTATTAACAACTCCAGTTGCTTCAGAGGCTCTCCGTACAGCTTCTCAAGCGTCTCCACCACCGCGGACGCCACAGACTTCTCCACCGTCGACATGCGAGACATGGTCACGCCGTTAGGCTGAGTATTGTTACGAAGGCGTAGTGACCCGTGCCGCCTATGTTGTGGGCGAGCGCCATGCCGTTTTTTATAGGCGCCTGCCTGCCCCTCTCCGCCTGTTGCCTAAGCTGTTTCGTGAGCTCGGCGATCATGGAGACGCCCGTGGCGCCGATTGGATGCCCCTTCGCCTTCAAGCCCCCGTCCACATTGACAGGGATCAAGCCGCCTATATAGGTCTGACCCTCGCGGATGAGCCTGTAGCCCTCGCCCCTCTTGGCAAAGCCGAGGTCCTCATACGCCATTATCTCCGCTATGGTGAAGCAGTCGTGAACCTCCGCCACGTCTAGGTACTTCACCGGATTCTCCGGGTCTATACCCGCCTTCCTGTAGGCCATCTTAGCCGCGACTTGAGCCGCCTCAAGCCCTATGAAATCCGGCCTCTTGCTCAAGTTCGCAGTGCCGTTGGCGTAGCCAATTGCCTTAATCCACACGGGGGTGTCCGTAAGCTTCTTAGCCACCTCCTCACCTGCGAGGATAACCGCCGAGGCCCCGTCTGTGATGGGGCTGCTGTCGTACAGCTTAAGCGGCCACGCCACGTAGCGCGAGTTGAGACACTCCTCCACAGTTATTGCCCTCTGGAACTGGGCCTTGGGGTTCAGCGAGCCGTAGTAGTGGTTCTTCACAGCCACCTTGCACAAGTCCTCCTCCGTCGCGCCGTATCGGTGCATATACGCCGTTGCGTACAGCGCGTAATAGCCGGGAAACGTCAAGCCGAAGTTTTCAAACTCCCAGAAGTAGTT
>Ga0209821_100075_pt1 | contig 18312 bp, 18 predicted proteins | sample SSWtaG_3_FD_184118 | JGI IMG/M metagenome (GOLD analysis project Ga0209821, IMG submission 184118) | Hot spring microbial communities from Sandy's Spring West, USA to study Microbial Dark Matter (Phase II) - SSWTFFsm_matched (SPAdes)... | ecosystem: Environmental > Aquatic > Thermal springs > Hot... | reverse complement strand
CAATCTCTTTTTGCGTAGGGGGTTTCAATGAGGCTTTTACTTTTTTATTTATTTTTAGGGTGATTTGGTTGAGAAAAAATTAAAACTATAGCGTGTGTGTGGTATGAGGATTATTCGTGTTCCGATTTGGGAGTATGTGACGTCGTGTAGTATTTTTTCTATTATTCGAGTGGGTGGCAAGTATTTTGGTCGGGTGGTATTTAGTAGGTTTAGTAGTTGTTCTAATCCTGGGTGTGAGGGTTTATATGGTGGTTATTGTGTTTGTGGTGAGCCGGATATAGTGGTTTATATGTATGGTTCTAAGGTAGGGTTTTGGGAGATTGAGCTAATGCCTTATGAGGAAAGGTTGGTTAGAGGACCTTCTGGTTTTGTGTGGGTGGAGGTAGTAAAGAAGAAGAAGAGGCGGAAGCGTAGAAAGGGAATAGTTAGGACTTGACATTTAGAAAAAGTAGAGTATAATATATACAAAAAGCTAAAGGAGGTGTGGGTATGGGGAAGTCAGAAAAAATTGTTCCATGGTTTCCTTGGTGGGAAAAATATAAAGAAGAATGGGAGAAGGAGAAATGGTTATTTTGGTGGATGATGCCATTTGATGGTTCTCTTATAGAAAAAGGATTAAAGAAAAAAGCGAAAAGATGGATATTTTCGGCAAATCAAAATGGATATTGGCTTAATATTGTGAAGATCAAGGGAGAGTATTTTGTAAGAGTAATTTCTTCAGGAAAGTGGGGATATTGTGAAAATCCATTTTGTTATGAAGTTGAAGATCGTTATTGTGATAAAATGATGGATAGTTGTGATATTTTCTGGGGTTTTGACTTAATACTTTATATTCCGAATGATGAAGACAAGCCCTGGGGTCCCTTAGGAAGGTATTGGATTGTTAAAAATTTTAAAGAAAGTGAAAAGTGGAAAATGACTTTTAAATCAATTAATCCAGATGTAATTGAGGTTCGAATTTTAAAAGATGGTAAGGGTTTATTTGATTATTTTTCAGTTGGTCGATTTTTAGAGGAACAAGAATAAGCAAGGAGGCGTGGGTATGCTTACTAAAACAAAGGGAGGTGTGGGTATGTTTAGGTATGATGTTGTGAAACAGTTTTTGTTTGGGAATGTTCATTTGATTAAGAAAGGGTATTTGACTAAAGCGGAATTGTCTTTTTTGAATGAGTTTTTTTATGTAGACATTGATGAGTTTTTTAATGAAAAGACAAATGAGGTAGAGGGGTTTTTCATTCTTACGCGAAAGGAAAAATTTTTGTTTAGGGAGTTGACAAATGGAAAAAGTGTGGTATAATATATATGATGAAAAAATGAAAAAGGGGGTGAAAAGATGGTTTATATTTTGAATTCGTTAATTGTTCCTGTTAATTTTGATGAAATCCTTGAAGTAAAGGTCAAGTTGAGAAAAATAAGCGTGGAGGAAGCGAGAGATCTTTTATTGAATAATGAATGGACTTCTGCGGTTGGTCATGAAGGGACCGCACAGTTTCTAACGAAACTTCTGAGGGTGGAGATACCATGTCAGAGAAGGTCGGTTTTCTTTCGTAAAGGAGATAAGGGTTTGCATTTATTCTTGAAATCGAGGCTTCCCGAGGGAGTAATTCTTACCGAAGAGGACCTTCATAAAATTGATTTTTGGCTTGTTATGAGTGAAGTTGAATAAAAAGGAGGTGGGAAAAATGGAAGAAAAAAGGGAAACAAAAGATTTATGGGAATATAAATTTTTAAAAGAATTTGAAGAAAAGGCAATACGTTATCTCCAAAAAAGTCGTGAAAGAAGAGAAGAAGTATACAGATTTCTCGATATGTTAACTGAAAAGTTTGCATGTGTGTTTGAAGAATTATTTGGTGTAGATGAAGATCCTGAACGAAACGTTTTATTTCTTACGCTTACTTCCTCTGGTCCTGACGTTTATTTTCGTTATATTAAAACAGAAGGTGAACCGGAAGGGTTTTATCTTTCGATAAACGATCGTGGGGTTAATGGTATTCCTGTTAAGGAATTGAAAGGTGAGAAATTGTGGTATGCTGTGAGAAAGATAACAAGAGGATTGCCTAAATTGTATGATTTATTTGAAAGGACTGAGATTGATCAAGAAATACAGTATTCGAGATTTTTCAATTTTCTTGTGATGCAAGGTTTAATTTAAGGGAGGTGATGTTATATGTCAAAACAAAGAACAATAACGTTTCGTACTAATAAAGCTTTACAAGAAAAAGTGATTGAGTATTGTTCGAAAAAGAATATAACTTTTGCGGAATTAATAGCAGAAGCAGTGAAAGAAATTTGTCGCAAATATAGTAATAAGTATAAGAAAGATGAGGAGGGAAAAGATGACAAAAGAGAAAATTCAAGATGCGAGACTGGGGACGTCGATTAGTTATAAGAATTTTGAAACCTTGAAAAAAATAAGTAGAGAGCTGGGACGGACCATGTCAGATTTGATCAAAGAGGGTTTATGGATCGTAATAACGAAGGAAAAAAACGAACAAAAAGGAGAACAGAAAAACGAACAAAAAGGGGAATAAAAAGGAGGGTTAAATCATGGCGAATGTTGAAGTGTATAAAGAGAGCAAATTAGATGTTTTATCAGTTGCAAGGCAAGTTTTAAAATTATCTGATTTTGCGAGGATAAAGACAAAGGTAGGTGAGATTATTGAGATAAGACGTGATGGGATTTTGAATTTGTTGAGTTCATTGCCTGTTGGTTATAATTTTCGAGTAGTTGAACGAGAAGTCAATGAGGACTATGCATTAGTTAAGGTTGAATTAACTGTGGAGTTTCCAAACGGTGTAATTCGTCGTGGTGAAGGTGTGGGAGTATGTGAAAGGAAGGAGATGTTTGGTCAAGAAAGTTTGCATAATTTAATTACCAAAGCTGAAACAAGGGCGATGAAGCGAGCTGTTGAAATATGCCTGGGTGCGGTCATTAATACAATAATTAAAGAGATGTTTTATTCACATAGCGGTTTGCAAAGCGGTTCACAGAGTAGTTCACAGAGTAGTTCACAGAGTAGTTTACAGAGTAGTTAACAGAGTGGTTCACAGGGTGGTTCGCGAACAAAAAAGAAGGTAAGGGATTTAGAAGAGGTATTGTTTTAATGTTGACGAAGCTTGGGGTTCGCGATTGGTATAAGACAAGGAAGCGGATTTTTAGCGAAGGGTATTTGTTAGGGTATCAGTGGTATGGTTGCGGTGCATTTATTTGTTTGGATTTAGGGGAGCATATTAAGATGAAATTAAGAGCGAAGGGTATAGTGTTTTTTGATACATTTGACGAATGGAAGGAGCATTTAGAAAACTGGGCAAAAAATTGGAAGGATTGGGATTTGTTGATGAAATATAACATAAGGAAGTATCAGTATTTGAAAGAAAAGTATTTGTTTATTGTGCCTTTTATAAAGAGGGTAGTAGGTGATACTGTCAAGGAGAAAGAATTTAATCAATTGAAAGGGGCTGTGATAAAGCGATTGCAGTATCGAAAGTATCCGATTTTTTATACGCCGTTTGGGATTTATACGGAGCGTGGAGTTGAGAGTGTATTGTATGAATTAATAACATCATCAAAAATTTTGAAAAAGGAGGGATTGTATGAAAGCAGAGCAATTGAAAAAATTAGTTGAAACATCAATGAATGATAAAGTGTATATGTTACAACATACACCTGCATCGGAAGTTTGGCATCCATGCGAAAGACGACTTGTTTTATTACGAAAGACACCCTTACCAATTAAAGTAATCAAAAAGTATGAAGTAGGAAAGGAGTTTGAAAAGATAGCGATACAACGTATATCGAATTTTGTCAAGATCAAAACATGTCAGTATGAAGTAGTAAATGAAGATTTAGATCTAAAAGGAGTGATTGATGTAGTGCTGGAAGATGGAAATTTTATTGAAATCAAAAGCACTGCAAGCGATGATATAATATTAAGTGTAGATAACATGCTACAAAATCAATTAACGAGGAAATATCTTTATCAAGTTCAAACTTATTTATTGTTAATGAAAAGAGAGAATTGTATTCTTTATTTGATTGATAGGCGAACGGGTGAGGACCATTTTTATGATATTTCACGTGATGAAGCGGTAATTGAAGAAATAACAGAGAGAGCAATTCATGTGAAAGAGCACTTACAAAAGCAAACATTACCAAAACCAATTGAATATTATGATTTATGTCGTGTATGTTATTTTTATCAACAATGTTATTTAGATGAGCAAGTTGTAATGAAAGAAATTCAAGTAAGCCCTGATTTGCAAGAGATGTTAGAAAAGTATTATGCAATAAAAGAGAAATTGAAAAAGTATAAGCAGTTGGAAGAAAAGCTAAAGGAAGTATTTAAAGAATGGGATAGTGGCGTATATAGAATAGGGGACAAGGTAATAAAGATTTCTGAGTATCAACGAACTTTTTACAACATACCTGAAGAAATAAAAAAACAATACGCTGAAGTAAGGTTTGTAAAAAGAATTCAATTCTAAAACAAACAAAAAAAATACGCGGAAATAAAAACAAACAAAGAAATACGCGGAAATAAAAACAAACAAGGGGGTGTAAGATGGAGTTAAAGTATATAATGATTTATAATTGCAGGACGAAGAGATGGGAGTTTAGAAAGAGGGAGGAGAAAAAAGGATGGTTGAAGAGGCTATTTAAATTTTTTAGGAAAGGGTAGTGGTTATCGGTGTTAGAGATGTTACCTATTTTTCATGAGAGGTTAATGCAGGTAAATGTAATAGGAATGGCTTAATTCTAAGCTTGTTGATAGGCTAAATAAAAGTCAAAAATTATTTGAGGTAGAATAATGAGAAAAAAACTAAATTTAAAACCAGAGGTTATAAAAGGTTTAATAGAGGCTTCTAAATTTGATGCCACAGAGATAGCGAAAAAAACCAAAATTTCTTTAAGATCTTTAGAAAAAGGTATGCTTTCTATTTCTCAATTAAAAAAACTTGCTAAGGTTTTAAATAGACCTATAGCTGCTTTTTTTTCAGATGAAATACCCCCTGATGTGTGGGGAGAATTTTTTGATAAAGTGTTTGATGAGATAAGAGATTTATTTTTTAAGAAAAATAAAGTTTATGGTGGTGATGATGATATATTAAAAAATATTAAACAAATTGCTTTGATGGTATATGGTGAAAATACAATAGAAACAACTTATCAAGTGTTAACAACACTAATGGGTAAACATGTTAATGTAATTTTAAGAAAGGATGCGTATAAGTATGAAGATATAGAAGAAAGGATTTTAGATACGATTTTATATTGTATGTTGTTATTAGCTTTGTTAAGGGAAAAGTAGTTGATTATGGTCTTATTAGAGCATCAGAGGAAAGCAATTGAGAACTTTAATGGGTATACATATCTTGCATGGGAGACGGGGACAGGTAAAACATTAACAGCCTTAAAGATCGCAGAAAGATTTAATAATGTTTTGATTTTATGTCCTGCAAGTGTCATTCAAGTGTGGACAGGTGAAATCGCAAAATGGAACATTTCTTTGAAAAATTATAAAATTGTAAGCTACGATACATTTCGATTACATCATCAAAAGATTTTGAAAGAAAGGTTCTGGGATTTTGTGATATTTGATGAGGCGCACAAGTTAAAGAGTATTCGAGCTAAGATAACAAAACTTATTATGAAAATTTTTTCGAAGTCTTATAAAATAATGCTTTCCGGGACACCTTTTGAAAAACCAGACGATTATTATACACAGTTGCGTATATTAAGATTTGACCATCCTTTTAGTGAGATAAGCTATACGCAATATAAAGAAATTTTTTTCGAAGTTGATACGATGTTTCATTATATTAAAGGATTTCGTCCTGGTATTAAAGAGAAGTTTTTACAGAAGTATGTTTTGCCTTATGTTTGGTTTCTTAAGCGATCTGAAGTGGTAGATTTGCCATCTTTGATTGAGGATGACAAAGTTTTTATAGGCAAGAGTTATTTGATACAGAACGGGCAGATAGATTGTGCAAGCAATATTTTACAGGAGTTTATGTTTTTATATAAAAAGAGTGCTTTATTGAAAGACAAGATTGATTATGTATGTGATTTTGTAACAGATAATCCGCAGACGGTAGTGTTTAGTTATTTTCTTGAGCCTATAGAGCAGATTGTGAAAAGGGTTGGGCGGGATAGAGTTTATGTAGTGACTGGTAAGGACAAGAGGGAGTTAGAGTATGCGATTAAGTATGCGGAGAAGCCTGTGATTGCTACTTATTGTATATCGGAGGGAGTGAATTTAAACAAGTATAGGAACATTCTTTTTTTAAGTTTACCGCTTGCGTGGCGTGTTTATGAGCAGGCGTTAAGTAGGATTTGGAGGTTTGGGCAGGCGGAGAAGGTTTATTTAGTGAGGTTACATGATAAAAATGGGATTGATTGTCGTGTTTGGAATATTTTGAAGCGTAAAGGTGATGTGCTTGAGGAGTTAAAGGTATTAGGGGACAAATTTTTAAGGAAGGTGAATTATGGATTGGAATAAAGAAATTGAAGAATTAACGACTGTCGTTACTGTTGAAGAAACTATACAAGAAATACCGGACCTATTACGTGGAACGATTTTTGAACGACAGGATATTTTGTTAGCTAAAATTTTTCATATGTATCATCGCTATTCTTCGGAGGCTAATGTTTATATTTTTGTTGAAAATTTGTTATCAGATACTAAGAAGGTTTATCCGGCGCCGAAACCATTTTTGTATGATAATTACATACATTATTTGATTGGTTTTTTTACGAAACATAAGGTTTCACCATCGAACATTAAATTGAGGATATCGACGGGTTTTTATTCTAATTATCCTTCGTGGTCTTCGTTAGACGATACGTTTTTTATTCTTGTATTAGATATTGATGATATAAACGAGACTGAGTGTCGACAAGTGATCAAAATTTTTAACAAATATGGTTATACGCCTACGTATGTAGTTAAGACTACGAAGGGATATCACTTTTTGTGGTTATGTGAGAAATATTTGATAAGGGAGGAGGGGGTTTTATTTGCTACTTTTAAGGTTTTTTTATCGACGTTTTTTAATCAGATCAAGTTAATTTTTGAGAAAGAGCTACCAAACATACAGTTTGATAAGATAATGCCACTTGAGGGGTTTTATACGAGGGCTGATGGTATTATAGTTTATGAGGGTAAGTGGTATTCGAGTTTTTGGGACATATATCGATTAGTTATTCCGGAAGTTAAAGAAAGTGGAAGTAAGGAGAGCGATGATAGTGATCAAGAATTGATAGATGTATTGAACAATCAGGTTGATTTTGAGAATGATTATTCTACTACGCTTTATTACATGTTTTATGATATTGAAGCGATAAAGAATTATACGCTTAGTATTTGTTCTGTATTGCATAAAATATTGACGCATTGGGAAGAGCATACGTATGTAGAGTGGAAGATTGCGATATGGTATTATTATTTGTTGTATCAATATTTTGCTAAGGATGATAAGGAGAGGGAGAAGGTATTAGATGAGTTATTGGAGAAGGCAAGTCTTTATAAGAAAGAGACGCCTGACAAGGCGAGGAGATTGACGAAGAAATTTTTTGATTGGTTTGTTTTACATAGATTTCCATTTGCGTTTTGGTCTTGTAAGCGATTTAATCGGGAGTTTGGATGTCCGCAGGATTGTTCGAAGTATAACAGGTCTATTTTACCATTTGTGCCTATATTTATGTTGCCGAGCAATTTTGAGGTTTTGGACAAGAAATATTTTTACAAGGCACCGGTTAAGGGAGATAGGGATAAAGACACAGGTGTGGTTGAGTATAAGTATGTTTGTCGCTTTTTTTATCCGATATGGGTTGCGACTAATAAGATTGATGATGATAAACTTGTGAAGTCAAAAATAATTGTAGCGGGGTCTAATAAGACGGATGAGTTTATTGTTAAAGTTCATTATGACAAAGGCTATACAGAAGCGGAGATGCTTTTAGTTGCTGACAAGAAAAGGTATAAAGATTTGCTTGCGTTTTTTAATCAACACATTATCAACATAATTGAGCCAAGCGTAATAGGAATAAAACATCACACGGATAATATACCGATTATACGATTACGCAATTTTGTGACGGCAAGTTTAGAGGATCATTCTTTTTCAAATTTTTATACAGAAAGTTATGGGAGCTATTCAACATTCAAGCAGTTAGTTAATCGGATTTTGTATGAATTGCCGGATGATTTTTTTATTTTCAAGCTTGTTTGTTGGATAGGGTTGTTTAGTGTGTTTTATTTACGCAGGTATGAATTATTTGGGATGAACCCGATTTTTGTATTGATTGGATCGACAGGGAGCGGTAAGACATCTGCTTTGAAACTTTACAATGCTTTTTTCCGTAATCCTATACATTTTTTTACTTTACATGCTGACGACATAACGAGTGCATTTATTAACAGGAAATTGCCATACATGAGGACTTCTTTTACAGGTGATGATTTTATTGTTAGTGATAAGAAAGATATAAACTACATGAAGCAATTGATCCATGATTTAGCAAATCGAAGGATAAGTAAAGCCAATATGGCATTTTCACGTGCAACAGAGATTGTTATACCATGTATGTTTAGTATGGAGACAAAATATTTTACGTATTTTATGTCAATTGAGGGGGTATGGCGAAGATTGATAACGTTTAATACGGGGTATAGGCATCCTGAAATAATAAGTAAGGTTGAGGAATTACAAAGGGTGATCATGCCGGGTTTTATGGAAAATTGGGGTTGGGGCTGGGAATTTTATCAAGAAACCTTTTTAGATAGAGAAAGTAATTTAGCAGATGAATTGACGAAGGGTAAGTATAAAAATACTGATTATGCCGTATTTGATTTTGATCCTGTGTTAAAGTTTTTGTTTTCGCTTGAATATATTTTGCATACTTTATATCCGAAAGAAAAAGCTAAATTTTATTTTAACCAAGTTTTACACTTACTTGTAGCGCCACGATTTAAAGAATACACAATTTTTGAACCTTGTATTTTTGATAGAGAGATAGAATTCATAACATTTAGCGACTTAATCATGACCATTAAAGCCCAAGGTGATTTAGGGATAGATAAAGTTATCAGTTTAGAACCAACCGTATCATACAACAGTGAGCTACATTTGCATTATAACTTTTTCACAAAGGTTTTACGAGATACGTGGTTATCTATGCCTAATCTCAATCCTTTCTGGTTAGCAATCATTAAAAACAATCCTATAAAATTTCTTGTGCAAGATCCATACCATAAAGAGACTTTAAACAATTTTATTCAAACCTTCCCAAAAGAGTTTAACAAATTTTTGATCTACCTTAAGATGCTTGGTTATGATTTCACAGACGTAATTAAGAAGGAATTTCACGTTAACATATTTGATGATAATATGGAAGAAATTTTGGATCAATGGCAATAGGAAATAATGTAATAAAATACCATAGGAGGTGTGGCATGAACAATGGTGACAGACTTTATGCACTTGAAATAATTATGCGCCCACGTTGCATTGAGTGTAAATACATAAAAAAACTTAAAACTTATGATTGGCGATGCACCTTTAATGACTTTTTCGAAGAGGTCCATCCTCTTTTCCCTGCTTGTGAATATTTTGAACCAAAGAGGGGTAAAAATGAAAAAGATCATATTTGTTGATACTGAAACAAAGGGTCTTTATGGAAAATTACTTTTAGGTGGAGTAAAAAAAGATGGGCAATTCTACTTTTTCGACAAGGAAGATGAAATGAAGCAATTCTTAACCGATATGATCGAGCAGGGCTATGTTATAGTGGGGCATAATTTGTTTTATGATTTTTATATTTTGGATTTCATACCGCCGAACAGAGATAGTTTTGATGATACTTATTTATTTACAAAGGCTTATCAGGTTGAACTAAAGATAACAGAGCCGAACAGAGGGGCATTTGGTCTTGAAAATTTGTGTGAGTATTTTGGATTGTATAAGTATAAATCGGATAAAAACAAAATACGAAAAAACTTAGAAAGAGGGGTTGCGACTTTGAATGATGATATAAAGTTTTATTTGATTGAGGATTTGAATGCTACGGAATTATTGTATCAACGGACCATTGCTCAGTATAACAAATTTAAGCCGGTGTATATTCTCGATAAGGCTTTTTTAATTCGGTTGTTGCAAATACAACAACGAGGGGTGCCCTTTGATCTCGAACAAGCACGTCAACGTTTACAAGAAATAACAACAATATTCAATCAAAATCAAAGCTCTTTTCGAAGAACTTATGGGTTTAATCCCTTTTCACCATCACAAGTCGCATCAAAACTTAAATTACCCGATGCACAAAAGCAAACATTACTATATACATACTTTACAACAAAGGACCAAAAGCTTAAACAATGCATTCAAGATATCCTTGCTTTAAAAAAACAACAAGATGAGGTAGCATCCTTACGGGATTGGGTTTCAAGATGTAAAGATGGATACATTTACGGACATTTTGATGTATGCGGAAGTATAACAGGGCGTTTATCATGTAATAATCCAAATCTTTTGAATATCCCTCGGCATCTTAAATTTTTATTTTATAAAAAACCATTCCTTAAATTTGACTTTTCACAAATCGAATTAAGACTTGCGGGACAAATTTATAATATCCCAACCTTTATTCAGGCATATCAAAAAAAAGAAGACTTACATACTAAGACCGCTTCATTCCTATTCGATAAACCAATCGAACAAATAACTAAAGAAGAAAGACACATAGCGAAACAATTCAATTTTGCGTTAATTTACGGAGCATCACCACGAGCTTTACAAGAAATATTGCTCGAAGCAAATATAACTTTGACTTTTGATGAAACATCCTACCTTAGAACAAAATGGTTTTCATTTCACAAGAAAGTAAAAGAACATATCGATACAATCGCAAATTCATTAAAAAATGGATCAATCCCTGTTTTTACTGTTTTGGGTAGGAATAGATACACCGAGCATTTAAATATAGCGTTGAATTTTCCAATCCAAGGAACAGGGGCAGAATTGCTAAAAGGAACAGTTGTATTGTTTACTAAAAAATATCCAAATGCAAGAATTGTAAACCTTATTCATGATGAAATACAAATAGAATGCGAAACAATTGAGGAGGCTAAAGAATACGCTGATGCCTTAATTCAATGCGGAAAAGAAATGTGGTATTTTTTCTTTAAGGACCCACAAATAGATTTTGAAGGGGAGTTTGAGATAATTAGTTAGATTTTTAGAGAAAATTTGATTTTTAGGAAGAATTTGATTGATCATTATTCGAATTTATTTGTTCAAGTAATACTTCGACACGGGTTAATCTTACTAAAATTTGTTGATGTTTTTCTTCTAAGTCTTTGACTTTAGAGAGTTGATGATAAAGATTGTTAAGATTTACTTTGACGATTTCAAGCTCGGTTTGAATTTTTATGATTGTTTGCATGATTTTGTTGAGATAAAATTTTAACATCGTTAAACCAATCCCGATTATAAAAACATTCAGAACAATATACAAATATTTATCCATGGCTTGCAATCTTCCGTCGTAGTTTTATATCATCAAAAAATTTCATTAGCGTTTCCCGTAGAGTGATATTGTCTATGTTATGTTTTTGTTTTAAAAATACAATGGCTTTGTTTGCTACTTTTAGCATGTAGTTTATATCCACCTCATCTTCTAAAATATTACTACCTGCTGACAGAAAAGTTAAGTAACTTTTAAGCATGTTTAAATCTTGGTTAGTATCTCTATGTTTTTTACCATGTCGTTGTATATCGAAGTAATTATCCATTACATTTGCAAATCGTAATAGAATTTGTTTTTTTGTGTATGGATCTTCTATTTTGTGTAGGGACCTGAGGACGTATTCTTCGTTGCCTAAAATTTTTAATTGATAACTGCGCACATCGGAAACCTTAGGAAGAAATAGAATTTCTTTTGTTTTGCCTGTTCCTATTCTGACAATTGCCTCACCGAAACCACCTAAAAACATTGTATCAAATATCTTCGCAACCGCTTGTGGATGCTTCACCATAACACCCGTATAGTAACTAATACCAGTCAATTTAGCTAATTCCTCATCTGTAAAAACTTTTAAAATAGTATCATTGCTTACATTCCCATATTGGGACAATTCGGATAAAATACCCGATTTTATATTTTTAGCAATAGGAATAAGTTGTTGTAATTTTTCAATCAAAGCCCTGCTTGCTTGCTCAGGTTGCTCTTTACCATATACAAATAGTGTGTTTAACAAATCTAATACGGTATTGATAACAGGAATTGTTACCTCAAATGAAGTGCTTACTGAACCAGGAGAAAAAATGTTTTTCTTCGATATATCAACATGTTTAGCCAAAAAATCAAGCCCCGCCCTTACATAATCAAAAACTACATTATCACCATGTAAAGTTAAAACTAAACCTAAATCATGAAATAACCTTCCAGTAAGCTCATCCTTTGGTATTTGTGTCGTATAACTGAAAAACTCTTTCCATAACTTCGCTAATGTTGGCTCATTCTTTTCAAGATACGATTGTAAAGGCTCAGGATTACCCGTAAGAATAGATGATGCTAAATGGTATACACTTGATAAATTTTCATAAAAATATTTCACCGTATCGATAACACCACTAATGGGTGCTATTGTAGCCGGTAAAATTGTCGAACCAATAAGTAAATGCTTAAAATAATTCACAAAGTGCTTTGGAGATTTAAAAATATCTGCCGTTGCATGTAAAGCAATCTGAAATGGCGCAACAACAAATGGAAACCAACTCTGTATATAAGCTAATTTTTCTAACTTTCCACCCATAAAAGGTGATAACGCAACCGGACTATCAATCAAATTTGTCAACATTTCAGATAATATATGAGCAACCTGCGGAGTAAAATCTTTAATTGGTGCTTTAATAAAATCACGAAGAACCTCTTCTCTAAATTTTTGGTTTTTCATCAATTCGTTATAAAAAATAGTCTTCATAAATGGTTCAATTACTCTTATCCAAAAGGACAAATAATGATGTGGAGTGTCTAATGTTTCTTTTAATTGTGAAACTAAAAATTGTCTTAATTCGGGATTTGAAATGATTTCTTTTGTTGTATCGATTGGAGCGGTAAAAAAACGGAAACTTGGGTATTTTTGCGCTATAGCCGAAAAGATTTGCGCCCCTGCACCTACCGCAACCCTCGGAAGAAACATTGTATAAAGTTTCGATAACTTGCTCAAGAAATGCAACCATTGTCCCCGGATAGTATCTGCCCCTTGATAATCACGAATAAGCTTTAGTGCTTTAATAAAAGTGGTTTCTTGTAAGGTTGGATCTGAAAATAAAATATCATCCGTATATCGAGCTACATTTGTAAGCCATCTTTCTTCGAAGGTCCACAACCTTGAATAAGTTTTAGCTAAATAAGCCCGCGCAAGGTCCGGATCTAATTCATATAAAGTCTTAACATCCACAAACCCCTGCCCAAACTTCCTGAATTCAGACGGATGCTTATATACGAGAATTTCAATAAGTTTAGTTTTCAAATCATCAATTGGTCTTTCCGGTAATTTTGTTAGCGCTTTATCTAATTGTTGAATTGTTTTGATGAGTTTGTCTGCTAATGAGATTGCATCTTTATCTTTTATTTCGGCTTTAAGTTCTTTTTGTAATGGTAGTAATCTTTTGACTTCATCGATAAGTGAAATGATGTTTTCTTTGTTTTCGAAGGTATCAAGTTTAGTTTGCAATTCTTCAATTAATTTGATTGTTCGTGTTTTATCTTTAGGTGCTTTGTTTAGCAATTCTTTTATGATTGCGCGCAATTCTTTTAGATTTTTAGTAGCCGTTGTGTATAATGCATGTTTTGCTTTTTCTTGGAATATTTTATTTAAGTTTTCTACGAAGTCTTTTAATTCTGATACTCGCCCTTTTGCTTTGAGCCCTAAACTTTCAAGTTCATCCTTTGGAAAAATCCCAAAAACTTCGTCAATTACTCTTAACTTAGAAAGACCTAATTCTCTAACTATTGTTGACGGAAATAATTGAGTAGCAGGATCATAAATACGTAAGATGCTAACTACCTCTTCACCCTTTTTCAGATATTCAGTAATGTATTTACTCAAAAACCGATAAATTTCATCGTAATTGTCCCCATATTTGTTTCTTAATGCTTGTAAAAGCGTGTTTGGTATAGTGATAAATTCATCAACAATTTGTGATTTTTTTCTCAATGTAAGATGAATTACCTTTGCGAAATCATAAGTCGGGATATATATTGTAGGTAAGCCCACTTCTTTTATAACATTTCCAGCATCATCAACAAATTGCGCTACAACCCCTAATCGTTTATTCTTTAACGCTTTATCGACATAGTCTTCAATTGCCTTTACAAATTCATTTGAAAATACATCATTTACCGATAACGCAACTATATCATCCCCTAATTTCACCCTTACATTCTGTAGATCTTTTATTTCATCACTTATCGAGACAATACGATTATATAACGCACGACTTGTGTTTGTTTTGAAATGTTCAAACAAATTTTTGTTATTCAAGACAATTGAAAAAGCTTCCTCATCTATGCCTATACTGTCAGCTAACCTTTTAAATTCGTCTTCATATGTTTTGATAAAATTAAAGTAGGCATTATAAACATTTTGAATTTTAGTTTTGTATACGTTTGGTTCTGCAATTGCATGTGCTATCAATAATGATTGTGAAGTGTCTAATTGATTTTGTAAGGCTTCGACTGAAGCTCTTGTTATAAATGTTTGTAGAGATGTGAATTGTTCTTTGCTTAATCTTTTTTGTGATAAAATAGCGATTTGATTACGTAATGAACCAGTAATTTTTTCAGCAATTTCTTTAGGCTTAAAGTCAAGTGTTGATCCAGTAAGTGGAACTTTATTTTCTACAATGGCATGTTTAACATCTTCGAAATTGACAGGTAAAGTATCGACCCGTGAAATAGCTTGTTGAGCTCGCTTTGTTTTTGGTAAAAAATAACCTCCCACTCCTAACCCGCTAACTAAAAGATGATCCAAAGAATAAGACAACGGTAAATCCTTAACCACAGTGTTAACATACGTCTTGCTCAATTCTGATCCTATAAATGCTATATCACCCGCCTTAATCGATATTCCGGCAATAGTGTTTAACCCTGTAGCTATTTTTTGAATGAATGATCTTGTTAAATTTTCTTTAACCGCTTGAAATAATGCCCGCCTCCCCAACCATAAACCACCCTTTATCGCTAACCCACCAACCCCTAAAACTAATGATAAATCCGACGCAAAATCTAATGCCCGATCTATCGTCTCTACCGTCTCATGAACCTTGTATGCTTGAATAATTGTATTCCTTACGTTTGCAACAAATTTATCATAGTCCTTTTTACTAATCCGTTCCCCTACTCCAAATTCAGTTAGTATCCTAACAAAACCACCGCCCGGTGTCTTTTCGTTAAAAGCAATCCTGGCTATCTCATCAAGCCCTATTATTTTTTCATAATCACGAAGATTTGGCGTTGTAAACAAGTCAGATTTAATTATGTTGTTATCTTTTGCTTGCTTTAGGATAAAATACGATAGTAAAGGTAAAGCTTTATTTGGATCAATATTTTTTTGTTTTGCAATTTTTGTTGCCGTTTCATAAAAGCTTTGTCTTGTTTTTTTGTCTTTTAAGAGTTTTTCGATTTCTGCCGGTGTAGGTTTAGCAATAAATTTGTATACGTCTTCTTCATTATACCCAAACCACTTTTGCCTTAATTCATTGATAAATTCAAATACACCCATGATTACTTTTTCGATTGCGTTTTAAAAATTTCTTGTAAAAGGTTCTGCAAGTCAGTATTAACTTGTTCTTTTTGTTTAGCTTTTAGGCTCATTTCTTTTAATTCTTTTTGAGTTTGTAATTTTTCTCTTTGCAGTTTTAAGCTTTCTTGTTTTGCTTCCTCTTGTGCTAAAATATTATACAAAGTGAGTATTCTTTGTAATCGTAATGTTTCGAGTTGTTGTAATTTTAATTGTTCTTGTGCTAAATGATTTTGTTTCGTTTCAAGAATTTTTGCTAACATCTGTTGCTTATCAAGTTGCACTTTGTATGGATAAATCTTTGTCTCATAAAGCTTTGGTAAAATACTTATCACACTATCTAATACTTCTAAACTTTTTGGTGATAACTTCGATACAATTTCAGGATTACTACCCATTGCGATTAATTCTCCTACACTATAACTGTCAGTATCTATTCCTGCTTGCTTGCCCGCAAAATAACCAACCACTAAATACCGTATCCCCAAAGGAATAACATCAGCCGGATAATACAATATAAGCTCCCTCATCTTATCATATAAATGCTCATTAACATGTTTAATCAAATCCGTTTTTCCAATCATTAACGAAAATAACCCTATTAACTTAGTCTGCGCATCATTAAATTTCTCCGATATATTAGCCAAATTTTTCATTGTAGCTTGGATTTCTTGTGTAAGTTTGTTAAATTCCTCCTCAATTTCCTTGCTCCGTAAAGTAATATCTTGAAATAACAAGCTATCCTTCGGCGATTTTTTGTTCGTTATAATATCCGTAATCTCATTTAATATCAGGTTCCGTAAATTAATTGACTGCTTGTTTATCGATTGTTTATCTACCGACTGTTTGCTTATTTGTTGTTTTATTGGTTGCATTATAGGTTTTACACCTCGCTTGCTTTGCGTTTGATTACTTATTTGCGTTTGATTGCTTATTTGTTGTTGTATATCTTCTTTTGTATTTTCTTTTGTGTCTTTTTTTGATTGCTCTTGTGATTTTGTAGTAATTTTTGGTTCTTTGAAAGCAGTCCGTAAAGGGGAAGTCAATCCATACATGAAACGTTCTACTTCTTCATGCGTCGGTGTCCTAAATAAAAATTTAATAAAGTCGGAAAAAGATCGTATATCTTCAAATGTTGTCGTCATGTTATTTCCACTCTAATGTGTTAAGTAAAAGTAAAGGTAAAAGTCGACTTATATCCTCAAATTCTAACCCTTCTATATCTACACCTACTTTTTCCGCCACTTTTTTAGTTATAGCATCCATCGCTTGTCTTCTCTTACTTTCTTTTATATCCTTAATCAATTGCCCCGATACATCAAATAAAGCACTTGCTAAAATAGGATCTAACATCATTTTCGATAGCGTTCCCGGTTGTAAAAAAACACGAGGATTAGTTAATATCTTTCTCCGTGCCTCTTCAATTTCTTGAATTTTTCTGTTAATTTCTTGAATATGCTTTGGCGCTTTGTCTATGTCTTTAAATTGATATCTTCCCTCTTTTTCATCTTTTACTAAATATTGCTCAATATCGGGAATTTCTTTTTTTAAAGCACTTATTGTTTTTTCATCAAGAATTGGCTTTTTTAGCTCTCTTGCGGTTATTAAATCAAATACAATAGGCATTAAAACTTTTTGGAAAAACTCAGAAACAGGCATCCTTTCAGATTGCTTGATCGTAATCTTACCATAAGGACTTGCCCGCTCTTTTGCAAGAAGAACTAAATCCTTTGTAGATGGCTTCTCAGAACTTGAAGTAAATAATTCATAGTTGAGAAGACTAAGCAAAGTAAGAGGATCTAACTGGCTTTTTAATTTTGCCATAAATATACCCCATCTTAAATAATACCAAACAATTTAAACAACCCAAGGCTACCAGCTGTTCCCAATAACCCACCCCAAATAGGATTAATTCCACCAGATGACGTCTGCGTTACATTCATTGGAACCATTTGCATCATGGTTGGTGCTACCCCTGATAAAGTCCCAAGCAAAGCCCGCCTTACCTCAAAAGGTGTTAAAGCTTTCTGTTGTTTAATCGTTGCTATATCCCTCATATATTGCGGTATTGTCTCTTCAAACCCTAATTTTTTACCTAAAATTCCGCTCTGTTGTAAATACATCGCTTTCAATATGTCCGCAATATTTTTACCCTCAAGAGCTAATAAATTCAATTCAGGTTCTAACATATATCGCTTAAATTGTTCACTCATAGCTTGTGTTCCAGCCGTTTGACTTATTAATCCCGTAGCCGACAATTGCCTTATTGTGTCTCTAAGTGCTTTGTTTAATACATCTTCACTTATCCTTTTCGCTTCACCACGTAATCTCTCACCCTCTGCTTTCGTTTTAGAAAGGGCTTCCTCTGTCATTGCTCGTTGCCTCTCTACTGCTCTATCATATATTTCAGGCGCTCGCCGAAACCAATCTATATACTTCTCAAGATACTCCTGTAAAGCCCCTCTAATACCAGGAATAACTTCCTCACTTAAAGGTCTTAAAGCA
>Ga0209821_100074_pt1 | contig 18597 bp, 20 predicted proteins | sample SSWtaG_3_FD_184118 | JGI IMG/M metagenome (GOLD analysis project Ga0209821, IMG submission 184118) | Hot spring microbial communities from Sandy's Spring West, USA to study Microbial Dark Matter (Phase II) - SSWTFFsm_matched (SPAdes)... | ecosystem: Environmental > Aquatic > Thermal springs > Hot... | reverse complement strand
GAGGGGAGTGTCTTCTCGCGGAGGGGACTCTTCGGGGAATACGTCAGGTTGGGTCTCACTAGTGCGACCGAGGAGGAGCTCGCAACCCTCCTATCCGGGGTTCCTCCAGAAGAACTTCAAGGTGGCGGCCATAGCTGAGAGCTTCACGCTGAGCGACGGCTACTCGGTGTATGCAGGCGTCTTGGCGAGGAGAGACGGAGCGGTTGAAGACGCCGTCTTCGCCCTGGCGACTCTCGGAGGCACAGACGGCACTGAGGCCGCCTCCAAGATACTAGACACGCTTCTGAGGCCGGACGTCGCCATGGTTATGCTGGACGGGTGTGTGGTCTCCTTCTACAACTGGATAGACGGCGAGGAGCTGTGGCGCCGATACGGCAGGCCGGTGGCTTGCTACGTCTTTGAGGAGCCGGAGGGCCGCGTGGAGGACGCCGTGAAGAGGCTTTTCCCCGACTGGCAAGCCAGAATCGAGGCGCTGAAGAGACTGGGCTCTCCCGTTCCCTACTACACCAAGACGGGTTATAAAATATACGTGAGGTCCTGGGGCATAGACCCGGTGGACGCGGGGAAAGCTGCCGAGGTCTGCACGCGGTTCGGCAAGGTGCCGGAGCCTCTCCGCGTGGCTAAAATAATGGCGGCTGGGACACGTCAATTTTTAAAAAGAGTGATTACCAAACGTATTGATGGTAACTAGGAGAAAGCTGCTAGTCGCAGTAGGAGCCGCGGCGGTGCTGGCGGCGGTGGGCGGGGGATTCATGCTCTTCAGGAGGGAGGAGGGCGCCGCGACGCCTACGCAGACAACGTCGCGGAGCCGGGAGCTGGCCGTGTACAACTACTCATACTACATCGACAAGGACCTCCTGCCTGAGTTTGAGAGGGAGTACGGCATAAAGGTGATATACCAGGAGTTCGAAAGCGGCGAGGAGGCATATGCGGCGTTGTTGAGGGGAGGCGGCGGCTACGACCTCGTCGTGGTGCCCGACACCTACGTCAGGGACATGATAAAGAGGGGGCTTGTCCGGGAGATAGATCACAGCAAGCTCTCCAATATGGGCAACATAGACCCGGCGTTTTTTGAAAACCCCAACGACCCCGGGTTGCACTACTCTATCCCCTACGCCTTCGGCACCACGGGCTTCGCCGTCAACTACTACGCCATGAAAGTCGACATAGGTAAAAGGCTGGACAGCTGGGGTGACCTCTTTGATTTTGACATATTGGAGAAGATAAGAGGTAGGGTGGCAATGCTTGAAGAGTTTGTGGAACCCATAATGGCGGCTAAGTACGCCCTGGGAATAGACCCAGACGACTGGAGCGAAGCTGTGGCAAACAAGGTCATCGACCTGCTCAAGAGACAGAAGAACTACATCAGGGGCTACTTGGGCATCAGCCAGATCGTGCCTACCATAGCCGCCGGCGAGCTATGGGTATCGCAGATATGGTCCGGCGACGCAGCCACGGCCCGCGACGAGTTTATAAAAAACGCCGGCGAGCAACACGCGGAGAAGTTCGAATACGTGCTTCCCAAGCCCATGACCCACAGATGGACAGACCTGATGGTGATTCCGCGTGACGCGAAAAACGTGGAGGTGGCTTACCTCTTCATAGACTTCCTACTGCGGCCAGAGAACTCCGCCAGGATCGTGAAGGCTTCCTACTACCCCACGCCGCTGAAGAGACAATTGCTGGAGAAGTACCTAGATCCAGAGATCTTACAGGACCCCACTGTGTTTCCACCCCCTGAGGCGAAGCTGATACTCCTCAACTACACCGACGAGATGCTCAAGGCTGTCGAGAGGATCAGCTACGCTGTGAAGGGCTGAGGACCTCCACCAGCTCCGTGAAACACCTCACGTCTTTTCCAAACTGGAAGAAGCGGACTGGGCCTATGTTCTCCCAGATCTCCCTTATGTGTATATCGCGGTCGTCGACGTATACGACATCGCTGGGCCGGATCTCCACGCCTCGCTCCTCTCTTATCTGCCTAAGCACCCGGTACAGCATCTTGTCTTTGCGAGGATGCGGCTCAATAGCAAGGTAGTGGAAGTAGCCGTCTAGCTCAAAAGCTCTGAGCGCCTGGTAAGCCACGTCGAAGTCGTTCCAAGACAGTGTGGTGAGGATGTGGCCAGCCCCCCAGGCCCACTGCAGGAAGTACCTGAGGCGGGGGCGCAGGTTGACGACCACGCCGCGGCTGTCCGCGATCGTGAGGGGGCCTACCCGCTTGAAGGGCGGGTACAGAGAGGAGATGTCTAGGTGATCCCACACGGTCCCGTCGAGGTCTAGGGCGATGAGCACAACGCCTCCCACCTGTATGTTTATAAACATGTAGGCGGGGCGTCGCGTGTTTAAGCCGACGTTGGAATGGGCTTCGGAGCTATGCAGGGGGTTGCGTTACGAGGGCGCGGAGGGCGCCTTGGTCATATCCGCCGTAGAGGCGCCTCCCGATGTCTCGCCCACTGGGCGCGTGTCTCTTCTGCTTGAGTTCGGCGGGGGGAGGTGCGTAAGGGCGGCGCTCTCGCCGGGGCCTCAGGTGGGGGACTACGTGCTAGAAGGCGCCTACTTGGACTACCTAAAGATCTTCGAAGGGATGCTCCCGCCCTTTGCTACCTTCGCCCTGGGCAGGATACGCCTAGTAAAGGGGCCTCTCTCTAAACTCGCCGACTACATGCCTCTAGCCCTGGAGATTGTGAGGGAAGCCAGAAAAGCGGCTGGTTACATGTAGCGTCATAGATAATTAAGCTCCTTTTTTCTTCTCCAGACATGTCTCACGAACTTCACCGTAAACAAGGGCCCAAGACGGCGCGGTTCTACATAGTGACGGTGAGCACGTCGCGGTACAGAGAGAAGACAGCTGGTGGGAACCCCGCCGACGAGTCCGGCGACGTGGCGGAGAGAATGGTCCGGGAGGCTGGACACGTCGTTGTCGGCAGGGACCTGCTCCCCGACGACCTCAACGCAATTAGGCGTAAGGTGCTGGAGCTTGTACAACGGGGGGACGTGGACGTAGTGGTCTTTACGGGCGGCACCGGCTTGACCAAGACAGACGTGACCATAGAGGCGGTGAGACCGCTGTTTGACAGAGAGATCGAGGGCTTCGGCGACGTGTTTAGATACTCCAGCATACAGGAGGTGGGGACCGCGGCGTTTCTCACACGAGCCACCGGAGGCATCGTGGGTGACAAGGTTATATTCCTCCTGCCGGGCTCTCCCAACGCAGTTAAGACCGGCATGAGGATAATACTGGCCGAGGTATCCCACCTCCTCCATCTAGTCAAGCAATGAGGCAAATCGCCGTTGCGGTACACAGCGGCCACGTCCCCGGCCTGGCGGAGAAGGCTAGGCAGTTCGTCGAAGCCCTGGCCGTCAAGTGTCCCGACGCAGTATTGCTCGTCGGCGGCTACTGGGGCCATATGGTAGACGTGGTAAACGCCGCACTGCAGAGACGGCTGAGGATCGTGCTGTTTCTCCCAGTTGAGAAAGAAAACGCAGAGGTGCCTCCACAAGCCATAGCCTTAAGAACCGGTTGTGAGTACCGCTGCAGATCGGTCCTCATGATCAGATCCGCCGATGCCGTGGTGGTGCTGGGCGGCGGCGTTGGCACGATGATAGAGGCGTTGATGGCCTACGCCATGGGCAAGCCCCTTTTAGTCCTGGTGGGCACCGGCGCCGCCAGCGACAAACTCCACGTCGCCTACCCGGATTACTTCGACGAGAGAGCGGCGGTCAGGGCGGTCTACACGGAGGACCCCGTCGAACTGGCCGAGCTGGCCTGCGCCGCGGAGGGGGGCACAGCCACGAACTTCGGCTAGAGGTTGATGTAGAGCGCCGCCGCGTTTTGCAAGAAGTGGAGCATTATAGAGGCCGGTAGGCCGTATCTGTGGTAGGCGTATGCCAAGCTCAGGGCTATGATAAATATGGGCACAGCGCCTAGGCCGGGCCTATGTAGCAACGCAAACACAAGCGACGACAGCATGTAGGCCGCCGCCACGCCCCACCGCCGCCTCACCTCCTCAAACAGTATCCCCCTAAACATCACCTCCTCCACCAGCGGCGCCAGTGCCAAAGCCTGAAAAGCCACGAGGAGGGTTCCCAGCGGGCATCTGGCCGCCGCTTGGAAGAACCTGCCTTGTGCCTCGCTCATCTCCACGTACTCCTGCCTGATGGGGGGCACTGCGAGGATCACGCCGCCCGCGGTCAACAGGGCGAGGAAATACGCCAGAATAGCCAGGGGAAACCTCCTGTCCAGCCGCCACTCAGCCAGCAGGCCTGCGGGGACGAAGGTCAGGTAGAGGGTCGTGCCTAGGTAAAGCGCCGTGCATGCGGCGGGTTTATACAGGGCAAATGCCGCTACGGCCGCTATGAAGATCAGAGGGACCACCGCCCTTTGGCGTATCACTGCCGGGATGAATCATAACCTTTTTAACCTCTGTGGAGGATTCCCCGTGATTTTTCGAAGCGTAATCTACTCATACCCCGTGAGGGTAGCGTTTAAAAAAGACGTAGACATGCCCATGCTGGGGGTCTCCCATAAGGCAGGCACGGAGGTCGAGATACCGCTTTACCTCGCGCTGAAGCTCGAGGAGATGGACGCCGTGGAGATCGACGACCGCAACATGATCCAGCCCAAAGACGTGGCCTCCCTTAAGTACGTGGAGCAGAGGGAGAGCTACCCCGTCAAGCTCCCCGACGGCTTCTACCCCCGGGTGAAGCTCACCATGCACATGCTCAACAAACGCGGCGACGCCAAGGCTGTGAGGACGATACTTCAAGATGTGAGGGAGCTCGTGATGGAGCGGATAAGGAAGATGGCCGTGTTGCTCGCCACGCGGCCAGACGTGATAAACGATCAGTCCTTCCTCGACAGGCTAACGCCGGAGGAGAAGGCGCTCCTTCTCTCCATGTACACCTCCGTCTCCTCCTTCATCCTATCTGTAACCTAGCCCTGACGATCTCGGCCACCTCCCTCGCCACGGCCTCCGGAGGTCTTGAGGCATCCACCACGGGGTACCCCTCCTCAGCCGCCCGCCGCAGGTAGATCTCGCGCACACGTCTCAGGAAGGCTACATGCTCGAACTTCTCAGCTCCGCCCCGCCGCGAGATTCTCTCCACGGCGATTTGGGGATTCACGTCTAGAATCACGGTGAGGTCGGGCTTGGGCACCAGCGAGTTGATGTATACTATGAAGTCTATGGGCACCCCCGCCGCGCCTTGATACGCGATGGAGGACTCCACGTAGCGCTCCGTCACCACGAGGAACCCCTCCATCAGCTTAGGCTTCACCTCCCTCCTGTAGTGCTCAATCCTATCTGCGGCGAAGAGAAGCGCATCCACGTGTGGATCCGAGGAGCCGCCCCTCAGAGCCCACTCCTTAATCAACCTACCGATGGGCCCCCCGCTGGGCTCCCTAGTCGCGTAAACCCTCGGCAGGATCTTCGCCAGGAGGGAAATAACTGTGCTCTTCCCCGTGCCATCGATACCCTCAATAGCCACGAAGGGCATGTTAATAAACGCGTAGGGCTTATTTTTTGCTTCGCTTAACACTAACGCTGGCCCAGGTAGTTCAAGATGCCCCGTGCCGCCAAGATGCCGGTCGCCGCCGCTACGTTTATTCCCCTGGAGAGGCCGGCGCCGTCTCCCGCCACGAAGACACCCGGCACAGTGGTCATGAGGTTTCTGTCTACGGCGGGCCGCGCCGAGTAGTACTTGATCTCGGGCGCGTAGATGAGGGTCTGGGGACTCGCCACGCCGGGGGCCAACTCGTCGAGCCGTTTGAGCCCCTCGATTATGTCCTCAACGACGCGGTGAGGCAGGGCAAGGGATATGTCGCCTGGCGTTACGTCTTTAAGCGTTGGCGATATGCTGGACCTCCTGATCCTCTCCCAGGTGGATCTCTGGCCCCGCTCCAGGTCGTAGAGGCGCTGGATCAGCGGCTTCCCACCGCCTAGCTTCGTCGCCAGCCTTGCGATGGATTTGCCGTATTCTATGGTGTCTTCCATGGGGTCTGTAAGCCTCAGCGTGACCAGAAACGCGAAGTTGGTGTTTTCGCTTTTCTTCTCGAGATAGGTCTCCCCATTTACGCCTATGGTCCCGTCTGAGTAGACCTCCTTAACCACGAAGCCGCGGGGGTTGGTGCAGAAGGTGCGCACCCTGTCGTCGTATTTAGAGGTGTATAGAATCACCTTGGGGTCGTGCACGGAGTCTGTCAACGGCCTCATCACGTGGTAGGGAACCTCCACTCGCACCCCGATGTCTACGGGGCCGAAGTCGAGAGACGCGCCTAGTCTCCTCAACTGCGACACCAGCCACTCGGCGCCGCCCCGCCCAGGCGCCAGAAGCACGGCGCGGGCGTTGAGGACGCCTCTGCTGGTCTTGACCGTGAAAAGGCCGTTGCTCCCCCTCTCCACCTCCAGAGCCCACGTCCCGTACATCACAGCGACTCCCGCGGCCTCTAGATGCCGCGTCATGTTCTCCACCACCTTCACGGAGCCGTCCGTCCCCATGTGTCTCTGCCTAATCGGTACGATGCGGGCGTTAACCCGGGCGGCCAAGGCGGAGAGCTTCTCTATGAGTTCAACGTTGGGCTCGTAGACTTTGTCGGGAGCGCCGAACTCCACAAACATCTTGTCCACGTAGTTTATCAGCTCCATGGCCTTGTCCCAATCCCCCATGAGCTCGTGCAAGTCGCCCCCCACGTCTGGCCTCAGGTTTATAAGCCCGGAGCTGAGGGTCCCTGCCCCGCCAATGCCATACATGATATGGCAGGGCACGCAGAAGGTGCACTTCTCAATCGGCGTCTGGAGTGGGCAGTGTCTCTGCGTGGCCCTGTACCCCCCGTCGATAAGCGCGGTTCTCAAGCCTCCGGCCTTGGCGAGCTCCAGCGCCGCGAAGAGGCCGGCAGGCCCCGCACCAACGATAACCACGTCGTAGTCGCCCACATATCTATCCAACGTGCGGAGCCGGGACAAGTATTGGGTGACCACCTTTGTCCTATTAAATACGTCATTTATAAAGTGTATGCGGTAAAAAATACAACAGGAAAAACGCAGACGGACCACAAAGGGCAAAAACTGTTAATATACAGCAGAAAGTACGTGACGTGTTGTACCTAGTCGTCGACGGGTTCTTCGGCGACACCGGCAAGGGCAAGGTGGCGGCGTATCTCGCCCTCGCAGACAAGCCGTCGCTCTGTGTGAGGACGGGGGCTCCTAACGCGGGCCACACCGTGACCCTAGACGGGCAACAACACGTCCTTAGGTCGCTTCCCACATGCTTCGTCAACCCTGGGACCAAGCTCGCCGTTGCCCCGGGAGCCCTCATAAAAATCGATGTGTTTCTCTCCGAGGTGGAGCGCTACGGGAGGGGGAGATCCTATCTGGACTTCCAAACCGGCGTCATAGAGGAGAGACATCTGGAGGCAGAGCGGCGGGATGAATACCTCATGAAGGTGGTGGGCTCCACGGGGCAAGGCGTTGGCGCCGCCATGGTGGACCGCGTCTTGCGGAGGCTGAGGCTCGCCAGGGACTTCGAGGAGCTCAAGCCCTACCTCGCCGACGTCCCCGCCATAATACACGAACATAGGCCCAGCGGCGTTATCATAGAGGGCACCCAAGGCACCTTCCTATCGCTTTACCACGGCACGTACCCCTACGTCACCAGCCGCGACGTAACCGCCAGCGGCATACTCAGCGAGGCGGGGGTGGGTCCCAAGGCTGTGGACGAGGTGGTGCTGGTCTTCAAGGCGTATGTGACCAGGGTAGGCGGCGGCCCCCTGCCCGGCGAGTTGCCGCCGGAGGAGGCGGAGAGGAGGGGCTGGGTAGAAAGAGGCGCCGTGACCGGAAGGCCGAGGAGGGTCGCGCCCTTTAACATGGAGCTCGCCAGGAGGGCTCTCCTCCTAAACACGCCGACGCAGATAGCCATAACGAAGATAGACGCGTTGTTTAGAGAGGCTGCAGGGAAGACCCGCTGGGCGGATCTGCCCCCGGAGGCCCGCCGCTGGGTCGAGGAGGTGGAAGAGCAGCTCAAAGTCCCCGTGACGCTGATCGGCACAGGCCCCGAGCCCCGCCACATGGTGGACCTCAGGTGGGAGAAGGGCAGGTGATGATCTCCCCCTTCGACTGGCGGTACGGCACAGAGGAGGTACGCAGACTCTTCACGCCGCAGGCCATAGTAGATACATACGTGGAAGTGGAGAGGGCCCTCGTCTGCGCCCTTGAGGAGCTGGGCGTGGCGGAGAGAGGTTGTTGCAACGCCGTGATGCACGTGAGGGTAGACGCGGAGGAGGTGTACAAGCTGGAGCGCGAGACGGGCCACGACGTCTTGAGCCTAGTTCTGCTCTTGGAGCAGAGAAGCGGATGCCGCTTCGTCCATTACGGCGCCACCTCCAACGACGTAATAGACACCGCCTGGGCCCTCCTCATACGCCGTGCCCTTTCCGCGATCAAGAGAAAGATAAACGAAGCCGGGATGGAGCTGGCGAGTCTCGCCAGGAGGTACAAGGGGCTCGTCGCGGTGGGCCGCACCCATGGCCAATGGGCAGAGCCCATAACCCTCGGCTTCAAATTCGCCAACTACTACTACGAGCTCCACCTGGCGTGTCGACACCTGGCGCTGGCGGAGGATATAATCAGGGCTAAGATAGGCGGGGCCGTCGGCACCATGGCAGCTTGGGGCGAGCTGGGGCCCGAGGTCAGGAGGCGCGTCGCAGAGAGGCTCGGCGTGCCTTTCCACATCATCTCCACCCAGGTGGCCCCCCGTGAGACCTTCGCCGTGTTGGCCTCTGCGCTGGCCGTGTTAGTAGCCGTCTTCGAGAGGCTCGCCACGGAGATCAGGGAGCTGTCCAGACCAGAAATAGGCGAGGTGGTGGAGAGGGGAGGCGGCTCCTCCGCCATGCCTCACAAGGCGAACCCCACCGCCTCTGAGAGGGTGGTGAGCCTTGCCAGATACGTCAGAGCCCTCACCGTCGTCGCGCTGGAGAACGTGGCGCTCTGGCACGAACGCGACCTCACCAACTCGGCCAACGAGAGGATCTGGATACCTGAGGCCCTCCTAGCCGTCGACGAGATCCTCACCACCGCGGCCAAGACCCTCCGCACGGTTCACGTAAACGAGGAACGGATAAGAGACAACCTAGAGAAGGCCCTCCCCTACATACTCACCGAGTTCCACATGAACCGCATGATTAGAGAGGGCGCGCCCCGCGCCGAGGCCTACAAAAAGGCTAGGGATATCCACGCGTTTACTCACGAATACGAGAAGTGGCCCATAGAAAAACTAATAGAAGACGCACTCTCCCTACCACTCTGCACCTAACCTCCGCTACTTCGCCATGGCTGGCCCAAGACAATCCAGCGACGATTATGCGCCCAGTCAACACCACCCCCGTGGTCAGCAGATGAAAATCGGATACGAGCTTTTGCAACGTTACTGTTGTCTTGTCTTGACCAGTTCTATCAACAGCTTCTGGATCTCTAGGAGGGTGATCTGGACCGCATCGATTCTCTTGTTGGTCTCGTCTATCCTCTTGGCCAGCTCGTCAATCCTCTTGTTTGTTTCGCCTATCTGAGCTGTTAAGCTTTTCGCCAGGTCATCAATCCTCTTGTTAGTCTCGTCTATTCTTGCCGAAAGTGTTTTGACGACGTCGTCTATCCTCGCCGAGAGTGTTGTCGTCATTTCTTCTATGCGTTGGTTTGTCTCATCTATGCGTGTGGATAGGGTTTCTGCCGTTTCGTGTATGCGCCGGCTGGCCTCGTCTATTCTTTTGTTTGTTTCGTCTATTCTCGCCGAAAGTGTTTTGATGATGTCGTCTATGCGTTGGTTTGTTTTGTCTATTTTGTTATCTAGTCTGGTGATTTCAGCTTTTATCTCTCTCAAGTCGCCTACTATGGTGCCGAGGTAGAGTATCAAGACATCTTCTGTAGACAACTTCTTACCCTCCCTTATTTTACTCAAGACATGCTCCACCGCCATCTTAAGCGCATCGTAAGCAACGCCGGAGATGTCGCCCACAAAACACCCCCCAACGCCAATATAAAAACGTTGTGTATGTCAGCGGGGTCGGCAAGGTGGCTAAAAGTTCCGACATACTATGCTGTTTCAAGCGACATCGGTATCATGTTTTGTATGAAGATGGCGTGGCAGAGGGGAAGACCAAGTTCTCGTTGAGGCGGTCGTCGTGGTGATGTTTGTGGCGTTGCCGTGTGACATGGGGCGGCGGGTGCCCGCAGAAGCTTCAACTCCCGTCGCCTACGGGACCTCCACTGCGGTATACGGCGCAGAGATGCTCTGCGTCGGGAAGTCCTTTACGGTGGGGCCTTAACTGTGCATCGGCAGGTTGAGGGCGGCGCTGGACGGCCGCGAGATACCCCTTTAGGCACCCGCCCTCGTTTACCTACATAGGAGGTTGCCCCTTGATCTGGACAGAATCAAGGGGGTGGCAACTAGACGGTAAGGCGCCGGGTAGCGTTGTTTATTAGCAACTCAGGCGCACTCGCTCCGCCTTCATCGGCCCCTTGGGCGGGAGTTGTGGGCCCGGACCAGCGTCGTGGACTGTTGGGTACTGGCCTTTGGGGCTTTTAGAGAGCGCCAACCGCATGTATTACGGTTTGTGGAATTCTCACCAATGCCCCCTTTCAACTCCCCCGCCGTCCCGGGGGCCTACAATGTGCCGATTGCCGTTGTTCATTCATGTTTCTCCACAAGTTTTTCCTTTGTAGTTATTTAAATAGCTCAATGTATTGGCGATCCTTGGAGTGGCTATTAGTGGATCAGGTTAGACTACGACGTAGTAGATGGTATTCTCTAGGGATCTGCGCTACGTGGCATATGCAAAGTTCATAGGAGTTCTGCAACGGCTCATTCGCCCACATGGTCGCATTCCTCAAGGAGGTTAATTAGCGATATTAAGCACTTAAAGCTGTCCACTTTTCCCCTTGTGTTGGTTGGGGTTGTTGACTACACGGTGGGAAACATCGGCAGTGTCTTAAACGCCCTGAGGCGGGCCGGGGCGGAGCCACGGGTAGTCAAGAGCCCCGAGGAGGCGCGGGACGTAGACGCCTTGGTGCTCCCCGGCGTCGGCACCTACGCGGCGGCCTACGAGATGGCCCATGCCTTCAGGCCCCTAGTCCTTGAGAGGCCTACGCTAGCCATATGTCTCGGTATGCAACTCCTCTTTGAGGGTAGCGCGGAGGGAGGCGGCCGCGGGCTTGGCATATTCAGGAGATTCGTGGAGAAGATACAAGCCGATAAAGTGCCACACATAGGCTGGAGCTATACCTATGTCCCGAGAGGCCACGAGGTGGTTAAGGAGGGGTACTACTACTACTTACACAGCTATGGGGTGGTTTGGCGTGAAGACGACGAAACCCACGTGGCGTATGTCAGCCTACGCCGGAGATACACAGTGGCGGTCAGCCGCGGCGCCCTTCTCGGCGTCCAGTTTCACCCTGAGAGAAGCGGGAGAGCTGGCATAGAGCTTATCCGGCGGTTTCTACGCCTAGCTAAAGCTTAATCTTGAAGGAATTTGGTGACGCGAAGCAACTGCGTGTACCTGTGTGGCATGCCGCGCCGATTTGAACCACTTTGAGAATTACAGCGTCTCCGTCGCAGTCGCTTTTAAACTCTTTTACAAGTTGAAAATGTCCGCTCGTCTCGCCCTTTAGCCATATGCGTCTCCGCGACGTAGAGTAGTAGTGGGCGAGCCCCGTGGTCAAGGTTAAGACCACCGCCACCGGGTCCATGTGGCCTACCATAAGCACCTCCCCCGTCTCCACATCTTGTACCACCGCAACGACGGTGCCGTCTATCTGCCGGTAGTTAAGCGACTTCGCGATCTTCCAAGCCTCCTCCGGCGTGGCTAAAGGCAGAGGCTCCACAAGCCGTATAGAAGCTATATAAATATACTTCATTCCTACATAACATTGGCGGCTGGTAAATGGTAAAGATTTAAATGAGGGCAGTCCCCCTCTTAATGCTTCTCCCCGAGCTAGACTTCGCCTACGAAGAACCTGACGTGGGCTATGTAAAGATTAGGCTCCACTTCAACGAAAACCTCCTACTGCCCGAGGAGTATTACCGCACAATTGTGCCGAGGGTGGAGGCTTGGGAGCTCCGCTACTACACAGACCCTAACAACAAGAGACTTGCCGCAAGGTTGGAGGCGTACCACAGACTGCCTCAGGGCGCTGTGGTAGTCACGGCGGGGGCCGACGAGGGGTTGAGACTCGCGATGCAACTCGCCGTGCACACAGGCCGGGGGCTTGCCATTGTGGAGCCGACGTACGGCATGGCCCGCGTCGTTGCGAGACAGGTAGGGCTGAGGCCTACGGTGTATACATACCGCGAGGACTTGACGCTAGACGTAGACGCCTTAGCTAAGTCTGGGATAGGCGCTGTCTACGTATGCTCCCCCAACAACCCGACGGCGCATCTCGTAAGGGAGGTGGAGGACCTCGCGGCAAGGTTTGAGGGTTTAATTATCCTAGACGCGGCGTATGCAGAATACGCCGGCTACTGGAGCCCGCGGCTGTACGAATACGGCAATGTGGTGGAGATCCGCACGTTTTCCAAGGCGTGGGGCTTGGCCGGTCTGCGAGTCGGCTACGTCGTGGCTGATAGAAAAATCGCAGAGACACTCCGCATCCTCTCGCCGCCGCACCCCATATCTTCCTTCTCAGCAAAGGTGGTGGAGAACGCTCTGGAGAAAGGCGAGCCTTATGTTAAACGTGCAGTGGAGGAGACTGCAGAGGTGAGGGAGCGGGTCCTCCCCGAGATAAAGGCTGAGAAATACAGCGGCCCGGTGAATTTCGTCACATTGAAGATCCCCAACGCCGAGGCGGTCGCCGCGGAGCTGGACAAGGCAGGTTTTGTCGTCAGGACGCTGGGCGGCAAGCCTCTCTGTCCCTCCTGCCTCCGCTTCACCCTCGCGCCCCTGCCTGTGATGGAGAAGTTCTTGCAGGCGCTCAAGGCGGCGGCAACTATATAAATACCGGGAAGGAAGACTGCATGGACAGCGGTCCCCATGCTCCTCGCGGTGGCCTCTAAAGGCAGACTCCAAGAGCCCACCCTGAAGCTCCTTGAGGCCGTTGGCATAAGACCCCTCGCGTCTGACGAGAGGGCGCTCGTCATACCCACCACCTGGCCAGACCTAAACATAATCAAGGCCAGGCCCGAGGACATACCATACATCGTTGAGTCGGGCAGAGTCTGGGCAGGTATAACAGGCCACGACTACGTGGTGGAGTCAGGCGCAAACGTGGTGGAGGCCCTGGAACTCAACTTCGGCAGGGGGAAGCTCGTCGTGGCAGTGCCCAAGTCCAGCGGTGTCAAGACCGTGGAGGAGTTGCCCCTAGGCGCCAGGGTCGCCACAAAGTTCGTAAACATCGCCTACAACTACTTCGCCGAGCTCGGCAAACGCGTCAGGGTGGTCAAGGTGACGGGCTCCGTGGAGGTCTTGCCACAGCTCGGAATCGCCGACGCCATACTCGACGTGATGGCCACCGGCACCACCCTTGAGGTACACGGCCTAACCCCCATCGCCACCGTCCTCGAAACCAGCGCCCGTCTCATCGTGCATCCCCGCTACGTCGAACACGAGCTCACAAAGAAGCTCATCACCTTCATCCAGGGTTACTACGCCGCCCAAGGCAAGAAGATGATATTCCTCAACGTCCCCGCCGACAAGCTCAACGACGTCCTAGCCGCGCTCCCCGCCATGGAGGCCCCCAGCGTAACCCCGCTGGCCAAGGGCAACACTTACGAAGTCTTCAGCGTAGTCCCCGAGGACCTCCTCCCAGACTTAGTCTTGAGGCTAAAAGCCGCCGGCGCCAAAGACATAGTCATAACCTCAATAGAAAAACTAATCACATGACGCGGGGTCCCCGCGGGGTTCGCGGCTAGGCAGAAAAGAAGTCGGGTGTGCGCCTCCTGAGGTGCAGGGCTAGCCGTTGACCTTCTTTATTAGGTTGTAGTAGGCCTCGGCCACGTTTATCACTTGCCTCACCTCCACGTATTCGTCGGGGGCGTGGGCAAGCCCTATGGGCCCAGGCCCGTAGGTGACTGTGGGGATCCCGGCCTTTATGAAGAAGCGGGCGTCCAAGCCGCCGATACAGACCGTCCTCCTCGGCCGTCTTCCGACCACCGCCTCCACCGCAGACGACAACGTCTCCACAAGCGGGTGGCCCGGCTCCACCAGCGCCGCCTCAGAGACGTTAGTCACCTTGACCTCCACCTTATGTGGTATCTCCCTTGCCACACTCTCCACGAACTCGATGAACTCTCGCTTGACCTGCTCCACGTCCTCTTCCGGGATAACCCTCCGGTCCACTGAGAAGGCGAAGTAGCCTGGCACCACGTTGGTCTTGACGGAGCCCCTCACCTCCCCGCCCATGGTTGCGGTAGGCGAGGCGCCCCTTGGGTCGTCGAATTCATACCTGCTGACGCGAGTAGACACCGCTCTTATGTACTCCTGGAGCCTATATGCTATGTGGACGGCGCCCTCGAAGGCGTTTAGGCCCAGCCACGGCGTGGAGCCGTGTGCCTGCCTCCCGTAGACCTCCACCAAGAACCACACCAGCCCTCTGTGGCCGATCCAGATGTTGTCCTCGCCGGAGCCCTCCGCTATGACCACCCACGGCGCCCTCACCTTGCCGGAACGCGCCAGGTAGCCAGCCCCAGTCTCGCCGCCGGTCTCCTCGTCGGGGACGAAGGACACCTCGAAGTTCTTCAACCCGGCGGCCGCCGCCTTCTCCACAGCCACCATAATCGACGTAAGGCCGCCCTTCATGTCAACGGCCCCCCTCCCGTATAGCCTCCCCTCGCGGTACGCCGGCTCGAAGGGTCTCGTGACCTTCCAGCTCTCTAAGGGCCCTGGCGGCACCACGTCGTAGTGTCCGTTGAAGTGTAGCTTGGGCTCTCCCAGCCTAGCCAGCAGGATAAGCCTTGGGTAGTCCGCGCATTCGGGGCAGTACTTAGCGACCTCAGCCCGGGGGACCTCCACCACCTCCGTGTCGAGGCCCAGGGACCGGAAGTACCTTTCTACGAAGTCCACAAACTCTTGATATTTCTCGCCGGGGGGATTCACCGTGGGTATAGAGATCAGCCTGCTTAGGAGAGACACGGCCTTGTTTTCCATGGAGAGGAGACAAATGGAGTTAATAAAAATGGCACTTCGTCCCCTGTCTAAGTGAACTGATAAAAATAAAACATCCTCTTATTCCATGGAGAAGTATCAACTGACATTAAACAACATATGGAAATATATAAAGGAGATCTTCGGAGATGTTGAGGTGGCGTATCTCCCGCCCCACGGCAACAACATCCGCTCCACATACGCCAAGGAATACGAGAGGACACTCCGGCTTGCAGACGGCCTGCGGCAGATGGGCGTGGGCTCCGGCGACCGGGTAGCCACGCTCGACTGGAACACCATCTGGCACTTCGAGCTGTACTGGGCCGTCCCCGGGATGGGCGCCGTACTCCACCCCATCAACGTGAGGCTTGCACCGGAGGACATAGCCTATATAATAAACCACGCCGGGGATAAGGCGTTGGTTTATCACAGAGACTTCGCGCCGCTTGTGGAGAAGCTAAAGCCTCACCTAAAAACCGTCAAGATCTACATACAGATCTCAGACGGACTCGGCCCAGCCACAAAAGACCCCGAGATAGAAGACGTGATAAAACAAGGTCAGCCAAAGCCGCTCCCAGAAATAAGCGAAGACATGGTCGCCACGATAGGCTACACCAGCGGCACCACCGGCAAGCCAAAAGGCGCGTACTCCACACACAGAGCGCTGACGCTGCACACCCTCACCTCCACAATTATCTTCGCCGGCTACAGAGGCTTCGCCAGGCCTGAATGCGCGGAGAAGCTCTGCGCCTTCCTCCAGCTGGTCCCCATGTTCCACGTCCACGGCTGGGGGACCCCCTGGACTTTCGCCCTGTTAGGCTGGCGGCAGGTTTACCCAGACCGCTTCGACCCTAACCACACAGTGAAGCTAATCGCGGAGGAGGAGGTCAAGGCGCTGGCCGGCGTCCCCACCATGTTGTACATGTTGCTGACCGCCCCGGAGTTGCCGAAGTATCTGGCGAAGATCAGAGAGGTTAAGCCCATCTTCGTGGTCGGCGGCGCCGCGTTGCCCAAGGAGCTGGCTAAGAAAGCCGCCGAGGCGGGCTTTGTCCCGAGAGTCGGCTACGGCATGACAGAGACCGCGCCGATCTTGACGCTGGGCTTCTTCAGACCCACGGAAAAAATGCCTGAGGACGTGGAGGAGTACTACAGCCTACTCACCGCAACCGGCCTCCCAATACCGCTGGTGGACCTGATGGTCGCCGATGAGAACTTGAACCCCGTCCCCCGCGACGGGAAAACCATGGGCGAAATCGTGGTGAGGGCCCCCTGGGCCACCCCCGAGTACCTAGGCGACCCCGAGAAGACCAAGGAGGCTTGGAAAGGCGGCTGGTTCCATACAGGCGACGTTGCCGTGTGGCTCCCCGACGGCCGCGTCCGCATCGTAGACAGAGCCAAAGACGTGATTAAGTCAGGCGGGGAGTGGATCTCGTCTCTACAGCTCGAGGATCTCATAGCCACGCATCCAGCCGTGGCGCAGGTGGCCGTCATAGGGGTACCGCACGAGAAATGGGGCGAGAGACCTGTCGCCGTCGTGATCCTGAAACCCGGCGCGTCCACGACGGAGCAGGACATCATAAAACACCTAGAGAAGTTCGTGGAGGCAGGTAAGATACCCAAGTGGTGGTTGCCAGATAAGGTGATTTTCGTGCAGCAACTACCGCTGACGGGCACGGGCAAAATCGACAAGAAGGTTCTGAAGGAGCAGTTCAAAGACGTGTTGAGGTGAAGGCGGTACAGCTCGTTAAGTTCGGGGCTCCCCGAGAAGCCCTGCAGTACACGGAGTTGCCGGACCCCAAACCGGGGCCGGGGGAGGTCGTCGTGAGGATCGAGGCCGCGGGGGTCTGCGGCAGGGACTTAGTGGTGCGCAAAGGCGCATTCCCGCACGTTAAGCCCCCCGTCATACCGGGACATGAGGGGATTGGGCAGGTCGTAGAAGTAGGTCCCGGCGTCGAGAAGGAGCTTATAGGCGTTAGAGTGTTCCTCTCGGCGGTTTACGACGGGACATGTGAGTATTGCCGGAGGGGGCTGGAGAACTTGTGCCGAAACGCGGAGCTCCTCGGCGAGTCGCGCAACGGCACTTATGCAGAGTACGTGGTCTTGCCCGCGAAGTTCGTGCATCCGTTTCACGGCGTTGATCCCAGAGCCGCCGTAGTGGCGACGTGTCCTCTCTCCACGGCTGTATATGCGCTTAAACATGTGGACGTAGACGGGAAGAAGGTTCTAGTGGTAGGCGCTGGGGGCACCGGCCTCTATATAGCGCAGCTGGCAAAAGTGAGAGGTGGAGATGTGTACGTCTCCACCAGATCGCATGAGAAGGCGAAGATACTATATGAGCTGGGGATAAAAACGGCCGTGGAGGGCGACAAGGACTTCGACGTGGTTGTAGACACCGTGGGTAGCCCCACCCTAGAGAGGTCTCTGAAGCTGGCTAGAAGAAACGGGTCGGTGGTGGTTATTGGAAACGTGACTGGAGAAAGAGCGTCGATAAGCCCCGCCTTGATCATCTTGAGACAGGTAAAGGTCATTGGAAGCATGGCGTTTAGACCCTGGGACATCTACGAGGCGCTTGACCTGCTGGGGAGGGGGCTCATAAAGCCTCTCTATACAGAGTACAGGTTAGAGGACGCGGCCAAGGCCCACGAGGACATGGAACGCGGCGCCGTCTTTGGAAGAGCAGTTCTAATCCCCTAGTTTCTCCCCCACGTGTACATGCTAGTTCTATCTCTAGGAGACCCGGTCTCGCGAATCTTCCTCAACCTACTAGCGGGTAATTCTAATCTGGTTGTGAGGTCTGTTGGTTATTCTTCGGCGAATTTGTGTGTTATTGCGGCGGCTATTTGGGATATGGCTATTTTGCCTTCTTCGAGTATTGGGTAGAGGTTTATGAAGCCGTGTGTAACGCCGGTGTAGCGGGTGGCGACTGCCTCTACGCCGTGTTGTCTTAGGTGTGCGGCGTATATCTCGCCTTCGTCTCTGAGAGGGTCGTATTCGGCGGTGATTATGAGGGCTGGGGGAAGACCTTGTGGCTTGGCGAGGAGGGGGGAGGCGTAGGGGCTTAGGGCGTCTTCTGGTTTGGAGAAGTATTGGGCGGCGAACCAGGCCATGAGTTGAGCGGTGAGGATTGGGTACTCCGGCGTGCTGTATTCGAGGCGGGAGGGGGTGGGTATTTTCATGTATCACCACTGGGTATATGAGGACCTGGTACTTGAGGAAGCCTTCGCCGCGATCCCGCGCCACTAGCGCCGTGACTGTGGCTAGGTTTCCGCCTGCGGAGTCCCCAGCCACGGCAATTTTGCCGTTGTCTATGCCGAGTTTGTGGTAGTTGTCCGCGACCCACTTAGCGGCATCGTAGGCGTCTTCGACAGCGGCTGGGAATTTGTGCTCCGGCGCGAGGCGGTAATCTACAGACACGACGACAGCGCCTGAAAGCCTTGCGACTCTTCTGCAGACGTGGTCGTGGGTTTCTATGTTGC
>Ga0209821_100073_pt1 | contig 18622 bp, 24 predicted proteins | sample SSWtaG_3_FD_184118 | JGI IMG/M metagenome (GOLD analysis project Ga0209821, IMG submission 184118) | Hot spring microbial communities from Sandy's Spring West, USA to study Microbial Dark Matter (Phase II) - SSWTFFsm_matched (SPAdes)... | ecosystem: Environmental > Aquatic > Thermal springs > Hot... | reverse complement strand
GGGGCGTAGACCAGGGCTCCGAGCCCTCCGTACAGCCGCAGCAGGTACCTGAGCAGGGGGTTGAACTCTAGCTCGACCGGGTAGTACTGCACGCAGAGGTACGTGGACAGCGCGTCGAGCACCACCAGCACGGCTACAGCAGCGATAACCCCTCTACCGAGCACCCCCACGGGGTTCAGGTACAGAGTAGACCCCCAGGCCCCTCAACCTCGGAGTCGTCCACCCCCTCAAGCTCGTCGAGCAGCCTGGTCAATAGCTCCGCCGGGGTGAGGCCGTACCTGCTGGCGACGCTGGCCAGCCTACCCAGGACCCCGTCCGGGATTTCCGACACCTCTACCACCTAGGTAGGGTGACCCCGACCTGACCCTGGTACCTACCCTTATACGTGTTCGCTACGGGTGTGAGCGTCTTGGCGAAGACGACGTGCAGGAACCTGGTGCCGACCCTGACCCTGGCCGGGTAAGGCGGTGTCAGCACCTCTACGGTTAGTTGCCCCCTGAACCCGGCGTCGACTATGGTGGGGGGTATCAGGAACCCCAGCCTAGCGAACGTGGACCTGAGCTCCACGAAGCCCATCAGGTCGTCGGGTAGGGCTAGGTACTCCAGGGTGTGCAACAGGTAGTGGGTGAACGGCTTCAGCTCCACGTAATCATCAGCCTCCCTACACCTGTAGTACCTGGACGGATCCCCCTCGCCGACCGTGAGGGTCAGCCGCAGCGGTAGCACCTCGCAGTACTCCGGGCCGAGCCCGAGGTCAAGCCCGTTCTCCCTAACGATCCCCCAGTCCAGCGGCTCGACGGCCAGCCTACCGCTCCTCAGGTACTCCCTTAGGTCTGTATCCGAGAGTATCATGGACGTGTCCCCTACTCCTCCCGACCCGGTAGGTGTTGCACCACCACGCTACGCCACCCACTCCAACCTCCTGGGCTCCTTCGACTCCTCCAGGTCCGCGGCCAGCACCTCGTCTTTGCAGGCCATGAGTTTGTAGAAGGCGTCGTCGCTCAGTAGCTCGTGGAGCTCCGGCACGTCCTCACCCCCCAACCACCTCTTGCTCATGCTCAGGAGCCCGTGCTTGGCCAGCTCGCGGGCGAACGCCGAGCACCCGTTACTCCATACTGGGTGGGCCCTGGCGAAGGATCTAACCTCCGCCCTTACCGCGCTGAGCTCCTCGCCTATCCTCCTAACCTCCTCGGCCAACCTTTTGACCTCCTCAGAGAGCTCCCCGACCGCCTTGCCAAGCCCAACCAAGTACCCTTTAAGCTTCCCGGATACGGCTAGGTACGCCACCACGTCCTCCTTGGTGCTCCTAATAGCGAGGCCCTCCAGTAGCTCCTCGATAACCTCCTCAACGCTCTTCCCCACGACCGTTGATACGTACACCAGCATCTCGTACGCCCTGGGCGGAACCCTGACGGACACCTCGGGCACGCCGCCCACCCCCAGACCCGTACCCCCGCTGTATATATAAGCTCTGTAAGTATATAAATATGTTGGTGGTCTACGTGGTGACCCTGAGGTGCCCCACTTGCGGGCACGTGTGGGTGTACACCGGGTCCAGGAAGTATTACGCGGTCTGCCCGGTCTGCCACAGACACGTACACATACTTAAGTATAGGGTCGATAGGGAGCAGGAGGAGGCGGTCGGCGGGATCGAGGAGAGGGTGCGGGAGCTTGAGGAGGAGGTTAGGAGGCTTAGGGAGAGGCTCAGCGAGCTGGTTAAGGAGCTGGACAGGTGCATGAGGGAGCTCGAGGGGGGCGGGTAGATGGGGTCCAGGGACCTGGTCAGGCTACTCGTGCTCTGGAGGCTGGCCGGCGAGTGGTGGAGGGCCGAAGCCCTCTACCTCTACTTCTGCAGGGGGCTCGGCCCCGCGGAGATAGAGAGGCTGATGGGGGTCAGGAGGACCGTGGTCGCCGGCATCGTTAGGAGGGCGTACGAGGCCTACGGAAAGAACTTCGGGGTGGAGAGGGTGGTGTCCAGGTGCTTCACCTACGTATCGAGGCTGGAGCCCGCGCTCTCCAGCTACTGCAAGCTCTGCGGGAAGGGCGGGTTCGTGAAGCCTACGCGCCACCTAATGCTGAGCCACAGGAAATACGTCGAGCAGTGTGTCGACGCGGTAATAAACTCCCTTAGGCGCGTAAGGGAGGATAGCGTGCTGTAGCGCGCATGAAAGCTTATAAGCTCTGAAAGCTACTCTTCCAGGGAGAGTAACCATGGGTACCCGGTACGTGGTCCTCGGATTCACGCAGGGGATGTGCTCGAAGCCCCTGATAGGTAGGTACAAGTCTGTGGAGGACCTGAGGGACGTGTTCAGCGTGGATCCCAGAGTTGCGGTAAAGGTCGGTAGGAAGCCCCTGATATACGTGTTCGAGGAGTGCAGGCCCGGGGAGCGCGGGTGCATCTACCTGATATCGTTCGACATAGTCCTGGTGAGGGTGGCGAACCCGGCTAAGTCTAGCAGGCCGGTTAGGAGGCCGTCCCACGAGTACTCGGAGATCAGGGAGATGATGCTCTCTAAGATATGCGGCTCCGTGGACCTCAGCACCTACGTATGCTTCGACGACTACTCCGCCGACGTTAGCGGGTACCTGAGCTCCAAGGCCGCTAAGTTCCGCGTGGGGTACTACACGGTGAGGCCCTGGAGGGATGAGGAGAGGGAGCTGGTTGAGGAGTCTGTTAAGGATACCCTGGGGTGGCTCACGGCCAGAGCACTAGCGATCGCTAGTAAGGTAGCCAACGTAGCGCCCCAGGGCTACGGCCAGGTCAGGAAGAGGGCCGCCCTCTTCCTGGAGGAGCTCGGGGCAGTTAAGGAGCTGGCCAAGCGGGTCGAGGCAAAGCTTAGGGAGCTAGGTATAGAGCTGCAGGTGCTTCAGTCAGTGGTAGATGCTGAAAGGTACGTTAGGGAGGCCCTACAGAGGAGGGAGGAGAGAGGGAGAGGGTAGTGTATGGGGAGGCGTGAGAAGTTCACGTCGATCAGCATCTCGCAGGAGACCAGGAGGAAGCTGGAGAGGCTGAAGCGGAGGGTGGACGCTAGGACATGGGATGAGCTCCTGGGGAGGCTCGCGTCCGAGTACTCCGAATGCGTGGAGTTGAGGACCAGGGAGGCCGTCAGGAGGGTCGTCTGCAACGACCTGAGGGAGTCCAGGGGTACTCTAGCTGCGTGGCTGAGGTTGCTGAGCGGGAAGCTGGGGGACATGATCAGCATCTCGCAGGCGGTCGAGTACCTCAAGCCGGATCCGTCGGATCCCACCAACCTGGTGGTGGACGAGGAGAAGTGTACGAAGGTGTAGGGGTGTGGAGAAAAGCTTAAAAGCTCCGAAAACTAAGAACTTCCGGGGGTGCCGGATCGAGATGGCCAGGAAGAAGGGATCAAAGGAGCTGGAGGTCGATCCGGAGGTCCACGCGGAGCTGATGAAGCTGAAGTATGAGTTAGGGCTGAAGAGGGTGAACGACGTAGTAAAGGTGCTGATCGAGAAGTACAGGGGCGGGTAGGGATGCCCCTGCACATAGTGGTGGTGGAGAAGGACAGGGTGTACAGCAAGATCAGGGAGCTCAGGGAGAGGGGGTATACCTGCAGGGCGGACGAGGGGGACGACTGGGAGTGTACGAAGCCGATAAACGAGATACAGGTCGACGTGTACCTCCTGATCACTAAGTAGGTTTTTAGTTCTCCCATACCTCCACGGTCTTCTTCCTGTAGTAAAGCTTATTAGCTCTGTAACACAGTGTTACACGGTGGGTGTGGATGGGTCGGGGGAGGTGGAAGAGGGTCACGATCCCGGTGGAGTTGTACGAGAAGATCAGGGAGAGGGCGGAGTACAGGGGGGTGGCGCTGTGGAAGGTTCTCCTGGACGCGTACACGTTCTACGAGTCGATAACCAAGCGCGCGGGCGGGTTACAGGAGCTCCCATCGGTGGATAAGGCGGTCTGGTACATGGAGAAGGTAGCCATGTCCGTGGGCGCCCTGAAGGCTTCGCCTACAGAGGAGAACCTAAAGAAGACCTTGAAGACGTTGACGCAGATACGCGATAGGTTGGGGGTCAACGTTGAGGTCCTGGAGCGCGCTGTCAACGACTACTACTCGACCGTTGTCAAGCTTCCGGAGAACCCGGTCGAGAGGCATGAGGCCGTGGACGAGGTCACCCTCGAGCTCAACATGGCCCTCAAGTCGGTGCTCTTCGAGATTCTCTACAGGCTAGTGATCCGGGAGTTCTTACCCGAGCAGCAACCCCAGTCTACGTAGGGAGGATCAGCCCCAGGGAGAGGCCGAGTAAAAACTCCACGTAGTCCACCGCGGTCTCCACGACCTCCTCCTGTTGCACGGCCTCGTAGGCCGTGTAGACCAAAAAGCCCGCCACAGCGACCGCGGGTAGGTACCTGGAGAGGAGGGCCACCGACAGCCCGAGCAGGAAGTGGGCGAAGTCAGTCCAGTAAACGAAGAACGCTACAGCACGACACCCCGGGCCCTGAGCTCCTTCTCACCGTAGAGGTACAGCGCGTACCTCAGCTTCGCCGCCTCGACGGACAGCTTCCTCTCGAGCTCCTTCGACTCCCTGAACGTTAGGTGGAAAACTCGGGACGTGACCTCCCCGCACCTGAGCTGCACCGAGGCCTGGTACTCACCCGTTAGCGCTAGCTTAGCTACCTCGAGTACCGTCGCTACGCAGTCCCCTACCTGGACGTCCACCGGTAGTATAGCTAGGCGGAGGGTGTGGGGGTTACCTTGCACTTGCCACCGTCCTCCTTCCATATCTCTCGAGGAACTTGTGCATCCTCTTCACGTTACCGACCACCGACCGGGCCGCGTCGAACAGGTCTCTGAGCTCCTCCCTGCTGTACCCGTCCTTCATCTCGATCGTGGCTAGCTCGTAGCTCAGCTTCTGCGCGCTCGACAGGAGATCCAGGAATATGCTCTGCAGCTCCTCCCTGACCCTCTCCTCCTCGGTGGGGTGAACTACGGTGGGTGGTGTGGTCTCCATACACGTACCACCGGAGCTGATCTCTTATCCGGGGTTAATATCAGCGCTTCACCCAACCGGTAGACCGAGACGCTCGTACCTCAGCCTCCTACCGAGCTCCACCTTCCTGTTCAGCACGGCCGGTAGCCAGACCCCCACCCTCTCGTAGAGGTCCTCAAGTATCGCTTTATCTAGACCCTGGGCCACCCAGTATCTGACCCACCACTCCCTCAGCTGCGGATCCTCCATCAGCCTGAACGTCCTGAACCCCCACCTATGCCTCTTACCTGGGTGCCCGAGTAGCTGCAGCACCGCGGATACGTACTTCCTCCTCTCGAAGGGGTCTAGCGCGGGGGCCAGGGACCTCAGAGTAGCGTCCACCTCGGCCTCGACTACGTTCCTGATCGACGTGAGCTCTCCCCACACCTCCGTCCTCTCACACCTCCTGTAGTCAGCGGCCTCGGCACCCGTCACGTAGTTGCTGAACGCTGGGGCCGTCAGCATGGTCCTACCGCGGAACCTCCTGAGCTTCTCCTCGACCGCGGCTACCACTCCGGGGGCGTCCGGAACGTAGATGTCCTCGCCTGGGGAGAGGAAGCAGTAGTTGAGCAGGGACGTGTCGAGGATGCACCCGGCCTGCATGTCCCCTAGGGTCAGCACCTCCACCTCCCTCGGAACCCCGTCTATACCTACGTACGGCACCACCCCGAGCTCGCCGCTGTGCTCGACCCCGCGGCAGAGCTTCGACACGTTCAGCAGTCCGTAGTCGAGTACGAAGCACTCGGTGTGGGCGCTGACCACCATCGCCATCCTGTCGTGGAGGTAGCCCACCACCTCCCACCTGATCCCGAGCGCCCTGGACGCGGACTCCAGGGCCACCCTCCTCTGGGGTAGGGGCGCATGCTTCCTCAGCGTTAGGGTGACCGCGTTCCTCAGGAACTCCCTGACGGCCGCCGGGTCGTAGTACGCCTGCCCGTACCTAGACCTACCGTAGTAACCCTTCCTGGGCCCGGTCTCCAGGATCGACTCTAGGTGCTCCTCCTTAACGTTCGCCCTGAGCCAGTCCTCCAGCCCCACCGCGTAGTCCGGTACCACCCTCTCGATGACCACCGACACCCCCCTCAGCCACTCCTCGAGGTCGGGGAACCTCCAGTCGAACTCCAGGCTCAGCGGCTCCAGGTCCCTGAGGTCGAAGCCGAAGAGGAGGGCCACGCTCAGGGACGCGAAGTAGAACTCGGGGATCAGCAGGCTCGACAGGTCGAGCACCAGGTCGTAGACCTGCAGGTTGCGTAGCAGGAGAGTCCACTCACCGTCCACGCTGAGCAGCTTCTCGTGGTACTTACGCTTCCGGTCGTCCAGCTCCTCCATTAACTCCGCGATCTTGCTCGACACCCTACTCCACCTTGTAGTTGTAGATTAGGAGGGTCTTAAACCGCTCCCTCTTCTCCCCGATGCGCTTCTGCATCGTTAGTGGGTGCTCCACCTCCACGACGCCGTACCCGCCGGACTCCAGCCAGGTACGTATGAAGCCGAAGCCCAGGTGGTCCGCGGGTAGCTTCAGGACGAACCTCCCCTTAATCTTAGAGAGGATGCCTAGTAGGTCCCTCATGTCGCCCTCCGTGAAGGAGAGCGTGTAGTAGGTACCCCTTCCCTTCTTCCCGAGGTCCAGGTACGGCGGGTCGCAGTAGAAGAGGGTGTGCTTTCTGTCGTAGACCCTGATCACGTCCCTGAAGTCCCTGTTCTCGATAACCACGTCCGCCCACAGCTTGCTCAGCTCCTCAAGCCTTTCGATCTTCCTCGAGAGGTAGGATGCAACGCTATCCCTGGTGTCGACGGCGAACTTCGTGGTCAAGCCGAAGAACGAGAGGTTGTAGACGTAGAAGGTGGCGGCGGCCCTCTCGACCGGGTCTAGCTTCGCGATCTCGCCGGATCTGATCATGTTGGAGTACTTCGTGAACAGCTCGTGCGACACCGGCATAGACGCGAGTACCCTCTTAAGGTCCCCGGGCCTCTCCTTAACGACCGTGAACAGGTTCACGAGTAGCGAGTCCTTGTCGTTGTAGACGATCACCTTGAACTTGCTCCTCGGGACTAGGGCGCTCATCAGCCCCGAGCCGCCGAAGACCTCGACGAACGCGGTGCAGGGCGCCTTGGATATCAGGTCGAGTAGATCCTTCCGTATGAACCAGTCCCCTCCGGGGTACTTTATCAGCTTGAAGGGGATCCCTCTACCGGATCGCTTGGGGGCACCCCCCTCGGGGGTTGCGGGTGCCGGTACCCCCGGGCGCGGTCGCCTCCTCCTCAGCAGATCAAGAGTGTACCCGGCCGGGGGCTGGGGCGGTTGCACGTCGAGACCGAGCATCCTCAGTAGCTCCGAGTACCTGAGTTGCGCCGAGTGCTCCACCACCGCCCTGTAGCTCCTCTCGATGTAGTCGTCGACCCCCTCACCACCCCTCCTAACGATGTCGGCGACCTGCAGAAGGACCTCCGCGAACTCGCGGACGTCGTAGAGGTGGTGCTCGTAGATAATCCCGCTCAGCCCGGCCTTACCCCTGTCGAAGTACACCACCTCCCTCACCGGCACCGCCCAGCCGGTCGAGAACTCCATCAGGGGCGGTAGGGCCGCGTGGACCGCCGGGACCCCGAGCGCCATGGCTTCTAGGACGGGTAGCCCGAAGCCCTCGGCTAGGCTCGGGGACGCGAGTACGTGGCTGGAGGCGATGATGTGCAGGATCGTGCTCCTCGGTAGCCTACCGAAGTCTGCGGTGGCCACCACGTTCGCGAGCCCCTTGAAGTGGTCGACCCCGTCCTCGTCCGTGACCACCAGGAACCTGACCGAGGGATCCCTCCTACCGACCTCCTCCGCTACCCTGGCCAGCCACGCCAGCCCCTTGCGCGGGTGGGAGCTGCTGACCGTGGTCACCACGACGTGCTTGGACGGGTCCAGCCCGTGCTCGACCACGTAGCTCGACGTGCCGCTGAACGACCGCAGCACCTGCCCGACCACCTCGAGGTCGACCCCGTGGTGGACGACCCCCCTGACCCTGAGCCCCGCCTCCAGTAGCTTGTCCCCCACGTACCTCGACGCCGCCACGAACCCGACCTCCCGCATCCAGCCCCGCACGTAGTTTAGGTTGAGCTTCCCCTCCACGACCCCGTAGAAGACGTAGGGGACCCCTCCCCTACCGAGGTCCCTGGCGAGGAGGATGTAGGGTACCGCGAACAGCGGGTCGACGGGCATGAGCACCACCACCTGATCCCCCTTGGACCTGACCTCGTACGCGTGCACGATCTTACCGTAGAGCTGCGCGGGGATCCCTACCGCGTTGGCAACCTTAGCGATGTCGGACGCTACGGTCAGTAGCGAGATGGCTCTGTTGCTCGTGATCACCCTGAGCATGCGTACCCCAGATCTACCTAGAAAGAGGGGAGAAAAGCGTTAGAGCTAAAAAACGGTGTTAGGCTTTAGGAGCTCTACCTCACAGGCGGTGTCAGTACGGTGGTACCCAGCCAGCTACTACCTGTATTATCTCGTCGAGTATAGCTGGGTCGGCGCCGTACGCTGTGACGTAGAGGGACTTCAGCCCGGAGGCTACGGCGACAGCGGCGTCGCCGGTGGCCCTACCGATGTGCTTCAGGAGCTTGTTGGCGAAGCCGAGGTACTTAGCCCTATCCGGCCCGTTCACCCCGTTCGCGTCGAGTATCGGCCTGACCAGCTCCTGCATCGCTGCCCAGTTCAGCAACCCGGCCTGAGCCCTCCTCTTAGCTACGTCGGCTACCTGCCCGAACCTAGTACCTATAGTTGTTGGGTCGTACTTAGCGCTGTACTTCTCGAACCTGGCCTGACCCGACTTGTAGATGGGCATGGTCTCCCCGACGTACGCTACCCTTAGGTATATAATGTGAACACCGTTTGGTACTGTCCTATATGGTTTAATAGCAGGTTTATAGATAGTTAACTGGGTACACGGATGTCGGAGCACGTGTCCGACCTCCTAGACACGGAGCTAGGCGAGTACGTTAGGGAGAGGTTCAACGAGCTGCTCGCGTACTACACTAAGAGGTTGCACAACCTCCTGATCGGGTACCTGAACGGAGCGGTCAACGACTTCAGGAAGAAGTTCAGGGTAGGGCTGACCTTCAGCTACTCGGCCGAGCTCGAGCCGCCCAGGGTCAGCCTAAGGATCGACGTCGAGATACCGCCGTATGAGGTCCAGAGGATGTGGAGGGCGTACACCAGGTCCCTGGCCAGTAGGAGGGAGATGGTGAAGCTGAGGATAGACCTAATCTACAGGTATATTACCAAGTTTATAGATGATATTATGGAGGAGGTGGAGGGTGTACAGCCAGGTCTGCATCCAGGTCCCGGAGAAGGTCATGAAGAGGCTGGAGGAGGTGGAGCTCAAGTACGGGATCAAGAAGGAGGACCTACTGCTTAAGGCCCTCCTCTGGGTGCTATACGAGGAGATCAAGTAGGTGGTGAGGGGAGGTGGGGTACCAAACCATCCTACTCGATCTGATCAGGGGGATAGCGGACGCGTCGCTCAGGACCAGCATAGCCAGGGCGTTCACGTCCATCATGGAGGGCTACCGCTACGGGGTGCTCGACGATAGAAAGCTACGTGCTGTGCTGGCCGAGTTCTGCCTCGACGTGCTCTCCATGAAGTACCCTACGAAGGACGTGGAGGAGCTCAGGCCGGAGGCTGAGAGGTGCTCCGAGGAGCTCTACTACGCGGTCAGGGTGGCCACGCTGGTAGACAGGTACACCAGAGCCTCGGGTACCGGGGTAGGGTAGGTGGAGCAAAGCCATCTCCCGGATCCCAGGGATCTGGACGTCAGCCTACTGCTGGAGGTCTCCGCCCCGCCCAGCACACCCCAGCTACTGAGCCTGGAGGACCTCAGCAACATCGATTGGGAGCTCGCTGCGTCGTCCGTACTGGGGGTGCTCGACCCGATCGGACAGCTCAGGGAGTGGCTAGCCAGCCTACTCGCGGGCCTCCTCGACTCGCTCAGGAAGGCGGTCGAGGCTATAGTGAACGCGGTGGTGTCACCGGTAGCCAGCGCGGTCAGCACAGCGCTGAGCATGCTCGGCTCGATCTCCGGTACCCTGACCTCGATCCTCGACAGCTTGAGGTCGGTGGTGGTCAAACCCATCCTAGACGCGCTCGCATGGGTCTCGTCGGCCTTCCCCTCGGTGGTCAGCGCGGTATCAGAGGTACTCTCCCGCATCGCCTCGGCCCTGGCCGGGATACCGGACGCTGTTAGGGGAGTGGTCGACAGGATAGCCGCGGCCCTCGGCGAGCTAGCCGCGAAGGTGAGGGCGGACATAGCCTACGTACTGGAGTTGCTGTCTAAGGTACCGGGCTTCATATCTGACCTACTCTCCAAGGTGGCCACAGCCTTCTCAGACCTGGCCTCCAGGGTGCAGGCAGGGTTCGCGTGGTTCGTAGACCAGGTGACCAGACTACCCGGGATCGTGTCCGACCTGGTGAACAGGGTGGCCACAGCCTTCAGCGAGCTCATCGCGAAGGTTAGGGAGGACTTCACGTGGCTGCTCGGCCAGATCGCCAAGATACCGGAGCTCGTTGGGAGGGTCGTGAGCGAACTTGGAAGCAGGGTGACCGCGGTGTTCACCTCACTAGCTGAGAGCGTTAGGAGGGGGTTCGAGTGGATACTCGAGCAGATATCCAGGCTTCCAGGTATCATGTCCGACCTACTCTCAAGGGTATCAGCCATCTTCGGGGAGCTGGCCTCCAGGATACAGGCAGGCCTTGCGTGGCTCGTAGACCAGCTAGCTAAGGTACCGGGCTTCATAGCTGACCTACTCTCAAGGGTGGCAGCGTTCTTCGGTGAGCTGGCCGCTAGGATACAGGCGGGGTTCGCGTGGTTCATCGAGCAGGTATCTAAGGTACCTGGCTTCATAGCTGACCTGTTCTCTAGGGTAGCGAGCGTGTTCGGCGAGCTAGCGGCTAGGGTGCAGGCCGGCTTCGCCTGGTTCATTGAGCAGGTGACCAAGATCCCGGGCTTCATAGCGGATCTGCTCTCGAAGGTTGCAGCGTTCTTCGGTGAGCTGGCCGCTAGGATACAGGCAGGGTTCTCCTGGTTCGTCGAGCAGATAGCTAAGATCCCCGGCTTCATAGCGGACCTACTGGCTAGGATAGCTTCGGCGTTCTCGGAGCTGGCCTCCAGGGTGCAGGCGGGTTTCTCCTGGTTTGTCGAGCAGGTAGCTAGGCTACCAGGGCTCGTAGCTGACCTGGTGGGTAACGTTACGGCCGGGATAGGAGGGGTGGTCGAGTGGCTGAGGAGGGGCTTCGACTCGCTGTCCGCGACCATGTCTAGGTGGTTCGAGGGGGCTAGGGAGTGGTTCGGTGAGGCGACCAAGGTGCTCAGCGGTTTGGGAGCGGCGTTCATGGGGTTCGTGAACGCGCTGCTACAGCTACCCGAGAGGCTTAGGGAGATGTTCGCGGGCGTCGTGAGGTTCTTCGAGGGGGTGTGGCAGGGTATCCAGGAGTTCGTGAAGGACCCCCTAGGGTGGTTGAAGAAGAACGTCGTCGAGCCGATCTGGTCCGGCCTGCTGTGGGTGGGCGGTAAGGTGCTGGAGGGGCTGAGGTGGCTGTGGGAGAGGATACAGGAGGGGCTGTCGTGGATCTGGAACGCGCTGGTATCTGCCGTGAACTTCGTTAGGGATCTGGTCGCCAAGGCCCTAGCGTGGCTCGGGGAGGCGTTCGCAGGCTGGGCCGCCGGGGTTATCGACGCGCTTAAGGGGATCGGTGAGGCGGTTAGGGGGTGGTTCGCGAGGACGCTGGAGACGATGAAGGACGGTATCACCGCTGCCACCACCAAGCTGGCGTCCGACGTGCTGAAGCCCGCGTGGTCCGAGCTCGGGGTCGGGACGGCGCCGGGGCTAACGCTCGAGAACTTCGCAAAGGCATACGCAGAGTCGCTTGCGTGGCTGATGGCGTTCTTCGTTGGCGCGGTGTTCCTGCAGCTCCCGTACAGGGCGATGGCGTTCCTAGGTAGGAGCATCGCGCTGTCCATGCGCGACGTGGACCTCAAGCTGAGGATATCGCTCAAGCCGCTCGGGGTCGGGAGCGACGTAGAGTTCGACGTGCTAAAGGCTGTGGGCGCAGGCATATACAACCTATCCGAGGAGCTCATGAAGTACGCGGACGCGTTCTACCAGTACTACTGGCTCGGCATAGGGTTCTGGTACGGTAGGTTCGCGTCCATACTGCTGGCCACCCGCCTGAGGAACTTCATACCGATAGAGTTCCCGACGGTCGCCGAGGTCGGGGACGCTTTCCTCAGGTCCCGCGTAGCCGAGGTGGTGCCCTCGGCGCTCGGCAGGCAACCAAAGGACGTGGCGGAGACCATGGTCTACTTCATGAAGATGAGGGGCTACAGCGACTACCTGATCGAGTGGATGTTCGCGGAGCCCGAAGATTTCTACATGACCGTTGAGGACAGGTTCGGGGTCAGGAGGAAGCTACCGCTGGCCAGCGTGTGGAGGATGCCTTCCCACTCGGACCTGATCACCATGATGATCAGGGACGTGATCATAAAGCCGAAGGAGTTCGAGAAGGCGGCGGCCGCCATCGGGTACGCTAAGGACGTGGCGTCCATGTACTACCTACTGCACTTCAGGTACCCGTCGCCCGAAAAGTTGGCGGGCTTCTACTGGAGGGGGGCTACGGGAGTCCTGTGGTACAGCCTCACACTCGAGGAAGGCGAGATCGCTAGCTTCCTAGGAGTCACGTGGAGGGCTGTCCCACCTAAGGAGCTGAACTTCAGGTTCGACGTGCTCAACGACATGATGGCGAGGTACATGAAGTGGCACGACCTAGCGCCGTTCGCCTGGGCCGAGAGGTACCCGACGGACAAGTCCATAGTCGTCGAGCTGATGGCCGACCTACCCGACAAGGTCGACTTCAGGTGGATGGCTAGGTGGGGCATCATGGAGCACCTGTCGAAGCTGGGTGTAGGGATGAAGACCCCCGTAGAGGAGATAGTGGGTAGGATGGCCGCGGCGAGCGGTAGGGAGACGGTGAGCGAGCGCGTCACGCCCGAGGTATCCCTGGACGTCTCGCTACTAGCCAGGTTCCTCGAGTCCAGAGGGGTGCACCCGTACTTCGCGGCTATAGCGGCCGTAGCCGAGATGCATGTAGCGCTGACCGACGAGATGACCCTACTGAGGTCGGGGTTCCTAGAGCTCTTCAGGACCGGGCTCGTAGACCTCGACGCGTCGGAGAAGCTGATGAGCGGGCTGTTCACAATAAGGTTCACCACGGGGTTCATAGACCCGGGCACCGGTACCTCCGTAACGTTCAACTACGTGAAGCCGCTGTACTGGCTACCCGCGGAGAGGAGGATACTGCAGCTCAGGGCGGCGATGGACAGGGCCTACGAGATCTGGAGGTCGATGCTTAGGGAGGTCTCGTACGGGGTCATGAGGCTAGCGCTCAGGGTCGAGGAGGCCGAGGACCTGATCAGGAGGTACAGCAACACCGTTGTAGGGCTCCTCAACAAGCACGTCAGGGCCATCACGGGCGTGGACTGGAGGCCGGTCGTAGACGAGGACTACGTGGACCTGTGGGTGGAGTACGGAAGCCTCCTGAGGACGGTGGAGGTGAGGACGTGGGTCAGGCACTACATAACGAGGATCTTGGCGTGGATCATCTACAGGTCCAGCTACGGGTGGGTCAAGGAGGAGGACTTCAGGCAGCTGATCGACAGGACGGTGGAGGCCGGGTGGCTGACCAAGGAGGAGGGAGACTTCTTCAGGCTGGTGTTCCCGATCATAGTGCGGATGGTCAGGAGGGAGACGATACCAACCGCGCTGACCCTGGCAACCATGGCTGAGTACATGGTCGTAGACGATGAGACCATCGACAGGGTGTTCGAGGACCAGAGGGTCGTGGAGGAGTACAGGGACCTGTACAGGAGGTACATAGCCGTGAAGCCGTTCAAGTCCGACTACAAGACCCTGCTGAACAGGGCTAGGAGGGCCCTTGTCCTAGGGGCTATAGCTAGGGAGGAGTGGGAGAGGTACAAGGGGGAGGCCCTCGCGAAGTACGGGTTCAGGGAGACTGAGATAGAGATCCAGGAGGCCCTGGCCGACCTGGAGGAGAGGATAGCCTCGTCAAGGGAGTACGCCCCTACACCACCTACTCTGGCCACGCTGTCGGAGTACCTGGTAGTCCCAAGGGAGCTGGTCGAGGAGGCTCTCAGAGCTAGGGGAGTGCCCGAGGCGTGGAGGTCCCTGTGGTCCAGGTACATATCCGTTAGGCCGCTCAAGCCGGACTACAGGGCCGTGCTGAACACGGCCCTCAGGGCGCTGAGGTACGACGCGATAACCAAGGAGCTCTGGGAGTCGTTGCTCAGGAACGCTGAGGCGTACGGGTTCACCCCGGCCGAGGTCAGCCTACTGCAGCTTAGGGCGGAGCTGGAGCTACTGGTCGACGAGGCCAGGATGTGGAGGCCGTCTCTGCTAACACTCATATCGATGGTGGAGTACGTACCCGAGGCCGTCGAGCTTCTGAAGCACTACAGGGTAGACCCCGCGTTCGGATCCGTAGTCGAGAGGTACGCGCGCGTCAAGCCGCTGGCCGACGAGGTCAGGTTACTGGTGAACTCCCTGTACAGGGCTAAGATGTATGCGGCGGTCCCCAGGGAGCTTGAAGACAGGGTCCTGTCGATCGCGAGGCAGCTCGGCGTAACGGACGCGGAGCTATCTCTGAGAGAGCTAGCGCTAGAGCTGCAGGTGCTGGTCGATGAGAGCAGGGCCTGGACTCCGACCCCGGCCACTCTGGCGACCCTATCGGAGTACGTGGTGCTACCGGCTGAGCTCGTTAGGAAGTCCCTCGAGGCTAGGAGGGTACCGCCTGAGTGGATCGGCATATGGCTGCAGTACATAGCGGTCAGGCCGCTCAAGCCGGACTACAGGGCCGTGCTGAACACGGCCCTCAGGGCGCTGAGGTACGGGGCTATAGCAGCAGACGAGTGGAAGAGGTTGCTCGACGCGGCAACCCGCTACGGCTTCACCCCAGAGGAGACCGGCCTACTGCAGCTCAGGGCGGAGCTGGAGCTCGCGTTAGAGGAGGCTAGGGAGTACGTACCTACACCGTCGGCTCTAGCATCGATGGCCGAGTACCTACCCGAGGTCAGGGACTACGTTAAGACAGTCCTAGAGGTTAGGAGGGTCAGGGGAGTCTGGGCGGAGCTGTGGACGAAGTACATCTACCTAAGGCCGATCTACGACGAGGTCAGGAGGTGGGTTGGGGAGATGTTCGAGCTTGCGGAGTACGCGATCGTATCGGTGGACCAGCTGAAGCCCGTCTTCGACGTGCTGAGGACGTACGGCTGGGAGGAGCTGGAGGTTAGGATAGCCGAGAGGACTGTCCTGGCGGTTGCGACGCGTAGGGCGTGGGCCGAGCTACTCGGGTCTGCCAGGCAGCTGGCCGCGATGTCCAGGTACAGCGAGCCGGCCGCGGACCTAGCGTGGAGTAGGGTCGCTAGGCTGGTCGACCTGCTACCGGTGGACGGGGCGACCAAGGAGCTGATCAAGGGTATGTGGAGGACGTACATAGTGCACTACCAGAACTACCCGGAGATCAGGTCGTACGCTTCGGAGCTCGTCTCCGCGTACGCGGCCGGGGTACTCGACGACGCCGGGCTGGAGCGCGAGCTCGGATACCTGAGGAAGCTGGGGGTCCCCGAGGTGACGCTGTCCCTGATCAGGCGCAGGGCCCAGCTGAGGAGGGTTAGGTACGCGCTAAGGTCGTAGCATACGTATTATTAAGCTACGATAGGTAGATTAGACTCGGTGGTATCAGGTATGTCCTCAACTGCGTCCACCCCGACCCCCACGGTCGAGGAGGTGGTAAGGAAGATCAGGGAGGCGGTGGAGAGGGGGGTTAAGGAGGCCGAGAGGATAGCCGCGGAGGCCAGGCAGTCAGCCCAGCAGCTGTCCAAGCTGACGGACGAGCTGAAGAAGCTGGCCGAGGAGCTGAGGAAGCCCGCGGGTAAGTAGGGTTGGAGCACACGCTCCTCCTGTTCACGCTGAACGGGCTGCTCGGGGGGCTCGCCTGCGCCCTCCTCCACGCCGAGTCCTTCAGGGAGGTCCTGTCGTACACGTCGGTGAGGGCGATCGTCCTCGGCGCGGTGGGAGGATACATCTACTACTACATGTTCACCGAGTGGAGGCTACCGGACTCGGTCATGGCGTTCGTCTTCGGCTACGCGTTCAAGGACTTCGTGGAGGCGCTCTACGAAAAGGGTAGGCTACTGCTGGGTAGGGGTGGGAGGGGGTGAGCTGGAAGGGGCTGAGGCACAAGGGCGCGGAGGTGCTGACGTCCAGGGAGTGGAACACCGTCGTGGACGCCCTCGACGAGCTACACGGTACTCTGACCGACGGGACCAAGGACGTAAACGTCAACAAGGTGTCGGCGAAGGCTGGTGAGTTCTCGGAGTCCCTCACATTGCAGGGTAAAGCGGTGCTGAAAGATGGTGATCCAATACACGTAGCATCGTTCCTCGATGAAGCTAAGGACCAGATAACGCAGGCGATAGATGCTTCAAAGGTATCAGATATTTTAACTAAGCAGGACACAGCCATAGATAGGCTAACCAGTATTAGAGACACGTTAACCAGGATCAGCGTCGACGAAGCAGGTAACCTGAGCGCTAAGCTGGTGGGGCTAAGCCCTACCGCGGTAGCTAACGTTACCCAGGCGATAGACTCCTCTAAGGTCTCGGACATCCTAGGTAAGCAGGACAGCATCATAGATAAGCTAGCGTCTCTCATCAGCGCGGTTGAGGATCTTAAATACGTAAGGGGGACCCCGAGCAAGGACCTAGACAGCTACACGCTGGACCCTGGAGCAACGGTGGAGATCGTGAAGGGGGATCTAGACGGGTGGGCAGGCCTGACGGTAACGGTGAGGGCCACGTACAGCGCGGACGCATCTAACGGTGTTAGAGTTAGGTGGATGTTCTCACCGGACGGAACAAACTTCGATACACCTGAGGATGCTGAGGCGGAGGGCAACTACGTGGACTTAACGTTCTCACCGGGGGCAACGAGGCAGAGGACGGTTATGATCGCTATAGTAGCACCACATGTTAAGATACACGTAGTTAACCTAGACCCATCGTACTCGGTAACAGTATCTGCGTGGACCATTCCCGTAAGGTAGAAGCGGTGTTTAGGGTGAGCGTTCGCGGGCTTGCGGAATGCGTTGAGAGGCTGAGGTACGTTGGTGAGGGAGATGAGGTTAGGGCGGAAGACTACAACGTAAAGGTCGACTGCATCAGGATGGTGAGGGACGCGCTAGCCGAGCTCGACCCGCTGGACCCGTCGGTCGAGGAGCTGGGGAGGATAGTCGAGAGGCTTGGGTACGTCAGGTCGGGGGACATAATCGAGCCGGAGCACCACAACCTCGTGGTGGACGCGCTTAAGGTGGTCCACGAGATCCTCAGGGTGAGGCTACTACCGCTCCAGGGCCTGACGGTGGCGTACGACGTATCTCTCGGCTACTCGGTACCGGAGGTCATCGCGGTGCACCCCGGTGTACCGCTCTACGGTGTGAACCTACTGTCGGTCGAGCCAGTAGCTACCTCACCGTTCTCAGCGATGGGCGTTTATTACCTGACAACACGTAGTTAGGTAAGAGGAGGGGTGCGCGCATGAGCTCCAAGCCCCTACTCGAGAGGGTAACCGTATCGGACAGGGTAGTAGCTCTAGACCCGAGGTCGAGAAGCTGGGGGCTGGGTGTGAGCTATGAGGACACGGTTAGAGGAGTTACTGACGGAGTTACACCACCTTAAGCCGAGGACGCGCAGGTTCAACAGGAACCACGAGTACGCACCGTACGAGTACGACAAGTACGTCCACGTCGTAGACGTGGATAGCGTTAGGGGTAGAGTAGGAGGTGACGAGGATCTACTGCTGTCGAACTTCTGGGCGCTACTCCTAGGGCTACTAAGGGACGTTAACCCTTCAGCCGTGGTGGACACCGCTGGGGCCTCATACGCTCTGAGGACAATCGGTGACGTAAATGCTGGAGTGGCTTACCTGGTGTACGGTACGGGTACGGCGCCCGAGACGTTCACCGACTACGTCCTAGCCTCGTACTCCGGCTCCTTCTCGGCGACTATAGCGCGCGGGCCCGCGGGGGACAGGTCGACGGTTACGCTGTCAGGTACCCTCCCAGCCGCTGCTAGCGAGGTCGGCATCCAGCAGCTCCTCTACGACTCGGCTGGTAGCATAAGAACTTTTCTACTCGCCAGGGCTGTCGGCTCGTGGAAAAGTGGGACGGGTATAGTCTACTACATCGACCTTCTAAGCCCGTGGGTGTACAACGCGGCCGGCCTCCTGTGCGGTATCCTGAGAAACGCCGACGAGCCCCTGACCAGGGTCGACGGCGTAGCGATCACGGCGAGGACCTCAGCGAATGTGAACGCCGGCTCGGCTTACCTGGTCGCGTCGAGTAGCAAGGTAACGTGGAGCCCGGCCCTGTACAACGTACCCAGCCCGATCAGCCTGTCGATGTACTACGCCGACATACTGGGGGCTAGGCCGGTCAGGTACACCGCGCTGATAGGCTCGCTAGCGCCCCCGAGCGACATAGAGGTGAACACCATCGCCCTGTACCAGCCCGTCTACGAC
>Ga0209821_100072_pt1 | contig 18628 bp, 23 predicted proteins | sample SSWtaG_3_FD_184118 | JGI IMG/M metagenome (GOLD analysis project Ga0209821, IMG submission 184118) | Hot spring microbial communities from Sandy's Spring West, USA to study Microbial Dark Matter (Phase II) - SSWTFFsm_matched (SPAdes)... | ecosystem: Environmental > Aquatic > Thermal springs > Hot... | reverse complement strand
TCCATTTTTGGTTACGCTCCGCCATTTGTTGATGTTTTAATTAATGTAAGTTCTGAAGAAGAATTATTTTTAAGAACTAATGCTAATCGGGATGGTTTTTATTTATATCAATTAGGAACAGATATTTTAGAAAAAGGAGAACATTACGCTAAATCAAAATCAATTTTAGCTAATCAACTTATAAGTAATTATTCAAGAGTTGTAAGTTTTAAAGTGGGCGAAAGAACTATTACAAAAGAAGTTAAAAAAGTTTGTGGTAAAGCTGATTTAAATTGTGATGGTCGAGTTAATTTAATTGATTTTTCTATTGCAGCTTATTGGTATAAGAGAAAATTAACACCAGAAGCGAGGGAAAAAGTTGATTTAAACGGCGATGGCAAGGTTGATTTAATTGATTTTAGTATAATGGCTTATTATTGGACCGGATAAAAATGAAAAAGATTTCATTTTTATTATTAATAATTTTATTGGGTGGTAATTTAGTGTATTCTGCTGTTATAGAACCTAGGTTAGATTATAAAGAAATAAAAAGGGGAGAATATGTTACTATTCCTATTTATCTTGACACTCAATTTGAGGAAATAAATGCTGTCGAAGTTTATGTTAATTTTTCTGATAACTTAGTTTTTAGAGATTATCTTGATGGTAAAAGCATTATTACCCATTGGCTTGAAAAACCCCATTATCAATCTCGCGACGTCGGACGTCACGAGATTGTTTTGTCTGGGATAGTCGCTGGAGGAATTAGTGGTAGGAATTTAAATTTAGTTGAACTTATTTTTGAAGCAAAAGAAAGTGGAATGGCAAAAATTGAAATTGATAAAAATTCAAAAGTTTTACTTAATGATGGTTTAGGGACACAGACAAAATTAACTTATTTATCTCAAAGTTTTAATATTTTAGATATAAAAGGAAAACCCGAGATAAAAATTAAAGATATTTTTCCTCCTGAGCCATTCAAAATTTATCTTGCCCAAAATAAAGAAATTTTTAATGGTAAATATTATATAACTTTTGAAACTAAAGATAAGCAATCAGGAATTGCCTATTATGAAATTAGTGAAAAACCAACAAATTTTATCTTCCTAGCAAAACCAGATCTCGAAAATTTAAATTTTAAAAAAGCAGAAAGTCCTTATATTTTAGAAGATCAAGGTTTAAGAAGTTATATTGTTGTTAGAGCAGTTGATAAAGCTGGCAATGAAAGAATAGAAATTTTACCCCCTCAAAGAATAATTATTTACGATGATTTAATTTTACTTCTTGTTTGTTTATTAGTTTTAACTATTTTAATATTAAAATTTAGATATAGTTATGAAACATTTAAAAATAAAATATTTGAAACTTGAAATACTTTTTTATTTGATATTATTTTTCTTACCTGTATTTAAAGTTTTTTCTGCTGAGCTTTATATTTTACCTTCAAGTAAAAATTTAAATATTGGCGAAAATTTAAATATTACTGTTTATGTTGATTCTTCAGATCAGGCAATGAACGCTGTTTCTTTTAGAATTTCTTATCCAGAAGATATTTTAAGATTTGTTTCTTTGTCAAAATCAGGTAGCATCATAAATTTATGGGTACAAGAACCTCAGGGAGGTGGTGGAGAAGTTTTTGCTGAAGGCATTGTTTTAAACCCTGGTTTTACTGGAAAAAGAGGAAAAATTTTAAATGTTACTTTTAAAGCTTTAAAATCAGGAAAAGCTGAAATAAGATTTGTTTCTGGTTCTGTTTTAGCTAATGATGGATTAGGAACAAATATTTTAAGAAATATGATGGGAGGAAGCTATGAAATTGGAAGAAAAATTATTGAAGCTCCAACTATTTCATATTTGCCCACTCCTAAAATCTTTTCACCAACACATCCTGATCAAACAAAGTGGTATAACAACAATAATCCCATTTTTGAATGGAGAATTCCGGATGGAGTGTTAGAAGTTAGAGTCTTATATGGTGAAAATCCACATGCTATTCCAACAGTAAGTTATTCGCCTCCAATTTCAAGAAGAGAGCTTCGAAATATTCCGGATGGTTCTTATTATTTTAGTGTTCAATTTATAGGTGAAGGAATTAAAAGCAGTATTGCTAGGTATAAATTTAATATAGATACAGCTCCACCAATTTTAGAAGAATTTTCTTTAAATTTATTTGATGCCGGTTCAGCTCGATTAAAAATTGAAGCAAAAGACGAACTTTCTGGAATTGATAAAATTGATGTTTATTTAGATAATAATTTAATTTCGAGCGTAGATTCCGAGACCTTTGATGAAGTAATAAAAGATCTTGATTCTGGAAGTCATATATTTAAAGTTACAGCTTATGATAAAGCTGGAAATTCAATTCAAAAAGAAGAAATTATAAATGTTCCTCGACCTGTGACTAAAACAGAAATAATTATTCAAAAAGATTATATCCTTTATTTTATGCTTATTTTTGTTTTGGTTTCGCTCATGATCATTGCTTTGATTATTTATATTACTAAGCATCGAGTGGAAATAATTCATAAAGAAATCAAAAAGGAGAAATTGGAAGCAATTAAAACAGCTCTTAAAACACATCTTAAAGAAACTTTACAAAACTTGCGACATAACATTAGTTTATTAGATGAAGATCCTAAGTTAAGTCAAAAAGAGAGAGAACTTTATAAAGAAATAAAAAATATTTTGGAGGAAGCTGAAAATAGAATTGAAGGAAAATTAAAAGAACTAGAATAAAAATTGATGATATAATTTAAATAATGTTAAATCCAGAATTAAAATTAAATCCAAAGATTTTTGATGAGGATGTTGAGAAAAAGCCAATAAGAGATGGTTATGGAGAAGCACTTTTAGAGCTTGGAGAAAAAAATCCTAATGTTGTTGTTTTGACTGCTGATTTAGCTGAATCAACAAGAGTACATAAGTTTGCTGAAAAATGGCCAGAAAGGTTTATTGAATGTGGAGTTGCTGAACAGAATATGGTTGGTATTGCTGCTGGCTTGGCTGTTTCAGGAAAAATAGCCTTTATTTCTTCTTATGCTACTTTTTCTCCAGGAAAAAATTGGGAAACAATAAGAACAACAATTATTTATAACGATGCCAACGTTAAAATTGCTGGTCATCATTCAGGAATTGTTACTGGTCCTGATGGAGCTACTCATCAAGCAACAGAAGATATTGCTATTACAAGATGCTGGCCAAATATAAAAATTATTTCTCCTTGTGATGCTATTGAGGCAAAAAAAGCAACTTTATATTCAGCAGAAGTTTATGGTCCATTTTATTTAAGATTTGTTAGAGATAAAACACCAATAATTACAACTGAGGAAACACCATTCGAATTTGGCAAAATACCAATTTTCTGGCTTTCGGAAAATCCTGTGGTAGCTATCTTTGCTACTGGTCATTTAGTTTATGAAGCTCTTTTTGCAGCCAAAGAATTAGAAGAAGAAGGAATAGAGACTTATGTATTAAATGTTCATACTATAAAACCATTAGATATTGAAACTATTTTAGAAGTAGCAAGTAAGGTTAAAGGAATTGTTACTGTTGAAGATCATCAAGTTGCTGGAGGCATGGGGTCAGCCATAGCGGAATTTTTAGCAAAAACAAAACCAACAAGAATAGAATTTATTGGTCTTCAAGATACTTTTGGAGAATCAGGAAGCATGAAAGATCTTTTAAAAAAATATAAGATGGATAAAGAAGCTATCAAAGAAGCAGTAAAAAAAATGATATGAAAGAAATAATCGTAGATTTCGAAAAAGTAGGTCATAACGGAGTGAGTATAGGTAAATATAAAAATAAAATTGTTTTTGCTTATGGGGTTTTACCAGGAGAAAAAGTAAAGATTAAAATAACAAAAGAAAAGAAAAATTTAATTAAAGGAGAAATTATTGAAATTTTAGAAAAGTCAAAATACAGAATTCAGGAATTAGAAGATCATTATATTTCTTGCTCTCCCTGGCAAGTTTTTGATTATGATTATCAAGTAAAATTAAAAAAAGAAATTTTAAAAGAAATATTTAAAGATTTTTCTAAATTAGACATAGAGATAGATAATTTTTTTTCTTCATCAAAAATTTTTGGTTATCGAACAAAAATAGAGTATTCTTTTTTAGAGGAAAATAACAAATATTTTTTTGCTTTTCATAAAAGAGAAAGTTTTAAAGAAAAAACAAAGCTCAAGCATGGTTGTAAATTGATTTCAAATGAGGCCAATGAGATGGCTTATTTAGTTTTAGAAGAGATTAATAAAAGAAAAATTAAAGATTTAAAAACTTTAATTATAAGAAAAAGTCAAAGATATGAAGACATTCATATCTCTCTTTTAACTACAAATAAAAATCAAGAATTTAAATTCGAGAATGAAAATCTATCTGGCTTTTCTTTTGTTTATTCTAAAAAAGAAACACCTGCTAGCACTTTTGATAAAATTATTTATGAATGGGGCAGGGAATACTTAAAAGAAAAAATTTTAAATTTAGAAATAAGATATCATTATACTTCATTTTTTCAAAATAATATTGAACTTTTTGAAAAAACCTTAGAAGTGATGAAAGAAAACTCTGATGGATTTAACAAAGTTGTCGATCTTTATGCTGGGGTAGGAGTTATAGGACTTTCTTTAAAGGATCATTTTAAAGAAATTTGGAGTATTGAAATAGATAAGATAGCCACACAATATGCAAAATTAAATGCAGAGCTTAATAATGTAAAAAATTTTAAAACCCTAACTTTAGCTTCTGAAAAAATACCAAATGGTGTTTTAGAAAATGTGGATTTACTTATTTTAGATCCTCCACGAAGCGGACTTCATAGAAGACTAATTAATAACATTTTAGAAACTAAACCTAAAAATATTTTTTATCTTTCATGTAATCCTATAACTCAAGCTCGAGATTTTAATTTTTTGAAAAATAGTTATAAAATTAGAAAAGTATATGGATTTGATTTTTATCCACAAACACCTCACTTAGAATCGCTTCTTATTCTAAGTTTAACTTAATGAAAACAATAAAAATTTCAAGAAGTAAGATAGAGCTCTTTTTAGATTGCCCTCGCTGTTTTTGGTTAGAAGCAAAACATAAAATTAAAAGGCCCGAAAAGTTTAGTGGGGGTTATATAGGAAGTAAATATGATCCTTATCTAAAGAAAATTTTCGATAAATATAGAGAGAATAAAGAAAAACCAGAAGAATTTAAAAATTATGATTTTGATCTTTTTGAGGATATAAAGAAATTAGAAATTTGGAGAAAAAGGGGAATAGAATATTGGCATCCTAAACATAAAATAATTTATTACGGAGAAATCGATGATATATTAAAAAAGGATAATTATCTGGTTCCTTTTGATTTTAAAACAACTTTAAGCAAAGAATTTCAAATTTATGAAAGTTATAAAAGACAACTTGAAATTTACGGCTATCTCTTAAAAAAACAAGGAGAAGAAGTTTTAAATCTAGGAGCTTTTTATGTAGTTAAGATTGATATTAATGAAAAATTTGAAAAGATAGAAGAGAGAAAACTTGTAATAATTGAAAACTTAAATTATGAAATTTACGATGAGATTTTAGAAAATTTATATCAAATTTATTTTTCAGATAAAGAGCCTGAACCAAGTGAAAATTGCCTATATTGTTTAAGAGATTTTCAAATAAAAAATTTATGGAAAAATGGATTTAAATGATATTGTGAATCAAATAAATTTTAAAGATTTTTTTGAGATTTTTAATAATTTAGGTTTTTTCAACTTAAAATTTTTTGGAATACCAAGTTTAAGTCAAATCTTAAATCTAATAAAAAGTTATCTTTCTTCTGAAAAATTTATTTTTTTATTAATTATTTTTATCTTAATTTTTATCATTGTTAAAAGAATTTTAAAATTGATTCAATTTTTTTTATCTTTAATTACCACCCTTTGGCTTACCTTGATTGTTCTTTTTTATCTAATTAGAAGCGGAGCTATGGACAAACTTTTTTATCTCTTTAATAAATTCTTTTAAATAATCCAGAACATAATTTTGGGCTTCATCAAGAGAAAAATATTTCATTTGATCAATTTCAGGAATTATTATTTTTTTACCACTTTTTGGGGGAAATTCAATTAAGACTTTATTGCTTTTGGGTATAAGATTGTCTCCGAAATCTTTTTCAAGAATAAAAAATTTTATAATTTTATCTTTTCTATCTAAATTTTTAAAAAAACTTATTTTTTTCAAATCTTCATCTGTTAATCTAAGACCAGTTTCTTCTTTAAATTCTCTTAAGGCTGCTCCTAAAAAATCTTCTCCTTCTTTTACTTCTCCTTTAGGTAAGTCCCACGAATTTTTTTTATTTTGCCAAAAAGGACCACCTAAGTGAACAAGAAGAATTTCTATGTTTTTATTTTTCCTTCTGTAAACTATAATTCCAGCGCTTATTTTTTTCATTTTTTATCTTAAAATGATAACCAGTTATTAAGTTATTTTAAATAAAATAAATGGGAAATTTAAGTGAAGAAATAAGAAATTTAATAGAAGAAAAAATTGAAGACCTTGGATATAAAATAAAAAGAATTGAAATTGGAAGAGAAAGAGGTATAAGAAGTGTTACTGTTTATATCTTTAAAGAAGATGAGCCTATTGGTATAAAAGATTGCGTAAGAGTTTCCAGAGTAATCGATCCTATTTTAGAAAAAGCTGATATTATTAAGGAAAGGTGGATTTTAATAGTTTCTTCACCTGGTGAAGATGAAAAAAGGTAGCAAAAAAGAAAATAAATTGGATAAAAAGACTTTAGAAAAAAGAAAAAAAATTTTTGAAATTATAAACAAAGAACTAAAAAAACTTTATCCTGAACCTAAAATTGCTTTAAATTTTAATAATCCGTGGGAGCTTTTAGTGGCAGTTATTTTATCTGCTCAAACAACAGACAAAAAAGTTAATGAAGTTACAGAGAAACTTTTTAAAAAATATAAAACTTTGGATGATTACTTAAAAGCTGATTTAAATGAATTTTTTCAAGATATTAAAAGTATTAACTACTATAGAAACAAAGCTAACTTTATTTTAGAAAATGCAAAAATTATCAAGGAAAAATTTGCTGGGAAAATTCCTCAAACCATGGAAGAACTTTTAACTCTTAAAGGAGTAGCTCGAAAAACAGCAAATATTGTTCTTTCAGTGGGATATGGCATTTTTGAAGGTATTGCGGTAGATACTCATGTAAAAAGATTAAGCAAACTTTTAGGCCTTACTAAAGAAACTAAACCTGAAAAAATAGAAAAAGAATTAATGGAAATAATTCCTAAAGGTCCTGACTGGAGAGATTTTCCTTTAAGACTTATTCAGTATGGAAGAGAATATTGTCCTGCCAAAAAACATAGCCATAAAAACTGTCCTTTACATATCGCTCTTAAAAAAGAAGGTATCAAAATTTAGAGTTCCGAAAGAAGTTTAGAAATAGTTTCTTCTAAAATTTTAGAGAGTTCCTCTTCTGGCAAAAAAGAAGAAAGTTTTTGATAATAAGAAGTCATCAATTTAGTCAAAACGTCCATTTGAGTTAAATCTTCATAATTTTTTGCCTCTTCCAAAAGTTCATTTTTAGCTTTTTCAAGCTCTTCATTTTTATTAGGAAATTTAGTTAAAAGATCTTTGTTTAATCTTTCTAAAAACTCACTAAGATAATCTAAATAATTTTGATTAGCCATTTTTTATTTCTATCTAAATTCGACCTTAAATTTATTTTCTAAAAGATTTTTAATTTTTTTAAGAATCTCTTCAACATCATCCTCTTTTAAAGTTCTTTCATCACTTTGGAAAATAAATCTAAAAGTGTATGACTTTTTATCTTCTTGAAGAAAATATATATCTAAAAGTTTAACGCTTTTAAGATTTTTTAATTTTATTTGTTTTAGAGTTTCTAATATTTCTTCTGTTTTTATTTTTTTATCTACTATAAAGGAAAGATCTCTTATAATTTCTGGATAATTTCCCCAAAAAACAAATTTTTCATAATCAGATGACATATTTTTAATTTTTTCTAAATTCAATTCTATGAAGCCAACTTCCCAATCTATATCATAAAAACTTTTTACTTTATGATTTAAAACACCAAGAATACCTACTTTTTCATTATCTAAATAAATATCGGCACTCAAAGAAGAAAAAGGATAATTTTTTTCTTTAAACAATTCTTTTTCAAATTTTAATTTTAGTTTTTTCTTTAAAAATTCCCAACATGTTTTTATTTCTTTAAGAGCTAAATCTTTTTCTTTTTGAAGACAAGCTAAAGCCAAAGAATATCTTTCTTTTGGTTTATTTTCTTTCAAAAAAGCTATTTTTTCTAAACGAAAAATTTTTAAATCTCTAAAATTTTTTTGATTTAAAGATAATCCTTTTAATAAACCTGGGAGAAGTGTAAATTCAAAAAATTTATAATTTTCACTTATAGGGTTTAAAACTTCAATAGGTTCGCTATTTTCTTCCAAAGCTTTGATAAAAACTTCTCTATCTTTTTCGCTGAAAAGAGAATAATTAAAAATTTCAATATAACCAAACTCTTTTAAAATTTCTCTTAACTTAAAATTAAAATTTAAATTTTCATCCAAATAAGCAGGATGAAGAATAGGTTCAAAATTTTCTTTAACTTGATTAACCCCGTAAATTCTTAATATTTCTTCATAAATATCTTCCTTTGAGTTTAAATCATTTCTTTCTAGGGGAGGATAGATAATAAAGATATTATTTTTTTGTTTAAAATCTAACTTAAGCTTCTTTAATAAACTTTTAATCTGAGAAGCTTTTAAATTTGTTCCTAAAAACTTATTTAAATGATTTACCTCAATTTCAATTTCTTTTTTCTTTTCTAATTTACCAAAAACAAATGTTCCTTTTAAAATTTCACCACCAGAATATTTTTTAATAAGATAGGAAACTCTATCTAAAGCTTTTAAAGTAAGATAAGGATTAACTTTTCTTTCAAACCTTAAGCTAGCTTCTGTTTTAATACCTAATTTTCTTGAAGTTTGATAAATACTAACAGGATCAAAAACAGCGGCTTCGATAAAAATGTTTTTAGTATTGAAATCAACTTCTGCTAATTTACTTCCCTTTATACCAGCTAAAGCTAAAATTTTTTCTTTATCAGCAATAACAATTTCTCCGCCTTGAAGTTTATATTCGTTTCCTTCCAAAGAAACAAACCTTTCACCATTTTTTGCTTCTCTGATAACAATTTCTTTATTCTTTACTTTGTCTAAATCAAAAATATGAAGAGGTGCTCCATATTCAAACATTACAAAATTGGACAAATCAACAAGAAGATTTATTGAATTTAAGCCATAAAAACTTAAAAATTCTTTAAGCCAATTGGGTGAAACTGAATTTTTAACATTCAAAATAACTTTTCCAAAATAAAAAGGAGTTTTTTTAGAAATAACTTTTACCTTAACTTCTTCATCAATTTTTCTTTTACTTTCTTTTAATTTAAATTTTGGTTCTTTAAATTTTAAGTCTGTTAAAATACTTATTTCCTTAGCTATACCCAAAAGCGAGGCAGAATCTGAAAATCGGTTATAAAGAATATCAATATCAAACACACCATTTTCATAACTCGTTTCAAATGCTTTAAGATTTAAATCATTTAAAATTTTTTCCGGATTGATCTTACCTTGAAGATAGTTTTTTAAATCTTCCAATCTAAATTTCATTGCTTCTTAGATCGGGAGTATGAAGAAGACGAATATCATTTATTTCGTATTTAAGCATAATAAGTCTTTCAAGACCAGTACCAAAGGCGTAACCTTGAAATTTATAAACATCTATTTCAGCACATTTTAAAACGTAAGGATGAATCATACCTGCACCAGCTACTTCAAGCCAACCGCTGAATTTACATACAGAGCACCCCTTTTGACTACAAAAAATACAACTCAAATCAACCTCAATACTTGGTTCAGTAAAAGGAAAATAACTTGGTCTAAACCTTACCTTAACATCTTTTTCAAAATATCTTTTGAAAAACTCTAAAAAAATAAATCTTAAATGAGAAAAATTAGAATTTTCACTTACAGAAATGCCTTCTATTTGGTAGAATTCAAAATCATGTCTTGCATCTGTAGCTTCAAAACGAAAAACTTTTCCCGGAACAATCCCCCTAATCGGTGGTCTATATTTTAAAAGAAAAGGAACCTGAAAAGCACTTGTATGAGTTCTTAAAAGCCAACCATTTGGTTTCTTTAACCAAATAGTATCCCACATATCTCGAGCTGGATGATAAGGGGGCATATTTAAAGAATCAAAATTTTCATATTCAGTAACAATATAATTTGAATCAATTAAATAAAAACCGAGATCTCTAAAAATGTCGATAATTCTTTTAAGGTTTGATTGAATAAGAGGTAGAGAAGTTAAATTAAAGATCTTACCAGGATGATAAAAATCAAAATTTATTTTTTCTTCTAAAACTTCTTCTTTTTTAATTTGATAGATCTTTTCTAGTTCTTCTTTAACGTTATTGAAAATCATTCCTAAATTTTTTCTTTCTTCTGGAGAAAAATCTTTAAGTTTTTCAGAAAATTTAACTAATTCACTTTTTCTCCCCAAGTATTTAATTCTCCACCTTTCAAGTTCTTCTAAAGATTTTATGTTTTTAATTTCTTTTAAAGCTGATTCTTTTAATTCAATTAACCAGTCTTTCATTTTCTTTGTTCTATAGCAGATTTTAATGTCTCTGGATCTGTAAATTCTATTTCTCCTCCAGCGGGTATTCCTTTAGCTAATTTTGTAACTTTTATTTTATCATATTTCTTTAAAATGTTTTCTAAATATTTTAAAGTTGGTTCGGCTTCTCGAATGAAAGGAAGACCAATAATGATTTCTTTGATGTTTTTTTCTTCTTTTAATCTTTCTTCAAGATGTTTTAATCTTTCTTTAATAAAACTTTTTTCTTCAAAAGGTAAAATAAGTCCTCCTAAAACAAAATATTTTCCTTTAAAAACTTTAGCTGTTTCTAAACTTAAAACATCGGTTTCTCGAGCTACTATCATTACTATTTCGTTTAGTCTTTTAGAATCAGAACAAATAGAACAAACTTCTTCCAGAGAAGGGAAAAAACAAAATTTACAGAATTTAGTATTTTCTATAAGAACTTTTAAATTTTCTAAAAATTCTTTCTTTTCTTTTTGATCTTGTTTTAAAAACCAAAAAAAGAATCTTATAGCTTGTCTAGGTCCTATTTCCGGAAATTTATTAAAAAAATTAATGATTTTTTTAAAAAGAGGTGGAAGCATTAGTAAAATTCTATTTCTTGAAAAGTATTTTCTATTTCATAAAAGCTCACTGTTTCTGTATCAAAAAAGAGATCAACAGCCCCTATAGGTCCATTTCTATGTTTAGCAATAATAATTTGTACTTGATTTGAAGGCAAAGCAGTTCCAGCATCTTTAGGACGATGAATAAATAAAACAACATCAGCGTCTTGTTCTAAAGAACCACTTTCTCTTAAGTCAGAAAGTTTTGGAATAGAGGAAATTCTTTTTTCTGGTTCACGAGAGAGCTGAGAAATAGCAATTACTGGCACCTCTAATTCTCTTGCTAATTCTTTAAGGCTTTTGGAAATTTCTGTAACTTCTTGTACTCTACTTTCATAATTTTTACTTCCTTTTACAAGTTGCAAATAATCAATAATTAAAATTCCTAATTCTCCAATTTCATGTTTTAATTTTCTAGCCATAGTTCTTATTTGTAAATTAGTTAAACTGGGAGTATCGTCAATAAAAATAGGAGATTTTTTAAGTCTTTCAGCTGCTTCATAAACTAAAGCTAATTCATCTACTTCTCCATCAAAAGTTAATCTTCCTGTTCTTAATTTCCATAAACTTACACCAGCTTCAGCAGCTAAAAACCTGTCTATTATCTGATCTTTTGACATTTCCAAAGAAAAAATACCTACAGGAATTTTTTCTCTAACAGCCACATTTCGAGCAATAGAAAGAGCTAGAGCTGTTTTTCCTTGTGATGGTCTTGATGCTAAAATAATAAGGTCTGATTTTTGAAAACCACCTAAATATTCGTCAAGTTTTTCAAAACCTGTAGGGATACCCCTAATAATTTTTCCTGTTTGAAGATCTTCTATTCTTTTAACATTTTCATCAATTAAAGAACTTATAGAGGAAAATTCATAAGGATAAACTCTATCGGCAATTTTAAAGATATTTTTTTCTACTTCATCTATTAGTCTTTCGGCATCATAATTTGGGTTTTGGATGATATCTTTTATTTTGTTTGAAAGTTCAAGAAGATCTAATTTAGCTTTATTAGTTTTAATTATTTTTGCATAACTTAAAGCATTTGTAAAAGTAGGCGCTTTGTGAATAAGATAAAGAATTTTTTCTTGTCCGCCTATTTTTTCTAAAAGATTTTTTTCTCTAAGTCTTGTAGTTAAAGTAACAAAGTCGATAGAAATTCTTTTTTCAAAAAGTTCATTAATGGCTTCATAAATAGCTCTATGTTCAGGAAAAAGAAAATCTTCTGGTTTTAAAATGTCAATTACCTTTAAAATAACTTCTTCATCTAAAATTAAAGCACCTAAAAGGGCTTCTTCAACATCTCTAATATTTTCTGTTAAAGGTAAAAATTTTTCTTCCATTTCCTAATTAATTATATTATTAGGAGTTAAAAATGACAAATGGGTATAAAATGTGAAAAGTTGATTAAATAAATTTTTTGTTATAATATTAGGAGAAATTTTAATAAAAATTAATATGGCCCCGTCGTCTAACGGCTAGGACACCGCTCTTTCAAGGCGGAAATACGGGTTCGACTCCCGTCGGGGCCAAAACGGGCCCGTAGCTCAGTTGGGAGAGCGCCGGTTTTGCACACCGGAGGTCAGGGGTTCGAATCCCCTCGGGTCCAAAAATTTTGCCCCCATAGCTCAATGGAAGAGCGTGGCCCTGCGGAGGCCAAGATGGAGGTTCGATTCCTCCTGGGGGCAATTGCTTAGATGTAATAATGAATTAAATATTAATTTTAATGAAACTTAAAGAAATTATTTATAATTTAACCCAAAACCAGGCTATTTTACACTATAATGTTTCCACCCTAGAACAAATTAAGGCTGGTATTTTAGCAGTTAAAGAAACTAAAATTCCTCTTATTTTTGGCGTTTCTGAAGGAGAAAGAAAATATTTAAATCCCAAATTAGTAAAAAAAATTATCGATTTTTATAAGGAAGAAGAAAATCTAAATAATTTTATTTTTTTAAACGCAGATCACTCAAAAACTTTTGAATCATCTAAGCTAGCACTTTTTCTTAATTATGATGAAGTTTTAGTAGATGGAAGCGAACTTTCTTTAGAAGAAAATATAAAAATTGTTAAAGAAATTGTTAAATTAAGAAATGAAAATAATCTTAATGTTGTAATTGAGGGAGAAGTTGGTTTTATAGGAGGAAAATCTGAAGTGCAAAAAGAAGAAATAAAAATTAGAGAAGAAGATTTAACAAATCCGGAAGTAGCTTTAAGATTTGTTGAAGAAACGAAGGTAGACCTTTTAGCTATTTCTATTGGTAACATTCATGGTATTTTACCTTATGAACCTAAACTTGATTTCGAAAGAGGAGAAAAAATAGCAAAATTAGTTAAAATTCCTTTAGTTTTACATGGAGCTTCCGGAATTTCTATTGAAAATATAAAAAAATGCATCTTTATAGGATTCAAAATTATTCATATTAATACAGAGTTTAGAAAAATTTGGAAAGAAAAACTAATCGAAAAACTTAATGAAGACACAGTAACTCCTTATAAAATTTATGACCCTCTTGTTGAAGAACTTAAAAAGCAAATAATTAAATATCAAGAGGTATTCTTTTCCAAATAGTTCCTCCACCTAAAACCAAATCTTCTTTGTAAAAAACAATCGATTGTCCTGGAGCAATCATTTTTTGTGGTTCTAAAAACTCAACCAATGCTTTTTCTTTATCATTTATCTCCACTTTAACTTTAACTAAGGGTTGTCTATATCTAAATCTTGCTTCAATTATATTTTCACTTTTAATAATCCTTTCTTCTAATATATTTAAATCTCTAACCTCTATTTTGGAAGTATAAAGCTCCGGCTCTCCTTCTTTAGCTACAATAATTAAGTTTTCTTCCGGTAACTTTTTTACGACATAATATGGCCCTTTACCAGTTTTTATATTTAATCCATGTCTTTGTCCTTCGGTAAAATAAAAGTATCCTAGATGTTTTCCTAAAATATTACCTTTAGTGTCTATAATCAAACCAGGTTTAGGTTGAAGATAATTTTTTAAAAACTCTCTTAATTTTATAGGTCCAACAAAACAAATTCCAGAACTTCCTTTTTTTAAAGCATTAGGGAAATTATTTTGTAAAGCAATTTTTCTTATCTCTTCCTTAGTTAAGTCTCCAATTGGAAAAATAATTTTTTCTAATTTATCTTTTTTAATTTTCCAGAGAAAATAACTTTGATCTTTATTTTTATCTCTACCAGCTAAAAGATGAAATTCACCGTTCTCTACTACTCTTGCATAATGACCAGAAGCAATTTTTTCAAATCCTAAATTTAAAGCTTTCTCTAAAATAATTCCAAATTTAATTAGATCATTACAAAAAACATCAGGATTAGGTGTCAGCCCTTTTTCATAACTTTCAACGAAATATTTAATTATTTTTTCTTCAAATTCTTGGGTAATATCAATACTATAAAAAGGTATATTTAAAATTTCGGCAACCCTTCTTGCATCCTCTTCATCTTTGGGATTACAATAAGGTGTGTAGTTAAGATAAAAACCTGTAATTTCGAAACCTTTATTTTTTAAAAAAAGAGCTGCTACCGAAGAATCAACACCACCAGACATTAAAACTAAAACTTTAGCCATTTTTTATTATCTTAGTAACCTTATATTTTATTTTCCTTCCATTAACATCAACTTCAATTTCAGAACCAACTTTTTTTCTAAAAAATGCTTTTCCTAAGGGTGATTCTAAAGAAATTTTACCCTGAAAAGGATCAGCCTCTCCATAAGTTACTAAAGTGAAAACATATTTTTTATTAGTTTCCAAATTAATAGCTTCAAAAGTAACCCCTGGTAAAATAATATTACTATCATCAGATTTTCTTATAATAACAGCATTTTCTAAGATTCTTTCTATTTCTTGAATTCTTTGTTCTAAATCAGTTTTCATTTGCATAGCAATATCAAATTCTGCGTTTTCTGAAATATCTCCTAAACTTACAGCCTCTTTTATTTTTTCTGAAACCTCTTTTCTTTTAACAGACTTTAAATACTCAAGTTCTTTCTTAAGTTTTTCAAAATTTTCTCTACTTAAATATATAACCATTAATAATCTATTATACTCATATTTTTTTAAATGTCAAGATTTATAATTTAATTAAAATGAACTTTAAAATCGGTATTTGCGGTTTGCCTAATGCAGGGAAATCAAGTTTTATTAAATTAGCTTCATCAGCAGAAGTTCTTATAGGCGAATATCCTTTTACTACTTTAAAATCGAGTGAATATTCTTTTTTTATTTTTTCTCCTGAACTTAAAATTCTTCATGAAATAACAAAAACAAAAGATATTATTCCTGATTATTTAATTTTAGTTGATGTACCTGGGCTGATAAGAGGAGCCCATAAAGGCGAGGGTTTAGGTAATGAATTTTTAAGTTATTTAAGAGCTACTGATGTAGTTTTAGAAATTGTAAGAAATTTCAAAAATCAAAATGTTCCTCATACTGAAGGCAATATCGATCCTTTAAGAGATATTTTAATAATTGAAGAAGAAATCATTGAAGCGGAAAAAGAAATTCTAGAAAGAAATTTAAAAATTATTAAAAAGAAAGGAGAAAAAGAAAAAGAATTAGCAATGGAGCAAATTTTAAAAAATTTAGAGCCCTTTAAAAGATTTCCCGAATTTTCAGAAATTCTTAAGGAATATAATTTACTTTTAACTAAAGATTGGTATCTTTTAATTAACGGAGAAGAAATTAATATTGATAAAGAAATTAAATCAGCTTTTAAAAATGTTTATTTTCTTGATGTGAAGTGGGAAATAGAAGCTAAAGAATTTGAAGATATTCCTAAAAGTTTTCATGATTTTTCTTATAAATTTAGAAAAGATTTAAATATTATTCAGTTTTTTACTTTTACACAAGAAATAACTCAAGAATGGTTTATTAAAAAGGGAGCTACTTATTTAGAAGCTGCTTATCTTATCCATTCTGATTTTGGAGAAAAATTTAAAGAAGCTCAGGTGATAAACCTTGAAGAATTTTTAATTTTTAAAAATTGGGAATTAGCAAAAAAATCAGGTAAAATAAAAATAAAAAGTAAAGAGGATAAGGTTGAAGAAAACGATATAATTTTAATTAAAATTTGATATAATAAAGATATGAAAAATTTATACGATTTAACGTATTGGATAAAGATTTCCTTAGATCCTAAAGAGATAGAAAATAAAGTTTTAGAGCTTATTAAAAATTTAGATGGAGAAGTTATTGGAGTCAATGAATCACAAAAAAAACAAATGGCTTATCCTATAGAAAAAGAAACTCATGGTTATTTAAGTTCTGTTTTCTTTTATGCAGAACCACAAACAGCTGAAAAACTTAATTTTGAACTTAAAAGATTTAACGGTATTTTGAGATTTTTAATTGTTAAAAGAAAAAAATTACCTAAAACAATTTCTTCTCTAAAAAATAGTTTTGAATTAAAAAAAGAAGTATCTTTAGAGAATGAATCTAAATAAAGTTTTTTTAATAGGTAGACTTACTCAAGAAGTTGATTTTAGATTTTTACCATCAGGAACACCGATGGCTATTTTAAATTTAGCTACTAATAGAATTTATAAAGATAAAACAGGAAATTTGAAAGAAGAAACAGAATATCATCGCGTCGTTGCTTGGGGAAAATTAGCAGAAGTTTGTCATCAAAATTTAAATAAGGGAAGGCTTATTTTTGTTGAAGGAAGAATAAAATCAAGATCTTGGATAGATGGTCAGGGAAATAAAAGAGTTACTTATGAAATTATTGCTGAAAATATTAAATTTGGTCCTAAACCTGGTTCAGATATTATAGAAAAGAATTTAGAAGAATTAGAAGCAGAACTCGAAGATTATAAACTAGAAACTCCGGAAGAGTTTGGAATTTTAGATATACCTTTTTAAAATGAAGAAAGAAACACTTGAAGGAAGAGTAATCGAATCTTTACCAGATGCTACTTTTAAAGTAGAACTTGATGATGGAAGAATAATTTTAGCTTATGTTTCTGGTAAAATGAGACTTAATTTAATTAAAGTAATTCCTGGAGATAAGGTTTTAGTAGAGATTTCTCCTTACGATCAAAAAAGAGGAAGAATTATTAAAAGACTTTAATTTATGCCATATTTTACAGGTAAGGGAGATAGGGGATATAGTATTATAGATAAAAAGAAATTTTCTAAAAACAATATTTATTTTGAAGTTTTAGGAGAACTTGATGAATTTAATAGTTTTTTAGGTTTTTTAAAAAATTTAATCAAAGACAGAAAAATAAGAAAGGAGCTCCTTTTAATACAAAATGATATTTTTATTATTCAGGCAAATATTTCTTGGTTTATTTACCCAAAATTTAAAAAACCAAAAATAAAAAAAGAAAGAATAGAAGAAATAGAAAATAAAATTAAGGAGATAGAAAGAATAAAAAAACCACCCAATCACTTTGTTATTCCTGGAAGTAATTTAGAGTCAGGAGCTTTGGATTATTTGAGAGCTAAAGCAAGAAGTTTAGAAAGAAAAATAGTTTCTTTTTCTAAAAAGAAAAAATTAGATAAAAACTTATTAAAATATCTAAATAGACTTTCAAGTTATTTTTTTGCTTTAGCAAGATTAAAATCAAAAAATGATAGAAAACCGTGGTACTAGGGAAAATAATGAGGAAAATTTTGTGAAATTTGTAGCTTTATCTCATTTTGCACCAGGAATACTCATTTATATAGTAAAACCTGTTTTGAGGATGGTTTCTATAAATTAGAAAAAAGGATTAGCTTCTGATTATATTAAAGATGTTTACAATTATTATAAATTAATTAAAAATATGATAAGATTTAAAATAAACACAGGTCGATTTTAAGTTTTAAAAATTAAAATGTCTCCAGTAAGTCCTTTTTACATTTTAGGAGCAGTTTTGGTTTTTTTTGCTCTTTATTTTATTTATATATTTAATGATTTAGTCAAAAAAAGAGAAAGAGTAAAAGAGGCTTCATCAAGTATTGAAGTAATGCTTAAAATGAGGGCCGATTTAGTCCCCAATTTAGTTGAAGTAGTTAAGGGTTATGCTGTTCATGAAAAAGAAGTTTTAGAAAAAGTTACTGAAGCAAGAACAAAAATTTTAGAAGCAAAAACAGTTAAGGAAGGATTGGAGGCTGATAATATGTTAAGTTCAGCCCTCAAAACCCTTTTTGCTGTAGCTGAAAATTATCCAGACTTAAAAGCAAATCAAAATTTTCTTGAACTTCAAAAACAACTTTCAGATGTTGAAGATAAAATTCAGGCTTCTAGAAGATTTTACAATGCAATGGTTCAAGAATACAATTCATCTCTTAAAGTTTTCCCAAATTCAGTTATAGCTTCTATGTTCGGATTTAAAGAAGTAGAATACTTTGA
>Ga0209821_100071_pt1 | contig 18981 bp, 18 predicted proteins | sample SSWtaG_3_FD_184118 | JGI IMG/M metagenome (GOLD analysis project Ga0209821, IMG submission 184118) | Hot spring microbial communities from Sandy's Spring West, USA to study Microbial Dark Matter (Phase II) - SSWTFFsm_matched (SPAdes)... | ecosystem: Environmental > Aquatic > Thermal springs > Hot... | reverse complement strand
CAGATTGGGCAATTGCAAATTTGAAAGATATAAGTATGAAAAAAAATATTAAAATTAATCTTTTCATTTTTCAATTTTAATGGTAAACTCTTTTGGTTTAAAAATACCAAAAGTAAAATTTGCAAGGGCTTCGAAAAAGTTTTCAAAAGATTTTTTTGTTTCTATTTTTCTTACAACCTTTATTTTTTTAATTTTAGCATATTGATTTTTTTTATAAGAAGCACCATAAACATTTTTGTTAATTATATTTTCTTGATTATCTAAACAATTTGTTTTTATATCATGGGCTAACTGAAAGTAAGTAAGAGTATAATGAAGAACAGCTGTTTCTGAATAGGGATGATCCGAGGCCAAACTTATTCCAGGCCCAGCAATAATAAGTTTTAATTTTCTAAAATTTTCTGTAAGTCTTCTAAGGGTATCCATATATCGATTACAAGTTGAAAATCTTAAACAACCACTAAAATTTGTAGGCATAGGAATTATTTCTAGTTCATTAACAGCTTCACCCTTTTGTTTATAAACATTTATTAGAAAAAACATTTTCTCTTTAAGAGCTCCAGGAAGAGGAACTTGCGGAGAAGCAACATTATTATAAACATTTTCCCATATATTGTTAATATAAAAACCTTCAATTCTTTCTTTTAAATCTTTAAACATCTTTACGGCACGATTGTTAGAGTCAACAAAAAATCTTAGATAGGAAATCATACAATCAGAAAAAGCGCTGGACCTTAAAGGATTATCGTCAGTTGTTCTTACTTTTTTAGAAACGCATTGATTGTAGATATAATTAAAAAGATCAGAAGAATTTTCAAAATCAAAGACATCTATTCCATTAAAAAAAAGTCTTTTTGCTGAAAGAGAAAAATCTAAATTATTTGTATTTTCAATATAAGCAATTTTTAATTCCTGGCTTGGAGTTTGATTAGAAAAAGAAATATTTATTTTAGATTGTTCAGTAGAGTAGGGATAAACATGACCATCGTCATCTCTAATACATTGTAAAATCCTTTTGTATTCTCCTAATCTTAAAGGAAAAGGAGGCCTAAGACTATTTTCTCCGAGAAATTGAGAAAGAGTTCTTATCCTTTCTGAATTTTCTAAGTCTCTTTTGATATAATCGCTTCTATCATAAATTTTTATAGCTGGTGGAAGCTCTTGATTTTCTTTATTATTTTCATTCCCTATTTGAGCCACAATAATTTTTCCAGTTAAGGCTTTAAAAAAAGAAGCAATTAAATTATTACCTCGAGGAGAAAAAACAAGAAATTGTGGTGATTGATTTTCACAAAACGGTATTTCTTCATACTTTATACCGCAATAGGTTCCTAATTGAAACAAACCGCTAACATCTTTTATAAAACCAGAAATTGTTTGATCAAAGTCTATATCTCGACATTTAATAAATTTAGTAAGATTATTACAAACATCTACAACATTTTTTTTCCATCCAGCTGGTCCTAAATAAAGCCTAGCCAAATCTTTATTATTAATATCTTTTAAATTAATAGTATTATGATAAGCTTTTAAAAAAGAAATATGCTCATAACTTTCATATCTTCCCCCTAATTCTTTATAAAGTTCATTTTTTTTGGTTTCTAAAAATGATTTATTTAAATATTGCATTACTCTTTGTTGCATAGAAGCATCAAGTCCAAAACCTCTTATAAGAAGATAATAAAGAACAGGATCATAAGGAAAAACAGGTACCCCTTCTTCTGGTGGAGTGACTGTAGCTACTCCTTCAAGAACAGAGTTAATAATTTCATTTAAATCTTTATTTAAATAATTATATTCAGGATTTTTATAAATATCTCCATAATATGATCCACCACTTCCATCAGGAATATAAAAAGAAAAGGTCGAAGAAGAAAAAATAATGTTTACTAAAACAAAAATTAAGACTATTTTCCTCATTTTATAATAAAATTTTAATTTAATTTTTTCAAATTTTTGAGCCGGTGGTGGGGATTGAACCCACGACCTTCCCGTTACGAGCGGGACGCTCTACCACTGAGCTACACCGGCTTATCTTAAAAATTCTAAATTAATATTATTTAAAATTTCATCAGAAACAAGAATTATTTTTTCATCTTTTAAACTTTCAGCGAATTTTTCTTTTTTTTCTTTTTCGATTTCTAAAGGATGATCACTAACACTTATTTTTAGATTACTCTTATCCATAATTTCTCTTTTAATAATTTCTGCAGATTCTCTATAAGGTCTATTTTTTTCTCTTTCGTTTAGATACTCGTAAAGAAGAAAAGAAAAGACTAAAAAAAGAAAAATAGTTATTAAAATTTGCTTTTTCATCTAAATGTTTTCATAATACCTTATTTTAATTTTACCATTTTTAATTTCAATAGCAACCAGAGAAATAAGATAATCTTCTTTTTTAAATTTTAAACAAAAATAATTTGCTAACCGTTCAATTTTTTTCTTTTTTCTAAAATTAAAATGAAATTCAGGAAGAAAATTTTTGTTTTCAAAAAGAGTTTTAACTTCAACAAAGTTTAATTTACCATTTTTTTCGCAGAGAATATCTATTTCTCCTAAGTTTTTTAATTTTAAATTTTTAGTTAAAATCTTATAACCCTTTTTAATTAAAAAATTTTCAGCAATTTTTTCTCCGATAAAACCCTTAACTCTTGTTTTCATATAACAAAGTTGACAAGTTTTCCTTTAACAATAATTATTTTTTTAATTTTTTTACCTTGAAGATATTTTTCATAAAGAGGAAGGCTTTTTACTTTTTCTAAAACTTCATCTTCGTTTATATCTTCCTTATGATAAATAAACTCACCCCTCTTTTTACCATTAACTTGAACAATATAAACAAAAAATTCTTTTTTAATTAATTTTTCATTGTATTTAGGCCACTTTTCTAAATCTAAAAATCCTTTTTTCTTAAACACTTCACTCCAAATTTCTTGGGAAATATAAGGTACAAAAGGAAAAAGAAGTTTAATGAAAGTTAAAAATCTTTCCTTAGGTATGTTATATCCTTCTTCAAGTTTTCTTCTTAAATAATCTTCAAAAACCATCATTTTAGAAATGACAACATTAAATCTCATTTTTTCAATTCCTTCGGTTGTTTCATAAATTAAATTATTTAACTCTTTTTCAAAATCATCAGGAACCTTTTTAATCTTTTTTTGGTTTTTAATAATTTGAGCTAATTTCCAGATCCTGTTTAAGAATCTAAAAACTCCTTTAATTCCTTCGGTGCTCCATGGTTTTTCTGCCTCTAATGGTCCCATAAACATTTCATACATTCTTAAAGCATCAACTCCGTATTCTTTGGCCACTTTATCAGGATTAACAACATTTCCTCTTGATTTAGACATTTTTTGTCCATCAGGTCCTAAAATTAAACCTTGATTGAAAAGTTTTTGGAAGGGTTCCTTAGTAGGCACTAAACCAAGGTCATATAGGAATTTATGCCAAAATCTTGCATAAAGAAGATGTAAAACAGCATGTTCAGCACCACCAACATAAAGATCAACAGGAAGCCAATACTTCATTTTCTTAAAATCAGCAAAAGTTTTTTTATTTTTAGGATCAATGTATCTTAAATAATACCAGCATGAACCAGCCCATTGAGGCATAGTATTTGTTTCTCTTTCAGCTGGTCCTTTACAATTTGGACATTTAGTTTTTACCCAATTTTTTATATTCTTTAATGGAGATTCTCCTGTACCCGTAGGCTCAAATTTTTTTGTGTAAGGAAGTTTAACAGGAAGATTTTTTTCAGGAACAGGAACATTGCCACACTTTGGACATTTAATTATAGGAATAGGTTCGCCCCAATATCTTTGTCTTGAGAAAATCCAATCTCTTAATTTATAATAAACAGCTCTTTTAGCCTTACCCTCTTTTTCTAAAAATTTACCAATTTCTTCTCTAGCTTCAGAACTTGAAAGTCCATTAAATCTTTCTGAATTAATTAAGATACCCTCTCCTTCAAAAGGAAGTTCTTCTGAACCTCTTGGATCTTTAATTACCCTAATTACTTGTAAATTAAACTTTTTAGAAAACTCATAATCTCTTGAATCATGTGCTGGAACTCCCATAATGGCTCCTGTACCGTAGTGTTCCAAAACATAATTAGTAATCCAAACAGGAATTTTAAATCCAGTTAAAGGATGAAGAGCATAAGAACCAGTAAAAACACCAGTAATTTCTTTTTCTAAAGCTTTAACAGAGACTGGCTTTTTCTTTTCATTTTGAATATAGTTTTCTACAAGTTCATAAAAATCAGATTTAGCTACTTTGAGAGCTAAAGGATGGTTATATGAAAGAGCTAAAAAAGTAACTCCATAAATAGTATCAAGTCTCGTTGTAAAAACTGGTATTTTGATATCTAAACCTTCTAAAGCAAAATTAACTTCCCAACCTTCACTTTTTCCTACCCAGTTTCTTTGCATTTCTATAATCTTTTCTGGCCAATCAAGTTCTTTTAAATCTTCAAGAAGTCTTTCTGCATAAGCAGTTATTTTGAGATGCCATTGCCTAAGCATTCTTGTTTCTACTTCACTTCCGCATCTTTCGCATCTTCCTTGAATAACCTCCTCATTAGCTAAACCTGTTTTACATGAAGGACAAAAATTAACTGGTGCTTCAGCTTCATAAGCTAAACCGTGTTTAAAAAATTGGAGAAAAAGCCATTGCGTCCATTTATAATAATCTGGATCAATAGTAGAAATTTCTCTTGACCAATCATAACTAAAAGCCATCATAATCACTTGTCTTTTGAAGTTTTGAATATTTTTAGGTACAAATGTCATAGGATTTTTCTTAACTTTGAGAGCATAATTTTCTGCAGGAAGGCCAAAAGCATCCCAACCCATAGGATGAAGAACGTTATAACCCCTCATTCTGAAGTAACGAGATAAAATATCAGTAGCTGTATAACCTTCTACATGACCTACATGCAGTCCTTCACCAGAAGGATAAGGAAACATGTCTAAAATATAAAGCTTAGGTTTCTTGGAAAAATCTATCGCTTTCCAGATTTTTTTATAATTTTTATACCACCTTTTTTGCCACTTTTTTTCTATTTTTTTGAAGTTATAATTTCTAAATTTCATTTTTAATTAGTAAAATTATAGCAAAATTTGTTTAAAATAAAAAATGAAATGGAAGAAGAAAAATTTGAGCTTAAATGGGTTACTTATAATTTTATTTCTCATCCTTTTGGTGATTTAGTTTGGCATTTAATTACTGGTTTTTTTGCGGGTGCTTTTATTTTATATTCTATTTTAACTTCTGATTACTGGGCAATGGTTTTAGGTATACTTTCTTTTATTTTTTTCTTCCATCCGGTTTTTTATGATCCAAAGCTTATGGAAATAAAGATTAATAATGAAGGTATAACTATTGATGGTAAGCTTTATGGTTGGGATGAATTTGATGGTTTTGAAATTTTTTCTTCACATCTTAGAGATTACATTTATTTAGTTCCCCATTCTAGATTTAAAATGGGTATTGATATTCCTATTGAAGATTTTTTTGTTGATAAAGAAGAAGTAAGAAAGAAACTTAATATCTATTTAGATGAATACAAAAATATTGTTCCTCCCATTCATCAATTTTTTAGAGCTATTTTTCCTTAAGGGCAAATTTCTTTAAGATGAGTTAACCTACAAGGTAGGACTCTTCCCATAATAATAATAGTATAATCAGTATTTTTTCTGACAGCAATATATTCTTCTGTTGAAGTGGTAGTTGTTGAGGTGCCATCAGGTAGAATTATTTTTTGTGTTATTTCTCTTGTTCTTTTTTCTAAACAGGTTCCATCAGGTTTAGCAACACCTATAAAGATAACATCTTTTTCTATAGGCCTTGAAGGTGTTAAATATTTTGATAAAATACCATAACTTTTATTTTCTCCTTCTTCTGGTTCTAAATTCGGATTCTCGCTAAACATAAAAGTTTTTTCTACTTTTTCTATAGGTCTTTGAAAATAATTTTTTTGATGATAACTTTCTAAGGTAATAATTTTTCCATTTTCACAATTTTCAATATCTTTCACTCTTCCTCCGAAAGGTTGCCTTTCGAGTTTTTTATGGAAAGAAAAAACAAGATAAGGAATAAGAAGAGAAAAGAAGAGTGTTAAATAAATAAAAAAGAGTTCTTTTTTCATTTTTGTGCGTCCGGCTGGATTCGAACCAGCGACCCCCGTCTTATAAGGACGGTGCTCTACCGCTGAGCTACGGACGCTTTACTCAATGATTATTTTTTTTGTTTCTTCAAAACCAGAAAGCTTAGGAATTCTTATCATTAATATACCATTTTCATAAAAAGCTTTTATATTAGATTTATCAACATCTCTTGGAAGAACAATTGATCTTGAAAATGGTCCCCAATAACACTCCTTCTTTTTATAAGACGCCTCCTCAACATTTTCTGGAGGAAACCTTTCTCCTCTTATTATCAAGATATCACCCTGAATTATAACTTCAATATTTTCTTTTGATGAACCAGCAATAGGAGCAACAATAACAAGTTCTCCATCTTTAACGTAAATATCCACACTTAAAAGTCCTTCTTCTAAATGAACCTCATCAGAGCTCTTCATAAGGTTTAAGTTTTGAAATTCCGAATTCATTTTTGTCGCTTACAAGCCCTAATTCAGAAATAAAAAAGGCAAACACACCCCACAAAACAGGAACAATAAGAAAATAACCTTGAACTTCTAATCTTATTATAAAATAATTGTGAATAAAATGCAAAATAACTGCAAAAAGAAAAGTTAAAGGAATAAAAATAAAAATTCTTTTTTTAATATAATAAGCAAAACCAAAACCTATAATCGAAGAAGCTAAAACATGTAAAAAGTTAGGAGCTAAAAAGCGAAGGAAAAGGATTAAATAAGAAGAGATTTCAGCTTCCGCTTTTAAAACGTAAAGTAAATTTTCTATAAAAGCAAAACCTAATGCAGAAATGCTCATATAAATAATAGCATCAATTGGTTCATCGAAAACTTTAAGAGGAAAGATTAAGAGAAAGATTACTAAAAATTTAAAAAATTCTTCAACAAAAGAATAGACTAAAAATTTTAAAGCTAAAGAATCAAAAAGACTTAAATTTTCTAAAATTCCTTCAAAAAAGATAGAAAGAATGGCTGAAAAAATTCCTAAAAGAAAAGCAAAAAGTAAAGAATACCAGGGTTCAGGATGACAATCTTTTTTTATAAAATAATAAGCCCAAAAAAATGGTAAGAAAAAAGAAAGTAAAATAATAGTCGCCATTTTTAAGATATTTTTTCTTTAAAAAGGGGAGCTTTTTTAAAAAGAGCTATATAAAGAAGCTGCGTCAAATAAGGAAGAAAGGGATGCATAAGTTTTAATGATTCAAGCATCACTGTTTCTAAAACCTTTAAACTGTTTTTTGTTTCACCCTTCCAAGATTCTAAATATTTATCGCAAACCTCTTGCCAGAAAAATCTGTAAATTTCTTTTAAAGCTAAACCTAATTCAAACTTTTCTATTTTACTAAAAACAATTTTTTTTGTTTTTTTAAGCTCTTTTAAAATCCTTTGATCTTCTTTTGAAGGTTTATTTTTGTTATGTTTTTGTTTTTCTTTAGTTAAAATATAAAATCTATAAGCATTCCAAATTTTGTTTAAAAATTTTGATCCTTGTTCTAATGGGGTTTCATCAAATCTTAAATCTTGGTGAGCACTAAGTTGCCAAAGAACACCAAATCTTACCGCATCAGTTCCATATTTTTGAATAAGATCAAGAGGATCAATTCCTGTACCCAAACTTTTAGACATTCTTTTACCCTCCTTAGTAAGAACAGTAGGATGAATAAAAACAAAATCAAAAGGCTTTTTCTTCATAAAAAACTTACCGGAAAAAATCATTCTTGTTATCCATAGATGTAAAATATCTCTTGCTGAAGAAACTAAGTTAGCAGGATACCACTTTTTTTCTTCTTTAGTATACAATATAGCAAAAGGCCAAAGAGCAGAAGAAAACCAAGTATCAAAAACCTCATGAGTTAATTCCCATTTCTTTTGTTTACAAAACTTACATTTATTTTTGGGTTTTTTAAGTGAAATTTGCCAACTCTTTTCACCACAATTTAGACATCTCCAAGCAGGAATTTGTTGTCCCCACCAAATTTTTCTTGAAATGCACCAGTCTTTAATATTATTTAACCAATCGAAATAAGGTTTTTTAAATTTATGAGGATAAATTTCAACTTCGCCCCCTTTTACAGCCTCAAGAGCTAACTTAGCTAAACTTTTCATTTTTAAGAACCATTCGTAAGAAGGAACCACCTGAAGCTCAGTACCACATCTTGAGCAAACTGGAAGAGAAATTATTTTTTCTTCAATCTTTTCTATAAAACCTTCTTTTTGAAGCCTTTCCACAATTTTTTCTCTAGCACTTAAAAAATCAAGTCCTGAAAAATCTCCAGCATTTTCGTTCATTCTAGCATCAAAAGAAATTACAGAAACCATAGGTAATTTATGGTTAAGAGCTATTTCATAGTCAACAAATGAATGAGCTGGAGTTATCTTTAAAACACCTGTACCAAAGCTTGGATCAACTTTTAAGTCAGAAACTATGGGAAGTTCTCTTAAAACAATAGGTAAGATAGCTACTTTACCCACAAGATTTAAATTTTTTTCATCCTTAGGATTAACCGCCAAAGCAGTATCACCAAGCATTGTTTCTGGTCTTGTAGTAGCAATAGTTACAAAACCTCCATCTTTTAATGGGTATTTAATGTAATAAAATTTTCCTTGTATTTCTTTATATTCAACCTCTAGATCAGAAAGAGAAGTTTGACATCTTGGGCAAAAATTAACAGGCCTCAAATCTCTATAAATTAAACCCTTTTTATAATAGATAATAAAAGCTTTCTGAACCCATTCTACATATTTTTTATCTAAGGTAAATTTTTTTCTTGACCAATCCAAAGAAAGTCCCAATTTTTTAAATTGCTCTAAAATTATGCCTCCATATTTTTTTGTCCATTCCCAAACTCTTTGAATAAATTTTTCTTTACCCAAATCAAATCTTGTTAAACCTTCTTTTTTAAGTTCCTTTTCGACAACATTTTGAGTAGCAATACCAGCATGATCTGTTCCAGGAAGCCAAACCACATTAAAACCTTGCATTCTTTTATATCTTGAGACAACATCTAAAATGATATTTTCCAATGTATGACCCATATGTAGACTTCCAGTGACATTTGGAGGAGCAATAAGAATGATAAAATTTTTTTTACTTTTAGTTTTTGCTTTAAAATAGGGAATCCAGAAATTATATATTTTTTCTTCAAATTCAAAAGGATTGTATCTAACGTGTTCTTTTAAATATTCCCTAGTAATCATTATGAATTAAATTTTATTTTAAAAAGGCTTATTTTTCAAGTTTATAATTAAATATATGGTGGGGTGGCAGAACTGGGATTGCGCCGGCCTCGAAAGCCGGTGGCCTTTAAGGCCATGAGGGTTCGAATCCCTCCCCCACCGCAAAGATAACTATGAAAAAACAATTTAATCCTGATAGACCACCAACTCTAGAAGTAAAACCATTAGATTTGTTAGCTGATATTTATGAAAAGAATCTTGGTAATATTGTAATAATTAATATTTTTTTAGATACCAAAGACACGATAAATTTTGGAAGGGTAAATGCGGGTGAGAAGGAATTAATAAGTGAAAGTAATAAAAAAAGAGCTGGGTTTTTATTTGAATTTTTAAAAACTTTATTATCACCATTTTTATTCAAAGATGATTATATAATTGTAAGAACCTGTCAGAAAGATGATCTTCAAACAAAAATCGATGAAATGTTAATTGATAAAAAAAGAGGCGAAGTTGTTTCTTATTTTAATAGTAAAGTGGAAATAGTAAGTAGAAGTCCAAATCTGCCTTATGGTATTAAAGATTTTATTGCTCACCCATATTTAGGTCAAAATAATAGAATAGGTTTTGGGAAAAGAAATAATATAAATATAAATGAAAAAAATTTTTCGTTTATAACCTTTCCTCAAGATATGGTTTATAATATTTATAATACTCTTAAGCGGAAAAGATTAGAACTAAAAAGATTAGTTGATACTATTCTAAATTTTATGATTAGTATAAGCTTCCAAAACGAAGAATTAATAAAAAATTATTTAAGAGAGATAAAGAGAGAAAATGTTGAAGAAATTATAAGAAACGCCTTATCTTCCCAAAACCTTTCTAAACTTACTTAATTCTTTTACAAGTTCTTTTAGTTCTTTTAAAGAAATATGTTGTTCTGAATCAGTTTTTGAGGTGCCTACTTCAATTAAAATGCCGTCATATAAAAATTCATTTTCATTTATTTTTATTTTCATAGCTTTTAAAGTTGCTGGAAGAATTTTTTCTTTCATTTTTGGTCCGTAAGAATGCGAAGGATCAAAAAAGAGAAAGCACCCAGTATGTTTTTTAACCCTCGAGGCAAGATTATGTAAAGGAGCATTTCTATAATTTCTTTTTTCTGGAATATCAACACCTCTATGAATAAGAATAATTTTTTCTTTATCTAAAAAGAAATTAGCATAACTAACTAACCCTTCCCAAGTTTTTTCCATAGAAGTTCTTCCTTTATAACTTAAACTATCTGCTTTCTTTTTGAAATCTCCTAACCATTTTGGATTTTTAAGCCCTATATACCAACCATTCTTTTTAGCAAAATAACTCATAATAAGAACTGGCCAACCCAATTGATTTACTGCTGGATTCCATAAAAGAAGTTTTTCTTTAGGAATTCTTTTTTGATAAAAAGGTATTTGGAGAAGAGGATCCATAATTTCTGTAGCTACAAGCAAATTTGTTTCTTTAACAATTTTTTCTGCAATTTTTACGCTTTCAGGCACCTCTTTTTTATCTTCTAAATTTTTTAAGAAATTTTTAAAATCAATACCCATTCCCTCACCAGAAGAATTAAAATTTGTTCTTGATTTTAAACCAACAACTCGTGTTCCCCAAATAGCATAATCTCCATTTATTTTAATTTCTGCAATTTCATAAACTTCATTAATGTTTTCTTTATCAATTGAACAAGGGCCAGCTATAATTCTTACCGGATTCATTCTATTTTTTTATAAAAGGCGACTACATCTTTAAATTTAAAATTATTTTTAACTCTTTTATTTTCTTTAATTTCCTTAGGCTTAGGAAGAGAATCACCATTCCCTAATTTTTCTGTATGAATGGCAGAAACAAAATTAGCAAAATCAATAGTTTTATAAAGAGACCACCTTTTTAAAATTCCATAGGCAAAAGCTGATCTAAAAACATCACCTGCACCAGTTGGATCAATAGCATTGCTTTTATATGATGGGAAAAATAAAATCTTATTTTTTTCTAAAACGAAAGAACCAAATTTTCCACAAGTGACAATAATGAGATCCCCTATTGATTTTTTAGCCCTTTTAATAGCCTTATAAATATTTTCTTTATGAAAATTTTTCAAACTCTCTATAGGAATTATAGGATAATTTATGTTTTTTAAAACTTCTAAAGTTCTTTGAGAAATCTCCGTTGAAGGATCAAAGATTATTTCCGCTCGAGAATTTTTTAAGATTTTAAAAACAGAAGAAAAATGTCTATCTAAGATAATTAAATCCGCATCTTTAAGAAAACTAATTTTTAATTTTGAAAGATCCACCTCACTTTCTGATTCCCTAAAAATTGTTCTTATCCCTTTATTTAAAATAACTAAATTTTTCTTGGTTTTATTTCCTAATTTTATAACTTTGATGCCATATTTTTCTAAAAATTTTTTACACCTTAAACCTTCTTTATCTCTTCCTAAACTTGTAAAGAAATATGGTTTAAAGCCATAAAAAGAAAGAAAAAGCGAAGCTACAAGAGAGGGCCCGCCAAAGGAAATTTTCTTAAGCAAAATTTCATTTTTTCTATCTAACCTTAAGTCCTTTACTAAATAAACTATATCTATGACTGCTTCGCCGAAAGAGAGAATTTTCATTTAAGTTTAAAAAAGACCTCCCAGGTAGGGAGGCCTTTTAAAAAACTTAAATTTACCTCCCTACCTAGGAGGTCTCAAAAAATAAAAACCAAAAAATCCTAATTTTTTGACCATTTCGATATTAAAAAACATTTTAAGAACAAAATAAAAATTTGTCAAGGCAAAAATTCACAACCTCTTTTGAAAAAATTTCGCTTTTATGTTATAATTTTTTTACCTTTGGCCCCAAAATGGGGCCTTTTAATTTGAAAATAAAAATGAGTACTTCTTCGATAGGCAAGTTATTTCTAATCATAATTATTTTTTCTACTTTTAATTTGGTTTTTTCACCGTCAGAAGCAGAGAAAAATATTATTTCAGAAGAAAGAGGTTTTTTAAAAGGACTTGAACCAGAAAAGAAATTTTCTTATTTTAATATTACTGCCTATTCTTCAAGTCCTGATGAAACCGATGATACTCCTTGGCTTACAGCTATGAATACTATTGTAAGAGACGGTATCGTTGCTTCCAACGATCTTCCTTTAGGTACAAGAATTAAAATTCCTTCTCTTTTTGGAGATAAGATTTTTGTAGTAGAAGACAGGTTAAATTCGAGAATTAAAAAAGTGATTGATATTTGGTTCCCTGATAAAGATTCAGCTCTCAATTTTGGTATTCATAAAGATGTTTTGGTTGAAATTTTAGAGTAATTTTTTGTTTTTTTGTTTTTACCCAAAGATTCTAAAGCTGATAAAACTGTTTCTTTTTCATTCCAAGGCAGAATTTTATCACCATAATTTATTGATTTTTCATTCCCCTTACCTATAGTTACCACAACATCTCCCCTTTCAGCAATTTCTATAAGTCTTGAAATAGCCTCTTTCCTGTCAGGAATAATTTCTACTGGTTTTTTTACATTATATTCATTTAAAAAATTTATAACCCCTATTTCTATAGCTTTATGAATATTTTCTGGGGGTTCATCAAAAGGATCTTCATCAGTGATAACAATATAAGAACAATATTTAGCTGCTAACTCACCTATTTTGGGTCTTTTCCATTTGTCTCTTATGCCACCACTAGAACCTACCAAACAAAGAAGCCTTTTTGGCTTAAAAAGATCTAAAAGAGTTTTGTAAAGAATTTCTATAGATTCGGGAGTGTGAGCATAATCAATAACAACCTTAAAACCCTTGGCTTCAATAACTTCCATTCTTCCGGGAATACCCTTAAATTCTTTGAGAGATTCTATAACTAAATTGAGCGAAACACCTAAAGCTTTTAAAATAGAAAGAGAGGCTAAAATGTTGTAAAGATTTGCTTTTCCTAAAAGAGAAGAATTAAATTCTTTACCTTCTAATTTAAAACTTATCCCGTTTTTTGAAACTTTATAACCTTCAGGTCTTAAAAGAAAATTTTTATCAAAATTTTTTGCTTCTAAAGAAAAAGCTATTTTTTGTTCAGCTTTAAAACTTAAAAAATAATCGCTTTCAAAATCATCTAAATTAACGATAATTGTTTTTTTAATGTTAAAACCCCTTAAACTTTTTCTTTCTTTAGATCTTTCTAAAGCCTTAAATAATTTACCCTTCGCTTTTCTATAAGCTTCATAACTTCCATGATGTTCAATATGTTCGGGATGCAGATTTAAAAAAACAGCGATATCAAAATCAATAAAAGCATGTCTATTTTGCCAAAGCCCTTCTGAAGTACATTCGATAATAGCGACTTCACACCCTTCATCTTCAGCTTCTTTTAAAAACTTTTGAAGAAAGCCTCTTCCCGGCATGGTCAATCTTTCTTTTTTTTCTTTTTCTTTTTCATTTATAAAAATAAAATCAGATGATGAAAGAGCTGTTTTAAAACCAAGTCTTTGAAGTAAAAAATAAGTTAAATAAGAAACAGTACTTTTTCCTTTTGTTCCTGTTATACCTATAACAATAATTTTTTTTGAAGGAAATTTATTAACTAAAGCAAAAAAAAATGACCAGAGAAAATGGTAAAAATTAATAAGAAATTTTGGCAATAAGTTTCTAATTTTTTTCATTAAACTTAAATTTATTTTTTAATTTCTGACCTAAGATATTCTCTTATAGCACTAAAATTTTCTAAACCTAATTTAGGATAAATCCCATAAATACCTTCAACATTTTTAATTTTAAAATATCCAGAAGTAAAAAATCCGTTTTGAGTAGTAAGCAAGATAGTTTTAATTTGTGCATTTTTTAATTTTTCACTTTGACTTAAAAGAAAATAAATTTCGTCATAACTTATATTAGTTTCCCAATGATTTTTATTTTTCAAAGCAAATTTTAATATTTCAATTCTTTCTTTGTTTGAAAGAGAAAAAAATTTATTTTTTAGTCCTTTAATAACTTCTATTTGGTTTTTTATTCTTTTAAAATCTCCTTCTGGGAAATATCTTGATCTTAAAACCAGCTCTAAATCATCACCCTTTAAAACCTTTCTCCCTGGTGAAATAGTATACAAACTTACTGCGTCAGTTATATAAGCATCAAGATTTACTTCTATACCATCTAAAATCTCAGCTAAACCTAAAACAAAATGAAGATCATAAACAAAATACTTTTTAATTTCTAAACCAGTAATTTCAGATATTTTGTTTAAAAGATAATTTATTTTTCTTTCTCCATAAAGAATATTAATTTTTTCTAATTCTTTGTTTTCGTTAACAATAATTAAATCTCGAGGAAGAGGAATAAGATAAATTTTGTTGGGGTTTTTTAAGGAAAAATGTAAAACAATAATACTATCAGTATTTTCTCCACCAATATATCCATAACCAGGTTTTCCTAAAAGCAAAATGTTGTATTCTTTATTTTTTTCTGAAAAACTTAAACCTTTTTTAAAAATTAAAAAACCAATTTTTTCTGGAGAAAAATAAATAAAAAGAAAAGAAATAATTAAAAAGATAAAAAGAAATCTAAGAGAAAAATTTAAATTCATGATTCTTTTAAAACAAATTCGTCCTCAAAAGAAAGAGAAATTTTACTATTTCTTTTTATTTTACCTTCTAAAATAAGTTTGGCTAAACCATTTTTTATTATTCTTTCAATATTTTCTTTTAAAAATTCAGCCCCGGTTTCTTTACTGGTGTATCTTTTAATTATTTCTTCTAGAGCGCTTTCTTCTAAATTAATGTCAAATTGATATTTTAAAAGAAAATCTGTTTTTATATCTTTAAAAATATTTTTAACTATTTCCTTAAATTTTTCATAATCAAGATAGCTAAAAATAACTATTTCGTCTATTTTTAATTCTTTCCAAATTTCATTTTCTTCGATTTCTTTTTTAATTTTATCTTTAATTGAAAATAAACTTTCATTATTTTCTAAAAACTCTTCAACCTTTTTTGAAAGAGTCTTTGAAAAAATAATGATTATTGATTTTTTAAAATCAAATTTTTTTCCATTTTTTTCAAACTCTCCTTCATTTAAAATTTTTTTTAAAAGAAAAAGGTTTTCTTTATTTACATCTTCTAAGTTTTCTAAAAAAATCAAAATATAAGGGTTTATAAAAAAGTGATTTAAGAAATCTTCAAAATTTTCTATTTTTTTTAGATCTAATTTGTAAATATTTCTTTCTGAACCATAAAAAATTTTGGCTAAAGTTTTAGCAGTTTCCATTTTCCCGACACCCTCGGGGCCTAAAAAAAGAAAAACTGCTAAAGGACCAAATTGCATTTCTAATCCAGAAAGTTTTATTTTGAACAAAGAAGCTATTAAGTCCAAAGCGAATTCTTGATTAATAATTTTTTCCTTAAGAAGAGATTCTAAATTAATAACATCAAAAACTTCAATTTCTTTTTTAAGAGAAAGAGCTAATTCTCTTATAATTTCTTCGGAAAGAAAATCGCCCTTGTTTTTTTTAACAAAGTTAATACTTTTTAAAATAATCTCCTCTCCTGCTTCGACAATATATTTTTCTGGATAAAAAAGAAAAGCCATTTCTAAAGCCGAAACTAAAGCTCGCGGAGAAATAGTAATTTTCTTTTCTTTTTCTAAAAATATAGCTTTTAAAGTTAAAAGAAATAAAGCTTCATCTTTTTTAAGTTCTTCGATTTTTATTTTTTCAAAATCATTCAAGAAGAAACTTTTTGAATTTAAGAAAAGAAAATCTTCATAAGAAAGACTTAAAATAAATATTGTTTGTTGAAGGTTAAAAAATTCGTTTAAATCAAAATCTGTTTCTGTTAAAAACTTTTCTATTTCAGGTATAAAAATTATTACTTTTTCACTTTTTTCTATCTCTTCTTTTATTTTTGAAATTATTTCACTAAACCCTTCTTTATTTTTTTTATAGATTTGATGAAGATCAAGCAAGATAACTCTATAATCTAAAAGATAAGAAGGCACAAGTTCGTTATGTATTTTCCAGGCTAAATGAAAGACTATTGTTTTCTTACCGCTTCTTTTCTTACCTACAAGAAGGATCTTCTTTTTTTCTTTTAATTTTTCTAAAAGTAAATTAAATTCATTTTCATGGCCTACAAGAAAACCTAAATTTTTCTTACAAGCATAATAAGTTAAATCTATACCAAATTTATCGAGAAAAGGCGTAGGTTTTTTGAAAAGATTTAAAGGTAAAAATCCTTTCTTTTCTATTTCTTGATGAAAAACAGAAAATAGTTGATATTCAAAGCGTGGTAAAAATTTTTTTTGATAGATCTCAAAAAGAACAGAAGATAGAATTAATTTTGCGTTTAGCCTATTTTCTTCTAAAAATCTTTGAAGTTCTATATCTTCAACTTGAGAGAGAGCATAAAATAAAATAGGTAAGTTTATTTCCGGAAAATTAATTTTTAAAGAAAAAAAGTAAGCTATTTTTAAAATTTTTAAAACCTCTTGAAAATAATTTAAATAAAGGTTGTCAATTTTCTTTTTATAAAAAATGATTTGAACTTTTTTGTCTAAATTTTTTTCTGTTTCTAATCTAAAAAGAATTTTTTTAATTTTTCCTTTTTTTAAGATGTTTTTGATAAGAAAAAGATAAAAATTTTGAGGTTTTAAAATTTCCGCTAATGTTAAAGAATCTATCAAAAAATCTTTTGCTTCTTTGTTTAAAATGTCATCAAAATCTAATGTTTTACCCTTTAAAAGTCTTAAATCTTCTTTGCTCTTTCTTCTTTTCCAAAAAATTACTAAAGTAACAAAATAAAAAAGTAGAATTAAAAAGAAAAAGTTTTTATTTTTAATCTCTCCCTGAATGAGCCAATAAAAAGAAAATAAAAAAGTAAGATTTAAACAAATAAAAACAAAAATGTCAAAACTTTCTTTTATCTTTTTAATAACAAATCTAATAAGAGGAGGAAAATAAAAATAACTATTTTCCCATAAAAATTCCATTTATCTTAGGTAAGGAAAGAATTAGAAGAGAAATAGGCAAAATAAAGATAAAAAGAATAAGAAGAAAAGAAAGAAAAAAAATTAAAGTATATAAAAGACTTAAAAAGAAAATTAAAAAAAAGCGATAAATAAAACCAAGAGGTCTGCCTATAAAAAAAGACAACATTCCTTTTTCGAAAAAAATGGGGTTAAAAAGATTTCTCAAATTTCTTCTAAAACCTAAGTCATGATCTAAAAAGTAAATATATTCAACAGTTTTTCTTAAAACGTTTTTGGGCAGATGATTAAACCAGTAATCTAAGAATAAATATAAATCTTCAAGAAAGAAAATATCTGCTAATTTTAAAATATATTTCATCTTTTTTAGAAAAGAGTTTTTGTTTTTTTTAATGATATTTCTTCTTTCTTTTCTTCATTTAATTTTATAATAACCTTTCCATATTCACCATCATAACCAGGCTCTAAAATAATTTCTCCCTTATCTATTTTTTCTAAAGCTAAATAAACCTCATAGAAACTTTGTTTCATTTTTTCTTTATCGTAATTTGAGGTTAAAATTTCAAGCTCACTGCCAAAATTTTTAATTATTTTTAAATAAGTTTCTTCTACAAATTTTGAATTTACATCTGTTTCATATATTTGAGCTAAAATTTCTGCTAAAGGTACTGTTTTTTTAAAGGGTGGTCTTTTAGGATCAATAAAATCAGGAGGTCTTTTAGCTAACTCTTCTACTCTTGAAAGAACACCGATAGTAACCTTTTTTTGACAAACAGGACAAATATAATGGTTTTTTTTACTTTCTTCCGGAGAAAATCTAACCTTACAAAATCTATGTCCATCAAAATGATATTTACCTTCTTCAGGAAAAAACTCTACGGTCATTAAAATTTTATTTTTTTCATCAGGGGAGTTTAAAGCTTTATAAAGGTTTTCAAAGGATATTTTTTCAAGTTCAAAAAGAGTAGCTTCTCTTCCTATCCTATAAGTGTAAGGAGAATGAGCATCAGAAAAAGAAACAATAGAAATATTATCGAGCTCAGGAAGCCTCCAATTCATATTAGGATCAGAGCTTAACCCTGTTTCGATTGCAGAAATGTATTTTACAAAATCATTAAAGGCTTCATAAATAGAATTAAAACCTGAATTTGAACCATAAAGGGAAAAATGAGGAGTCCAAACATGAGCAGGGATAATAATAGTTTTATCATAAATATCTAAGATAATTTTAAAAATATCAATAATATCTAAACCAAAAGTTGGCCTACCATCACTTTCAAGTTTTCCATAAAGAGCAAGTTTTTTATTTAATTTTTCTGTAATTTCTAAATTAGGTAAAATGACTAAAAAATGTATTTTATAAACTTTATTTTTTCTTGAAAAAACCGAAGAAATCTCGCCTCCAACTAAAAAATAAACGTCTTCTTTGTCTATTTTATAAGCACCATCAGCTTCTTTTAGTTTTTCCTTAATTTCTTTAAACCAAAGAGGATAAGTAAAATCACCAGTAATTAAAAGTTTTAAACCTTTAAGCTTAGAAAACCTTACTAAATTCTCTAAATCTAAATTTTTTGAGCAACCCCTTGAATATTTTGAATGAAGATGTAAGTCAGCGAAAATTTTCATTATACATTAAGAAAAAGGTTATTAAA
>Ga0209821_100070_pt1 | contig 19218 bp, 34 predicted proteins | sample SSWtaG_3_FD_184118 | JGI IMG/M metagenome (GOLD analysis project Ga0209821, IMG submission 184118) | Hot spring microbial communities from Sandy's Spring West, USA to study Microbial Dark Matter (Phase II) - SSWTFFsm_matched (SPAdes)... | ecosystem: Environmental > Aquatic > Thermal springs > Hot... | reverse complement strand
GGGGTTAGGGTGTGGGGTCGAATATTATTTCAACTAAATTTGGTTTAATTTTTGTTGAATAATCTTGTTTTTGGTGAAGATTTTACATTTTGTTTTTCTCAATTTCATTCAGTTTATTTTCAATTATTTTATTAAAGTATAGATAAGTTGCTAATGATGTTGCTGTTGCGATAAAGCCGCTTATTTTGTCGAGGGAAAACATACCTGCTGAAAAAAGCAGGTTTAGGGCAAGTGATGTATTAAGTCCTTTTTTTAATGATTTTGCTCCTTGTTTATCTTTCACAAAAAATTCCGTTGTAAAAACTGACGGATTAAATGTAGCGTGTGTGTGAAGTGGAAATTCAATTGCGAGTATATATGCCAAAAATTTTTCTTTATTCATTTTGTTTCAAGTTCAATAAATAATTTTATATTTCATGAAATTTCAAATGAAGTTTTATTGTTTCATCAATTTCTTTTCTTATAATTTCATAATCTTCCCAAGGTTCTGTTTCGATTTCAAGTATTTGGCCGCATTTAAAATGTAGAACTACTATTGGGAAGTATATTTTAGTTTTGTATTTTACAGGTTGTTGATAATCATATCCTTCTGCGAATTCTTCATTCCACAGGTCTCTTTCAACTATATTAATTTTTCTGAAGCATTTAAAGCATATTGCTGTATTTTGCATTTCGGCAAGTTCATCCCAATCAACTTCTTTTAGCCAATCTTCATCGTAATCAATTTTGTGAAATCTATAATTAGTATCTCTTCCGCACAGTTCACATTCAGTTTCGAAGTCGATTCCGGTAAATAGATACCAATCCTTATGTTTTAATCCTTTTTTTTCAATCTCTTTTAAAATTTTTTTAATTATTTGTTTCATTTTTTTCCTCCTCTTTTGTTATCGCTTTAATTTGTTTTATCATTTCTTTATCTGTTTTTTCGTTTGATTTTGACAATGAAATCAGTGTAGGGATAAGTTGTGTTGCTATATCGATTAGTGGATTTTTTTCGGGTGCTATGCCTGAGACATTTGCGATAGTTTCAATCAGGTCTGCGAGGCCGCTATAGTCTGTATTTCTTTGTGTTGCGAATATTGTTGTCAAAACCTGTATCAGTTGATTTTGTTGTTGTGTAAGCATTTGCAGAATCATATTAAATTGTTGTCTTTGAAGTTCCATTTGTTGTCTTGTAAATTCTTTATCTCTTTCAATCATAAGTGCTAAAAGTTGATTTATATCTGATGGTTTTTCATCAATATAATCATCAATATCTTCGTCCTCATCATTTTGGTATTCAAATATGTTATATGTTATTGATTTAACTCTTGTTTTTCCTTCATCTTTATATATCAGCATAATCTCATAGCTTCCTCCTCCGTATCTATCGCGTATTTCTGCTTCATCTGGGATTGTTTCAGGTTCGTATATTGTATCAATCCATTGTTTTTTGTTTTTGTATTTTTTAAAAATTTTAATGTAGTAGTCTTTGTTTTGTTGTTCTTTTAGCGTATCGATGAACAAAGATAGTTCTTCTGCTGGTGTTAGTTCTCTCTCATCGTCTAAAATTTCTTTTTCTTCTGTTGAATTTTCATTCAATTCAATTTGTTCATTATCATCTGGAATTTCTTCGATTATTGTTTTCTTTTTTCTTTTCATTTTATATCCGTTTTATTTTTGTAAAAAGGATAAAGGTTAGCATGATTAGTGCGAGGAATATAATTTCTTTTGTAATGTTTGCTGTTTTAATTTCAGTTTTTTTTTTGTTTTTCAGGTTCAGTTATAGGTAGTTTTTCAGGTTCGTTTATAGGTATTTTTTCAGATTCGGTTGCAGTTATTTTTTTACATTTTTCAATTTCGGATTTAATTTTTCTTATTTTCATTGATAGTTCTTCTGATAGTTCTTCGTAGTCTATTTCTTTTGTATTATTTAAAAATTTAAATGGGGTTATTGATTTAGTCAGGGTTATATTTTTACAGGATTCAAGTTCTTTTACAAGTTGGTTATATTCTTTTAGAAGTTGGAGGTATCTTTGTATTTCTGGTTCAGGTGGTTTAGGTGAAATTGGGTATATTACAGGCAGTTCATTTTCTTCAATAATTTTTTTATAAAATATAATTGCCATTTTGACTTTTATTTTTTTATTATCAAATATATTGCCATTGTTGCAGCGATTAGTGGTAGAAATTTTGTTAAATTAATTTCGGCTTTCATAGGTTCTATTTTTGGTTTTTCTGGTTCGATTATAGGTGGTTTTTCTGGGATATATGGTTTAGGTGTTTCTTCAATTTTTATTTTTTCGGCTCTTACTTTTATTGGGAAAGGTATTATGCCATCTTTTAGTTGCATATACCAATTTCTAAACTCATTTGGGTAGTTATATATATATATTAAAAGGTCGTCCCATATTTCGTTTGATTGTTTTGATGGTTCTTCGATTAGGATGAATAGTGGTTTCAGGATGTTATAGAATCTATCGTGTACATTTTTCACATAGAAGTCTTCCCAGTCTTTGTTTATTGTTCTTTTTCCTTTTTTAATTCCTATGCAGCAGTTTAGCCAGTTAAGTATATCTCCTTTATATTTTTCATATCCTTTTAATCCGTATAGTCCTATTAAAATTTTTTTAAGCAGGGGGTCTTCAAGTATTTCGGGGAATTTTGGTTTTATTTTATTAATTAGTATCCAGTCCACGTCGTTAATTTTCTTTTGGACATACAGATTTCTTAAGTTTTTTAGGTCTCTAAAAAACTCGTTCCAATTTTCTGCGAAGTCAATTTTTGTGGTGTTATTTGGTATTATTTGTATTTCCGGTTTATAGTATATTTCTTGTTTGAAGATTAGTGTCATATTATTTTTTTAGTTTTATTATCAATCCTATTATCATCAGTAGTATTATGGTTGAAATTGATAAGCCAAGTAAATTTTTTTTTCCGATAGTTTATTGAACGTATTTAAAACATTCATAACATAATTTGCGTAGTTTATGCCTACTCTATGTTCGCCTGCGTTGTATGCGCTTATTGCTGAGATGAGGTTTCCGTTGAATTTATTGATTAGGTAGAACAGGTATTTTGTTCCTGTTTCTATATTTTTTTCTATTTCAAAGAGGTTTTCTTTTTTTGATATTCCAAATCTTTGAGGTGTTCCTGCGCACCAATTTAGTTGCATTAAACCTATGGAGCATCCATCATCTCCTATTGCATTTGGGTTTCCTTTGCTTTCGATGTAGATTATTGACAGGATTAAATTTACAAGGATTTGTTTTTCAATTTTATATTTTTCAACGCTTGTATAGTTTTTATCAACTATATTTTTTACGATGTTTTCGTATTTATTTTTTACTTCGGTTAGGTTCATTTCTGTTTATTTATTTTTTGTCAAAAAAAGTAAAGCAGCTCCTATTATGGCGGCATAGATGATTGGGTTTTCAAGTGATGATGTATGAACTTTTTTTCTTTCTGCTTTTGTTAGGATACTTATTTGTTCTTGATATGATAGTGCGTCGAAGCTTTTTCCTGTTTGTCTTTCATATGATATAGCGGTTTCGCCCATGCCGTTTAAAACTTCATTTAGGTAGTTAGCTAAGGTTTCAATTCTATTTATCCAGTCATAGTGTTCTTTTGCGCATTTATTTGTTGGTGCTATGCATTTAGGTCTTTGTCTTATAAATTCTTCTCCAAGTAGGACTGGGTCGTATAGATTTCTATTTGCGAGGTTATCATTTAGGATTGAGTTGAAGAATTCTGGTGCTTGTTTATATTCAATTTTTATTTTTTCTTTTAGTGCTTCTCTTATGACCCTATTTGATTTTATTTTTCCGATGAAGTTTTCAAAAGATTTTTTAACGATACCTGATTGTTGGATAGCTTGAACTGAAGGTATAATTTTTCCAATTTCGGACAAAAAATTTGAGGAAAATGTTACGAGCGATGATATAAAAGCGATTGTTTGCAGTGAGCCAAATGTATTTTTGTAGTTCACCAGCACCATAATCTTATATTTGCGATGTCAATTGATGTAAACAGGTATAGGACATTAATTTCAGGTAGATTTCTAATTTCAATTGATTCATCTTTGTATAGAGTGCCTAAAATTGTATTTAAATCGTTTGTAAACATCAATTTATCATTTGCATTGGTAAGGTTATCGACGGTTAAAATCAAATTTGATATAGGAACGGGGAAATCTATTCTATATGGGTCTGTTTCAACTGAAATTTCAAAGAAGAACAGCGAGTGTGCTTTTTTTAGTTGGTATACATTTAGTGCAAATTTATCTTCAATTTTAGTCTTCAATTTATCGCTTATATCAAGGAGAACTTGTGTCATAGAGCCATAGTATTATTTGTTCTTCAATTGTTACGTCATTAATTAAAATTGTGATATCAATTTTTGTATCTTTTTTCAAAAATTGATTTGACAAAATAGCAGGTAAAATAAATTTAATTGATTTAAAATTTATATCTTCTGTCATAACTTTTTCGTCATCTATAAATATGTTAAAGTACGCATCATAACCTGCAAAGTTAGAGGTGCTAATTGAGTGGAATATGCTATTTTTTGGGACATATTTTGTCATAGAGACTTTTGTAAATGGTCTTATATTGTAAAAGTTATAAACGAGGCTATACAGCATAACCTATAAATAAAATTTGAATTGTATTAGTTGTTGCCAAAATGTTTTGTGCTATAATTTCAATTCCGCCTCTTTTCGGGATTACAAATTCGATTGGAAGTCTAAATGGTATATATCCAAGGAAGACGGCATTGCTATTCATCATTTCAGTTGCTACCCATTCTACGCTTCCGATTAGTCTGAAGTTAAATTTAAAATTACTTCCGCTTGCAGAAAGTTCAGTTACATGTATTTCATAGTCAATTCCAAAATTAAAAGGGAAAGTTGCGGTTTGGTTTCCTGGGATTTGTAAATTTGCAGTTAAAATTTTTGTCTTCATTTATCAACCTGAAATTTCTTTTTCAAGTATTCCTCTTAACAAAAGATATGTATTTGCTCCGTTGATGTTTGCGTAACTTGCAAAGTAAATTTTGAATGTGAAGTTTATATTTGGTTCAAGGACGATAGGTTTTTCAAGTTTAAGAAATCCTCTTCCCTCTGAGTGTGTTGCATCTGAAATCTCATATACGTTTGAAGCCGTAAGAGGTAATGAAGTGTGAGCCCATTTAAAGTCAAGGAGTTCGGTTATATTTTTCTCAAGTATCACATAGTTTGAAATCGTCATTTGGAAATAGGAGTTTTTCATAAATGATACGAAATCAGTAGTTGAATAAGCAGGTGAAGGATTGATAAAAAGTTTTATCGTTTCAATCATAAATTTTTTCCAGTTTTGCGGTAACGTATTTGGTGTTGGCAAATTTGTTCCGGCAGTTGTGTCAAAGTAGTTGACTTCAGCAGGGGTTGCGGTTATATCCTTTTTTGAATAAAGGACATAATCAATTTTTGATAACGGCAACATATTTTTCACCTGAATTTTGTTTTTAACCTGTTATAATTCTGTAAAATGTTCCGACGATAAATACTCCGACTTCAAGGGATGTGGAGACGTTTTCAATTTCGGTTATTTCAACTCTAAATGAAACATTTTTTAAAATTTCAATTTCAAGTCCTTTTGTGAATCCGAATGCAAAGTTATATTCACCAACTCTGAAAAGGTTTAATTTAGCCGTTTGTAAAGTTCCTTCCGTAGCGGTCTGGTTTTGATAGACGACAAGTGATGGATAGGCTTCAGCTAAGTGCCAGTTGAAAAGTTCGCTTTCGGCAAGGTAAAATTTCAAAACGAAAACGGGAAATTTGTTCAATTTATTTCCCGTTACCTCATTAAAGGTTAGTATTTGTGGAAATCTCAACTTAATACCTCTTGCAACAAATTTTTCAGCGTTTGGTATCAAGTAAGGTCTTTCCAAATTTGTTACACCTTTTCCAACCTGTTGGTAAGTTTCACCGAAGAATACAACTTTTGTATCGGTTGCGCTAATTGTTTTAAAGTGCCAAAGTTCTCCGTCTTGAACGGAGAGATAGTTTTGGAGATAGTTTGACATATCTGTCTATAAATTTTGTTTTAAATTTGATACTTTTCAGTTGTCAAAGTGAAATCTTCTGGGTATAAAGCGTTCAGTTCTGAAACTGTTGGTTCAGGTAGTTCGTATCTTGGGACGATTTCTGAAACAAGCGATTTGACTTCATCGGGCAAGAGGTTTTTAACCAAGTCATAGATGACATAAGCTATGACGACGGAGCTAATAATTTCGGCTGTTCTTGTTCCGATTTGTCTTCTCAACATCTGTGGAACTCCGACACCGAGGGCAAGTTTGATTGCGTTTTTCAGATACATATTATCAAGATTTACAAATCTACTTGCGAGATTCGTTATCGCATTTACGCCGGCAATTCCAACAGCTCCATAAACGCCGTCAACAAGCGTTGTAGTTAAATTTATTGGATAAGGGTTTCTTTTTCTTTTTCTTCTTGGGTTTCGCACGATGACATCGGGATATTTTGTTTTTGATTTTTCTGTTCTCTTATAAATTTTTTTATTCCCTTTTACACCGCTGAAGACAAGTTTCGGTCTTGCGACATCTCCAGCGTAGGCTCTTTTTCCTGTAGTTCTACTTCTTCCTCTCCTTCTTGTGGTCCTTTTTCTCCTTCGCCTTTTTGGGTTAATTAGTATTGCCATATTTTTATTTCATTTTTGTTTTTATTTCCTCAATTTCAGTTAAAAACTTTTGACTTATGAGATTTATTTTTTTGTCCTTTAGTTCTATTTCGTTTTTTATGGATTTTATATGGTTTTCAATTTTTTCATTTAAAAGCGATATATTTTCCTTAAGTGCTTTAATCTCATAATTAATCTTAAACCAAAAGTATATGATGAATACATATGAAATTGAATTTATTAGCTGATTTATGTTTAAAAATTCTTTAAGAACTTCGTCAATCATAATTTATTATTATGCTTTGTTTTTGTCAAGACGATATTGAATTAACTTGATTAAAAACCTGAATCATAAACGAAAGCTGTATCATATATCTCACCAGGGTTAAATCCGCTGTCGGTAGTTATATCCTTATTTCCTGCGCAATTTACAGTTCTTATGTAATTTGTCCCACTTCCCGATTTATAAAATCTGCCAAGTGTAGATTGAAATGTGCAGTTGACAAATTTAACTATCGCATTTGAATTAGTGCAATCTAAGATGTATTGGTTTGATATTTTATTTACAAGCGTTGAATTAAAGACGGAGACGACGGGATTTCCTCCTCTCATCGTTAAAACGCCGTTCGAAGTATCACCTGAATTTTTTTCAATTATTGAGTTATATATTTTCAAATTTGAGTTTGAATTTGAAAGTATCAATGAATTGAGTGTGCAGTTGTTGATGGTTCCATTTATTTCCCTTGTGCCTGAATAAGCTAAAGTTTTTCCAAGTTGAGAATTCAAAGCTGTTAAATTTATTGTCCCAGAAAAATTAAAACCACCGATATAGGAGTATTCAAGTTTAACGTTGTAACCATTCAAACTTGTCCCTCCATCGTCAATGCCAAGATATGAGTCATATGCATATAAATTTCCTGTGCTTTTTCCCCATTTATATCTATCAATTGCTGAATACTTTAAAATTACATCACTTCCAAACAGGACATCTATGTAAGCAGAACCAATCGGTTCTATATGAACCCTTGTATGTTCAATTCTCAATGCGCCGTTTGTTGCGTCAATGCAGTTAAAGCTTGCATTTGCAGTGAAATACAAATAACAATTTCTCAAAATTAATTTAGCTCCAGGTTGTAGAACTATTGCATTTCCAGTTATATATACATTTTCAAATATCCAAGTTCCAGCTATCCTTAAAGCTTGATATAAATGTATTTTAGAATAAAATGAATAAGAATCTTCACTTTGTTTTAAGATGCCCTTGACATATTTTGATGTACATACATTGTTTGTGTTTACATAGTAGTTTTCCCTGTAGAGCAAAATCAAAATCTCATTTGATGATGTAAATAAATTTGTAAGGTTTAAATTATTTGATGTAATTCCGGCATTGAAATCTTCACTTACTTGTGCGGTCAATTTAGGTTTAAATGCTTCACCTTTCGGCTTTTTAGTTAATCCCATTTTATTTTTCTTTTATCTTTTCAGTTATATGTTCAAATATATTTGTGCTTGAAAAAATACCATAAAGCCAGATGATAAATTCTTTAACTTCTGTATCAAATTTTCCAAGCAGAATTAAAATCAGCCCAAAGATAAAAGAAAATATCCCGAAAATAAGTTTTCTATATCCTTTCAATTGAGATAACACCTGTTATATTTGTTATTCTATTTGAAACCAACCTGAAAAAGTAATATCTGTCTGGTTCAGATGAAGATGCTTTTGATATTTTAAGATAAAAAGGAAATTCACCAATAAATTGGTTCACTTCATTCGCTTCAAAATATCTGTCAAAAAAGAGAGTATAAGTATAAAATCCTGGCGGGTCTTCAAATTCATAAACTACAAATTCAAACATAAAATAACCAGGTTCATCACCTGATAGGTTTGAAACAATGAAATTATATTTTATCAATCTCTCTGGATATATAATAGGAATAAAATAAGGGTTTAAACCATATTGAAGGTCAATGATATATTTTCTTCTCTCATCGGATGGATAAATTATAATATTTTCATTATCAGGCCAATCAATGGTTTGTTCTACATAAAAAAACAAAATCAAATTGCTTTTTAAGCCTTTGCTAATCATAGATTTTCTTCAATTTATTGCAAATTTGTAATTAAGTGAAATATCTTCCAATGATACATCAAATCCAAATAGATGTTTATTATAAAGTAAAGCGAAATTTATCGTTGGATATATTTTTTTTCCGATTTGAACTCCAAAGCCAGAATACAAATGATATCTTTTTAAATCACTTCTGAAATTAAAACTTATATATTCGCTCATATCAGAAGGATTTATAAAAACACGCCACCACAAATCAAATGGTTTTCTCTCAAACAAAAAGATATCAACATTTATTGGTTTTTCAACCTTGTAATATCTTTGCAATCTTCCAGTTAGCATCTTTTTATCTTCGTCAAATTTTAGAAAAAATGTATCTTCAAGCGTTAAAAAGTTTTTCCACCTCCAGCTGAAAGTTGTATATTTTTCATCAAAGGGATGAAACACCTGATAAACATATATAGTATCAAGTTTGAACTCTTTTTTCAATACATATCTTATAATTGTGTCCTTTGTAGCTTTAATCTCATAAATTTTAATTGTATCTGGTTTCATAGACATTTGTAATTCATCAAATCGTTTTTTCAATTTTTGATATTTGAAATTAACTTCAAGGTATTTTATCGTTATAAACAAACCATAAATTATGAACAAAGATATAAGGATGTTTTTAATCATATATCCAGTCCTTCACTTTAAATTTTCCTCCGTATATGATAAGCAAATTTCCCTCCGGGTTTGTAAACAACAAAGGTTTTTGTCCGCTTTCCTCGCCAAACTCATGTTCATATGTTATTTCTTCCCCTTCCTTGTCGCTTATATAAGCCAAGTAATCAACATATCCAATAAAAACTAAAACCGCATCATCTTTTAGTTCATTTATATCTATTTCAGATGCTCCTTTTATGTCTTTGAAATTAAACTCTTTATATTTTTTAATCGCAAGTTTAAATTTACAGGGATTTTTTTCATTTTTCGGATGTAAAATAGATTGAAGTTCCATCCCGACATCACATCTGCCTTTTTTCCATTTTCCTTTTGGGCAACCAACTATAATTAAATGGTCCCCTTTCCTAATCGTTCTAAAGCTTCTTTTGTCAAAATAATCAGGGTCTTTAATTCGTTCCCTTATGTAGTTTTTCATCTCCTCAATCATTTTAAAATACCTATTCCCCTCAAATAGTTTTCAAGAGCTGTGTTAATCCTATCAAGCCTTTCAAGCTGTTTTAAAGGTAAAAGCTTCAAAATCAGGATGAGAATTAACGCTATGATAATTAAGTCAAGTATGTTATCCCTTATTTTCACTTCTTCTAAATATGTTTGTTATTAATGGCCCAAAATAAATCAAAGCTAAAATTAAAAGAGCATATAACAAAATTGTTTTCACATCGACAAGAAAACTTTTAGGAGGTTCTATTTTAGGCAAGAAAATTTTTGAACCATTGGATTTAACTAAATCAAAATTTAAAATTTTCTGCGCAACCAAATTTCCAGACTTGGCTTGTTCTTCAAGCTCGTAAAGGGTAAAATAGATATGTTCAGTTGAATATCTTGTCCGATTTTGTATCTTATTTACTATTTTCTTTACATCAGAACCTTTAGAGCTATAAAATTTTGGTATCTCATTCTTTTCAAGCAAAAAAATGTAATTTGTAAGTATGTCTTTTATTTGATTTAAATTTGGATATTTAAAACCTCTGTAAATTTCTTTTTTTCTAAAGGATTTGTAAATATCATCAGCGACGGCGTTGACTTCATATGTCAAAGTTGTCATCATCGTGATTTCAAAATGTTAATTATAACATAGACGACAATGCCTATAAACAAAACTTTAGCCAATGGTTTCAAATCGATTTCAGCTTTTTGAACCTCTCTTTCGGGCAACTTTATTTCACCTTTGATATCTTGTCCAAATCCTTTTTCAAAAACTGCAAGCTTATAAATCATTTTTAGTAAATGTTTTCTTTTTAATATACTTTCTTTCAGCTCCCATATCACATACAAGACAACTTGTGTCAAAAGGTATATATCTAAAACCAAAAAAAACCTCTGGATAAATGTGTTCAAATCCTTTGCCATAATCAGCAATAGCAACACGATAAGGCATCCCCTTCAACTCAAAATAAGACATAGCAACTATGGTTTTATCATCACAATCGCCGCCTTTATAAATGGTTATAGATGGTCTCTGAAGCCTCTCTATCCCATCAGGGTCTCTTACATATGGAACCTTATCACGAAGGAAACGATAAAATTGATATAAGTTTAACCTCGCAAAATCTTTTAAATCATCCTTATAAGTTTCAGCAAGACGAAACATCTCCCTTATCGTCTGTTTATAATCAGTTAATTCATGTACAGTTATTTTATTGATGCGATGATAAATCATCTCTTCAAAAGATTTGATAAAATTATGAAACCGACTACGATTAAACCAATTTTAATTAAATTTTCCTCATCAAGTTTAAAAGGAGCAGAAACCTCCGAATATCCAAAATCAATCCCTTTTTCCTTAAACTTTGAAACTATTTTATATGTTAATTCCTGAACTCTTAAACCCCAATTGTTATGTTCATTTCTACAATTTTGCGTAGGAGACATACACTTCGGCATCTCACTTAACAATTTATAACCCATATCAATTAAATTTGATAATTCAGGCGTCTTCTCCTTTACCTCAACATAATAAAGCTCCTTCGCCCTGTTTAAAAAAGATTTAAAAGCGTTATAAACACGAACACTTTCAGCATAAGGACTTATAGACCTAAACAAATTGGATAGAGATTGAAATAAATTAGCTAAAGCCTGCCTGTCTTCTTCACGCATAAACCAAATTTTTTATTTTTGTTCAAAAATAATTTAAACTTAACTCTTATCTTTGTCAATAAGTTCATTCTCCTTTTTAATCAAGAATTCAAGTATCGCAAGCCTATAAAATTGAGACAACGTTATCCCAACTTTTTTACAATATTTTTCAACCCTTTCCTTAATCGCTTTGGGCATCCAAAAATTTATGTGAAACAATTCAGACGGTGCATATTTTGATTTTTTCACAACTTTAACCCCATTTCTTTTTTTTCAGAAAAAGAAAATGGATATGTGTCATTTTCAGAGACAACCTTTCTTTTATCATACCTTTGTTTTATAACCTTCATAACCTTTTTTATCGCCCTTGTCTTTGAAAACCTTCTGTGTAAATAACTCAAATTCCTCCAAGCCTCAAGGAAACTTGCAACCTCAATATATTCGTCCCAAAAAGCAACTTGATATTTGAAATAATTATATGCCTCTTCAAAACTTACTTTTCTCTTCATCCCTTTCGCAACCGAAAACTCTTGATTATTTATCTTATAGACATAAAGTTTTGGCAAAACAAATAGTGCGATGTCAAGTTTCTTTTCAAGTTTCAATTTCCCAAGCTCATAATCATCAACTAATCTGTTATCAATTTCACAATTTAAAAAAACACTATCTGTATCGCAATAAAATATATTATCCTGATACCTTTGAAGTATCTTAAAAAGATGCAACCTTGCAAGAGATGTTATAAGTGCGGAGAAATAGACATTCATATATTCAGCGAAATAGTTTTCAAATTTATAAAGATATAAATCGTTTCCAAAATAATATAAAGAATTTTTCAACTTTTCCAATTTCTCCGCCCTTTTCTTTGGGTCTTCAATTAATTTTACCTTTTCAAACAAATCATTTACCTGTTCCGTGTGTAAATACCTCTTCCTTACAGGACTCTGACCGAACTTGCCATACAAAGAATTTAACATTATTTTTAAGACATAAGACATAACCTTGTTTTGATTCTTCTTCGCCTCAACCCTTTTTTTATATAAGTCATCTACATAGTCCCTGAATATAAAACCCTTGTTTTGAAATTCAATTCCCTCAATAACCTCATAATTGTAAAAACCCGCCTCTTCAAGATAATCAAGTTCGTATGAGTTTAAATAATAAATGTTTTCATCAGTGTCATTATTGATGAAATACAACTTATCTGTCTTAACCCAAAGCGGTGAAACATAATCGTTTGTATAAAATTTTAAACGAACCTTATAAAAACCTATTCGTTTATAATTTCTCTTATAAACGAAAAAAGCTTTACCAAACGGATACTCAAATTCACGCATAACAAAAGGATACATCGAATTGACATCATAATAATATATGTTTTCACCCAAAAAACGAAAGACCTCACATCTCCCACCTGAATAAAACCTTCGCCCATATTCATCAAGCGTCTTATTCATCTTATAATATATCTCATCCTCAAGTGACCTGCGAAAATTTGTAAGCGATAAACTTGATAAAGAAATTGAATTGACAAAATCAACCGCTTCAAAAAATTTAAGCAAAACATTATATAAAAGATATAAGTCCCTTTTCAAATACTCTTCAAGCTTCGACCTGTTCTCAAAATCGCTCTCATAATCAAAATCATATTTTTCCTCACCCAAAAAGATTTTTGAAGCTTCATTCAAACTTGTCTTTATAAGAGCATAACTATCACGAAAATAAACCCAATTTTTGTCCTCCTTTCTCCTTTTAACCTTTATCTGATAAATGAGACCACTTGAACGAACTATGTCAAAAATATAACCCTTTTCAAGTATATACTCTATTATGAATACACTATCATAATTAAAATAGTGAAAATAGACAATCGGATTGTGCTTAATCTTTGACAACATAAACTCCACCATATCCGCAATGTTGTCAAAAAGATAATAATCACTTCCATTGTAAAAACCACCAAGCTCAAACCTTTCAACCCAATTCGATGCCTCAATGTCCCCAACCCAAATCCGCTCAACCTTTACCTTTCTACCCTTAACTTTTTTTAACCCCATATGCTACCTCTTCTCTTTATGTATCCTTATCGTTATTGAGAAAGGTAATACAAAAATAAATCCATAACCTCCAATCAAAATCGAAAACATACGCTTAATCAATCTAAAAATGTCTAATTCCCTCCCCGATAAAAATTCAATGGCATATGAGTTTATATATTCAATGTTTTGAAAATTTTCAGCAATAAATTTTTTAATTTTACTTGTATCGGCACTTTCTACAATTTCGTTTAACTGATTTATGATGTCAATCGTTTTCTTTGAATATAAGTCCATATTTGTTAAGTATCCTGCAACAACATAAAATATATCACCATCTCTAAGTATGCCAGTTTCAACACAATAATTTAGTACAGCAGTCACAGCTTCAAAATTATTGATAATAAACTCATACTCATAAATAATGACATTTTCAAGCTCACGAACCTGTTCTTTATTAATAAAAAAGTTTGATTTGACCTTAATTTCAGGCGGGATATCAACAGGGGTCTCCGGTGTCGTCAATGGTAATTTTGGCTTCGGCGGCCTCCGCGGCTTGGGATAATACTTTTTTATAAGCTTCTCAATAATTGATAAATATAAATTGCGCCGCGGAGACCTCGATATTTTAAAATAATCCCTTGCAAAAATAAGGTCGGACTTCGTGAAACCACGTGCCTTGTATCTCCTATACCTATTCTCAACCTCCTGTATCCGCTTCCTTAACTCCCTCCTTCCCCTCCATATCCTTTTATATTCACTTTTTAAGTTTTTCAAATAATTTATATACGCCCTCTCTACAACTTTTGACCTACGCACATCTTATCCCTTCAAATTTTTGAAAAGCTCAATAATATTGACTTGAAATTTTTCAATGAAATTGTTATCAACATAAACTTCACAACAAAGATTGAGATTTTCTATGTAAATTATCAACTTGACCCTTGTCCCTAAAATTTCAACCTTCTTTTGTATCTTCTTTTCCTTCATCTTCAATTGACTTTTTTATTTTTTCAATAACCGCTCTTGCGGTCTTTTCAGAATAACTGAAAAGTGTCTCATACCACAAAGCATGCATCAAAAGATTGAACTCATCCTCCGTAAGCTCAACCTTGATTTTGTATTTTCTCATACTTCAACACCTTCCTTATGTTTTGAATTTTCTCTCTTATCGCGGAAATAACAAATGAATTTAATGATGCACCTATGAGACGACAAAGCTCTTCAACTTCATCCTTTAACTCCTTGTCAATGACGATAACAATTGATTTTTTCTCAACCTTTTTCTCCATTCTAATCACCTCCATTAGTGAATTATTTGAGATTGTGGCTGCGCAATTAAAATGGGAACAGGAACAACACTTTGAGATAACGTCAATTCGCTGTCAATCTTAAAAATAACTTCATCATCTGAAGTGAAAACAAAATTTCTGAAATTAAACCGCAATACAAAAAATGAGAAAAAAATTTGTGCTACATTATCTTTGACTTCAATATCAACACGGCTCGCAAAAATAAAAATCTTTTTTGTAACCTCATTTTCACCTACCCAAATCTGAACTTTCATCTTGAACCTCCTTTATTTTGTTTATGATTTCCATAAATTCGTCATAATCATCATATATGAAAATAATTGCTTTCTTCGTTTTCAATAAATAATAAAGTATCCCCGCAAAGAAACCAGAAAGAAACCCAAAAACTAAATAAAATATGTCAATTAACATCCTTCTCACCATCCTTTATTTTTTTGAAAACATCAAATATTTCAACAGCAATATCCTTGGCATCCTGACGAACCCTTAAAAGCCATAAGTCAATGTCCTCAAAATCGACATCCTTCATAATCGCCTCCAAGTAAATATCAATTAAAAGCGACCTGATTTTGTTCATCTCAACAATCATTTTGCCCTCCTAAATTTTATTTAAAAAAAAAAAAAAAAAAAAAACGGCGGAGGATATACCCCGCCGTTGTTGAATTACTCAAGCTTATCCTCTAAATCAACATAAAACTCAAACAAACGAAGCGTCCTGCCACCCTTTATCTTCCTGTCACCTGTGTAAAGAACTTTAACCTTAATCCCTCTGCCATACTCATCAAGCACTTTCCTGCCGAACTCATTTATAAGATAATTGCTCGGCAAGTATATCTCAACTCCCTCACCATCCAACAAAACAACACGCTCCGCCTCCTTCCCGAGAACAGTCGTCTTTTCAATCCTGTCAATGTAACCCTCAACAAAATCACCGGTCTTCTCAAATCTTATGAATTCACGACCGATTGAAATTTTTTGATATGTCATAACAATCACCTTTTTTGTTTTTTAAATTAATGGAATTTTATCTGGAACCTCATCGCTATAAGTCGCAACATAAAATTCAAAGTCCTCCTCATCAGCAATGTGAACACCTTTCAAGGAAGGGTCCTTTAAACGATACTTCAATTTCATTATGAGCAAAATGTCACCATCTTCAAGACCAGTGACCTCCTCACGAACAAGAGGCAACTTTATACCTGTCCACTTCTCAATTAAATCAATATTTTGTTGATAACCAATGTAAGGTTCAAGTTGTCCTTTTTTATAAAAGTATCTCAAAATAAACTTAAACTCACTTAACGAAATCTTCATCAAACGATATGTCCCCTCCTTGGGCATCATTGCGGAGTTTAAAAGTATGCACTTCATTTTTTCCTCCAAATTTTTATTTTTTTAACTCAATTGAAAATAAAAATAAAAAACGCACAAAGTCAATATGTAAAATTAAAATCATACGCAAATGAATTTTAATTATTTAAAATGTGTTGAATTAAATTTAAATGAAGGAAATGTTAAAAAATTGGCAGGGAAAAAAGAAAAAAAAAAAGGGACGGGAAAACCCGTCCCCTTTAAGATAAAAGAAATGATATTTTTATTGCTTTTTCAACTCCCTGTATTTTTCACTTACTATTTTTATGAGTACGGAATTGAGCTTTATCTCAACTCCGTACTGCTTTGATAAGTGTTCCCTTATTTCCTTGAGCTGCTCATACACAAATATGGGAACACTTATCGTCTTGTGATATTTCTTCTTCATTTTTGTTCCCGATTTTTTTAAAAAAAAGCAAGGGTGAAAACCCTTGCCGTTAAAAATTTGATTTAATATGCTGATATATACTCAAAAAATTATTAAAAATCTGTTTAGAAAATTTTAAAATCCAATGATTATTATTTCGAAGTTTTTTATACGTATTGTCTAACAAAACTAAATTAAATTTATTTATTAAATTCTCATATTCATTAACATTAAAATTTGCATTACTACTTTCAGAACAATCTTCGCCATCAGTTAAAAATATAAACTCAGTGCTATTACCTATTTTTATTTCCTTTTCATAAATAAGCCTAAATAACAATTTAAACGCATTGAAAAAGTTAGTCCCACCATTATCCATAGATACAAGTAAATCTCTTAACTCGTCAAAATCATATTTTCCACTTTCACATTTGAATCTTAAAGCGGCTTCATCGCTAAAACCAATATAATAAAGATTTCTCCTGTTCTTAATTGCAACTTGTAGAAGTTTCAGAAACATTGCTTTAGCATAAATTTCTTTTTCTTTTTCATTCATTGATCCGCTTTCGTCTACGATTAAAACAATGTCAGTAGTTTCTGCTTGTTCAGTTTTTTTAAGCCTTAAAAGTTTATCATTTAATAATTTGTAATCAAACAAAAAATCAATGCAAAACTCAGACGGAATAACGTTGTCTCTTCCATATGAAATATCATTAAATTCATTATGTTCAATATTATTTTTACTGTATAATGTGTCTCCAAAATTTTTTTCGAAAACCTGCAATATTCTTAAAATTTTTTCGTTTTCTATCAGATTTATTATTCCTTTCCCATCCAAATAACGCAAAGAAGAATTTTGGGTTCCACCAGTCGTTCCAGTAAGTATTTGATGAAATATTTCTTCATATTTTTCAAGTTTTTCTTTTTCCTCATCAAGTTCTTTTAACAAATTTTGAAAAATTTCCTTCATCTCTTTAGGTTTTGTATTTTGGTCTATATTTTCTAAAAATTTCCTAACAAAAAAAGAAGATAAATATGAATTTAATATGGTCCTTTTTCTTATTTCATCAACATCGATGTTTTTCGTGATTTTGATTAATTTTTTCCTTATTTCTTTTAAATGAGGTTTTTTTACCTCTTCGGTATTAAGAATTCTTGGTTTTTTATATTTATAAAGAATGTAGAAAAGGTCTTGTCTAAGTGTGTCAACGTAATCGGAAAAATAATAATTTTTAAAATAGCTGTTAAATACACGAATGTCGCTTTGACTTAATTCAATAACTGTATCGTTACGGAAAAAATCTAAAAATGGAGAAAACATAATTTTCACCTCCTTTTATTTTTATTATTTTTATTTTATATATCGCTTATCATCTTATTTATTGCACTTTGAATGAGATTCGCTGCGTAATTTACTATTTCTTGTTGTTGGTATTTTGCTTTTATATCTTTCAGTGTTTCCATTAACATCGCTTGTTTTTGCACTATTTCTACATCATTATTAGTCAATATTTCACCTATTTTACTTCTGATTTCCTCTTTGATATCTTCAATATCCGGTAAAAATTTTTTTAAAATATCATTAATCTTCTTAAATGATTTTCCATCCATAGATAGTATTGATTTTAAAATTAATCTAACGTCAGCATTATCAATTCCATAAATTGACAAAATTCTTAAAACCTTCATAAGTTTAACTTTTCTCCTATCGGATATGATTATACCATTTCTTTTTATCTCAACTAAAATCTCGATTAAAAGCTCAATGATTTCGTTACTAAGTTTTGGATATTTATTTATATCAAGTTTTTTTATAACATCAAATTTAAAATTATCTATTTCATCGTTAGCATACCTTAACAACAACTCCAATTCTAAATCACTCAAATATTCTAAAAAATACCTAAAAAGAAATCTATCGTATACAGCAATTAACTCATCACTTGTCGGCACTTCGTTTGAAGCGCCAACAATCATTTCAACTTTAACGTTAATTGGATTAGGGTTGAAGAAAATCCTTTCATTCATTATACTTAACAATGAATTTAATATAGATGATGAAGCTTTAAACACCTCGTCAAGGAAAATTATCTGACAATCAGGTAACATTCCAGTTATGTTTCTTTCAATAATTCCATTTTTATATTGATTAATATTTATGACGCCGAATATTTCATCCGGCGTCGTAAATTTGGTTAATAAGTACTTGAAGTATGTTTTTCCAAGTAAACTACAAAAAGTATCAACAATAAGTGATTTTCCTGTTCCTGGGGGGCCAATAAAAATTACATTTTCCCCCGTTAAATATGCGAAATTCAGCAACTTCCACATTTCCTGCGCTTGTTTTCCTACCATTTTAATTCTCCTTTTTTAGTTTTAAAATTTAGTTTTATAATTTCACTTTAAATATAATAAATTAAATTTAATTTGTCAAGTGTCAATTTAAACTATGTGATTTGCATCACATTTGTTATTGCAAATCAATAATTTGGCATAAAATTTGATATACCACCCAAAATCAATAAACTTGGCATAAAATTTGCTATACCTCACTTAATTATAAATTATCCCTCCCACACCCTAACCCCGGCCCTACCC
>Ga0209821_100069_pt1 | contig 19260 bp, 31 predicted proteins | sample SSWtaG_3_FD_184118 | JGI IMG/M metagenome (GOLD analysis project Ga0209821, IMG submission 184118) | Hot spring microbial communities from Sandy's Spring West, USA to study Microbial Dark Matter (Phase II) - SSWTFFsm_matched (SPAdes)... | ecosystem: Environmental > Aquatic > Thermal springs > Hot... | reverse complement strand
CCAGCCCCCAAGCTCCTTTATCCACCACACAATCTGCCTAACCACGTCGCCGATATATTTCGTATCAGACCTTATCACTATCCGGCCACCGCCCACAAACACGTCGTGCCGGCCGGGAACGTCGGCCAGCACGTGGGCGACGACAGCCCTTACTCTGTCGTCGCCCTTGAGTGCCAAAAAGTACCTTTTTAGGTCCCGAATTTGGTTTTTGGTTGCCATATCCCAACGATACTCGGGGGTTTTTAAATTTTACGCCCCCGTAAAAAGCGCCGAGAAAAGGGGTGGGAGGCAAAGACGGGGGTTTAAAAACGACTAGCGGGGCGCCCCTCCAACAAGAGGTCCTCCGGGATATCTTCCCCAGGCGACGGCTGTGCCGGCTGGGCGGCCTCCTTCCCCCGCCGCCGGTTGATATACTCCCGCCGCCCCACCTTGACACCAATTACATTTCTATAGAGCTCCTCAAACCTCTCCACCCTTCTACAAAGGTGGCTGGATAGCTTTTCCGCCTCCTCCACCGGAAGCACTATATCGACCATGCCGCGCCCCAGAAACGGTGCCAAGGCCCTGACCGTCGACGTAAGGTTCTTGCGGCAAGGCAGGTTGACATATGCCTTGCCGTGCGCGACGTTTTTCAGTAGCATCCCGGCCATGTCCCTACACTTTAGCTTAACCTCAACGCCGCAGTGCAACAACGCCGCGCGTATGATATCAAGCCTCTCATACTCGCCAATACAGTAGACGCCGTAGGCCGGCCGGTGGGCCACACCCGCTCTATGTAGCGCAAGCAGAACCGCCACGACCGTGTGTATGGATAAGCCGGTGTAGTAAGACACAAGCCCTGGCGTCGCGCAACGCAAGATGTAGAGAGTCGGCAGTATAACCCTAAGCGCAAAACTGTCACGCGGCATAGCCCCGACTCCTGTGATAACCTACAGCAACGGCCGTGACAAGCGCGACAAGCCGCACCAACTCGAAAGTCTCGAAACCGACCACGTCGACTAGCGTAGGTCCCACGAACGCCAACATGTTGTTCAGAACCGCGGCCAGCTTAACCGCCGCGTGGACAGCCACCGCATACAAAACCATGTACCGCGCGCGGGTGGCCGACAGCAACCAGATAGCCAAGAGCACAGCCGACTGGACAGCCGCCACAAAAAACGCGTACCACGGGTCGTGGTTCACAGCTTGCAACGACGGGTTGGCCTCCCGGCCGACACCGGACACTACGGCACAGTATGTTGTTACCGCGTCGCCCCACTCGCCCAGCAACGCCAGGAGTAACCAACTCATGGCCCCCCACACAGCTCTCTCAACGCCTCTAGCCTACGCCTCAACTCTGCGCATAGCTGTGACGCGACGTCGTGGATAGAATTCACCGTGTGCGTGGATTTCCCATGCCTCACAACTATGTATGTGTAGCCCCTTACCGAGATGACGTCCAGCCTCCCAGGGCGCCCACACCTTGGGCACGTCACGGTTATTTCGCCGAGAAGTGCCCCCAGGGCTTCCGCCAGTTTTCTATAGTCTTTATAGTCTTTTTTGTTCTCGGCCATATCGCAAAGATACCTCCCGGTTTTTAAGTTTTACGCACCCGTAAATAAGGCGGAACGCAGCTACTAACCAATGTAAAGCCAATAATACAACTTTGCAAATTTGCAAAAAACAAAGACCTCCCGGCAAAGACGCGGCAGACTCCGCGGTATCATATCGATAAAAGACCGGGAGTCACAGGAAGAACGTAAAGAAAAGCCTTGACCAATACCGGGCCCCGCACCGAAGTCCCACCGAAGGCCCACCGAAGACCCGGGGGGTCTCGGTCCCAGGACAGTCACAGGGGAGACACGTGTCCGGCCTCCCCGCTTGACAGCCAGCCAAGCCACCATGGACATCTATTGCCACAGCCGCGACACATAGCCACAGACAGAAAGCAAGCCTCCAGACAGCCGTAAAGAGGAGGCCACGACAAGTGCCAGCGCAGAACCCAGATACGTTATTGTAGGGGGAAAAACTGTCCGGGTTTTAGCCGGGCCGGATAGCAAAGAAGCCCGGGTCCGTGGTGCTGAAATACCAATAGCTAAGATAGAGGTCAACAGCATAGTTGGTCCCCGTAACGCGCACAAGATAGTAGGTTGGGTTGGGCCGCAGGGTTAGGTACGTCCCCGACCCGACCGACCCCCACCGAATTGTGGTGGAGGTCCAAGAGTTGGTGCCGCAGTCGTACTGCTGGGAGTCGACAACTGTAAATAGCGAATTAGCCGACGTGCCGAACCCCGCGTTCTTTAGGACGTTGCACAGGGAGGAGGGGTTGCTAACCTCCGACCTGGCCATAGGATAGAATATGACGTTGCCGGTGCTTTCCTCATAGTACCACACCACGATTGCCGCACCCGCAGTGCCGAGACTGGTCGTGTAGGTGCCCATGATAAGTGCCACGTTGGAAGCAGAGAAAAGGTAGAGCTTGCGCGCCCTCCCATACGCCGGGTCGTTCCACGAAAGATAGGTGTCTTTCGGCAGAGAACCGGAGGCCACAGTCACCCGCACCGGGAGGAACTTGCCTAAATCGTGATCCCGTACGTATGACGTGTCCCTAATAATGTTGAGAAAGTAGACCGTGGCAGTCGACTCGGAAGTCAACACGCCAGGGCCGCCGTATAGGAATCTGTATGAGTAGGTGAACATGGGCGCCGTACTGACCACATGAGTGCCGTTAAACGCCGAATATCTTGGGTCGTAGGACCCTAGCACAATGAAATTAACCATTACCCACACCGTCACAGTAGATGTGGCCACGACGGCCGCGACCAGCAAAGGCCAAGGCACCCTCAACATGGCCATAACAATGTGTCTACTATAAAGCTTTTCTCACGGCCTAGCAGACAGCTCCGAAACCACCGGGCCGTTCACGTATAGGTTAGACCATATCAAAACCACGGCCAGATAGTAGGCGTCGGCCCCGGCCGCATCTGTAGCGTCTATGGCAGTGGGGCTGTCTCTCGTGCCAACTGTCTGTGTAGCCGGGGCGTAGTACGCACTATACTTCTCATGCAGAGTCCCGTCGTTATAGAGCGCGTCCGTGTAGAATCCCCCATCACCGTAAAACCCCACAATGAAATAGTCTTGCCTCAACTGAAACACACCAACGGCATACTTCCCCGTGGCCGACAGCCACGACAAGATGGCGCTTCTTACTCTGGTGTCGGAAGCAAGGTTGCTGTACGTCGGCACGTACACATACCACCCACCGACAGCCACCTTCCTTGCCACGACCACGTAGTCTGACAAACTTGTAATAAACAACAAGGCATGCGTAGAGTTCAACTCTTTTACCTGCACGTCAACCCCAAATCGCGCAACCGAGTAGTTTGCATCACCAGTACTCCTTCTAACCAGTGTGCCAACCTTACCATAGACGTCGTAGTACCATGTCGTGTTGGAATACACAGTAAAGTTGCCGAAAGACACGGTTGCATATCTAAGGCGCTGGCCGGAGTACACAGTGACGGTCACAGAACCGGTAGCGCCCGTGTCAGGAACCTCAAGAGGGAACAGTATGGCCGGCACCCCCGTTGACATGACCTCTATCTGTATAATGAGTGTCACGGCAGTCCCCACAGCCACCGCCACGGCCAGCAGGAGAGGCACCGGCACGCGTGTATTCATGCCAGAATATTCCAACTAGTTAAAAAATTAGAGCCTCTCCCTAACCCTCCTAGTCTTCTCAAGCCAATTGTACTCGACGACCACCGCGTCGCCGTATACATACACCATAGGACCCTCCACGACAACGGCACGGACCCTCTCGACGTAAACACCCACCTCAAGAAGCCTATCCCTAAGCTCTCTCATAAACCGCTTAAAGTCCTTGTTAAGCAATGCCGCTGGCAGTTCCTCCGCCCTAACGAACCGCGACTCCCCACTCACGGAACCAGCTTAAAACCGAAATGGGAGGCCAGCAATGCGACTATGCCGTACACAAGGAGAGCCAACCCAATCCCGTATATGATATGCCGGCCGCCGAAAGCCAACAGGGCACCCATGACAATGCTAGCCCAGGGGTTCTTTATGACTTGAGTCGCCACTCCCACCAGCAGTTTCAACGCCTCCACCAGGACATTTATTATCTCCAGCATCAAGTATCTTAGCAATTAGGGGATATTTAAAACATCCGCACGCTATGTCCCACACGTAACTCGGTGGCTGGACCTTGCGGTACCGTAGAACTGCTATCAACAACGCCGCCAGCTTGCATATGTCCTCCTCCGTCAGTATCTCGGAGGAGAGCTTGTACACGACACCATAATAGCCATCCCGCTTATGCAGTGCCTTCAATACGGTTTGTATGTGCACGCAGAAAAAACAGCACTACTATATAACCATATCGCTGTGGAAAAAAGAGTTTGTTAGGAGAAGGTGGCTATCCTAGTGCGCAAAGAAGAGGGCCACTTAATCTTCCATGCGTCGAAATTACGGTCCGCATAGGCCCCAGCTTTCATTGCGCATGCCCTTAGTCCCGCCTCCCCGGCCCCGAACGTTTCCTCAAACCCCTTAGGGTCCGCTTCCTTAAGCGCGAGACATACGCCGATTGCGTAGCTGGCCTTGTACTTCTCCTCCGCGGCCTCAGTAAATGGGGTGCCCTGTACCGTGTCGGGGTAGCTTCCAATTTGGTACGACATGACCCTAGGTATGCGGTGATATATAAATCTTTCTCACCACACTCGGCGCCCTCCGTAGTACAGCTTGGTCGCCAACGCCACTATCATAACGAAAAGCACGACGGGCGCCGGCACAACAAGAACCACGCGCGCCGCCAGCTTGTTGGGGTCGTCTAGCGGCATGGCGACCCACTTTGGATAGACCAGCCGGTAGAAGTAGTTCGCGACGTTGTCGAAAACGCTGTCCGAAAGCGTGTAGTAGTTGTAGTACTCGTACAGCCGGCCGTTCACCTCCGCAAAGTAGTGCACAATAGGCACGTAGATCTCGTAAGACAGCCAACGCACCTTCTCCAGCTTGACACACCACCCGTCACACCCCCCTGGTATAGCAACAACTAGCGATAAGGGGGGTATATACGGGTGGGCGGAGGGGGTCAACACGAACCCGCCCACCGACGGAACGCCGAAAAAACCACATGAGTTGCAGATATGAGAAGCCCAGCATAGCCAGGTATATCACGACCACCGACTTTCTGAACATGGCGGTCACAGCAGTCTCGACACAATCTCCTTACCTGAACCACAATAACTCATAGCTCTCTTCTTGTCGTCGAATTCGATTACACAGACCTTCTCCTTGTCAATTATCTGGCGGACAGTGTCCCTTGTCACGTCGCAAGACACGGTAAAGTCGAACGGCCCCGCCGGCATGACTATACAGACATTAGGCCTAGTCGACGCCTTAAGGATCTCCCACATGTCCTACCTAGCTATGGGGGGTATTAATATTTGTGCGCGACACGGTATCGACACCCCGCCTGGCGTCGTTGTTAGCGCACACGACGCGGCCGATAGAGAGAAAACGCCACTGACGGTGCCCCTCTCGAACTCAACTAGTGTTCCCGCTTCCCCCACAACGACTTGAATCAACCTCTCCGCGCATATCTGCGTACCATGAATCCTTATGTAGATGGGGGCCATACACGACGGTACGGGGACTGGCTGTGCGCCGACTACCACCGGACCTGGCGCCGCACCGGCCGACTGGTTTTGGCTAGGCCTCACCACCACCACGGGCGTCGGTTTCTGGAAACTCAACGAAAGAGCATAGGCCACCATAGCGACAAACACCACCACTCCGACCGCTACCAGCAACCTCATGATTGCCGAATATCTCCCCGATATATAACACTTTCTCGGTGGGAATTCGACCCGGGAAAAACAAATACCGATAACACGCTTACACTTTCCCCCGACAACGGTTAAACATATGTCTAAATAACGGAAGGATAGATAGCGGCAGACCCCCCAAGAGTCTTAAACAAAAAATAATTTACAAAGATAAAAACAAGAAGAATTACCTGGCAGTCACCGTCAGCGCCGAGTTGACACTCGACGTGGGGGCGCCACGGTACCATGCTAACACCGTCCCCATAAAACATGTTGTAGATGTCGGACACGTCCTCCCATTTACGTCAACCGGTGTACCAGCAGACAGATCAGTTCCTATGTACGGGGCCGTAAAGCCATAGACACTAACCGAACCGGTACTGCTCACAGTATCGTAGTACACCGTCATTGAACCGTCACTATTGACTCTCAGATAATCATGTCTGGCCTGCAAGACCTTAGCTTGCACCTTCCCTGCCGCATTAATCACGTCCACGACAAACTGGCGCATCCTAGCGTCGGAGGTCAAGTCGACATACGTCGGGTGGTACACGGTCCACCCGCCGAACGTCACCTTCCTGGCCGGGGTCACGTATAGGTCGGTGGCGCTGGCAACGCCGACGACGCCGTGTGTGCCATTGCCCCTTATGTATATGGTCAGATCGTCAACAGTAAACGTAGCATTGCCGGACTCCGCTAAGGCGGCCACCCCCACATAAGACAGGTGCGCGTATCTCCAACCCGTCGTGTTAGCCGTGAGTCGCAGATTGCCCATGCCGGCAATGGTCCCATACCCCACCGACTCGCCCGCCGCGATTGTGTAGGACCTAGTGATTGTTGTAGCCGACGACGACGCGGGAAGTTCAATAGGGAACACCACCGACGGTGTTGGTGACAACACCGTGATCTGCAGTACCAAAACCACGGAGGTACCGACCGCGATTACCGCCGCTAACAGCAGTGGTAACGACACTCTTCTCATAGCCGTATGAACTATGCCGTAATTTAAACCTTCTCCCTTACGCGCCCCTCCACGGGTGCATCATAGGCGTACGGGTACTGGTGATAGTAGCCATAGTATTGACGCAGATATCTCGCATACTCCTCTAAATATGGATAGTATGGGTGGTTGCTAACGATAATCTTTGTAGACGTGGGGGCACGTGCAAGCGCACTGATAAACAGGGCGGTGACGAAAAACAGCAAGGCCACGGCGCCCGATATGGCCACACCCCAGAAACCGCCATACTCGGCAATGCCGAAAAACGGCAAGAAGTGGAACAGCCCCCGCTGTAGCCCCAACTCGTAGAGGCCGAACGCCACGAGAACCAGCACCCACAGCATAAGGCCCGACAGGCCCCAACGCACGAACAGGTCGGATATGAACGCCCTTACGCTGGACCTGCTGTCGCGGTCCGCCAGGGTAAAAAACAAGGCAAGCGCCAAAGAGAGGGTCAACATAGCCTCTATGCCCGTAAGGAGGGTCTGCGCCGTGTTGTAACCGCCCACCAAGGTGGAGTTAATAGCCATGAAAAAAGGAGTTTCGTGGTGATATATAAAGCTATCGCGTCAACGCCTCCGCATACGAGACAGCTCTCGGGCCACGTCGGCAATATACCTGTCCCCCGTCACCCTTCCTATGTAATATAGGTTAAAGTACAAAGACCTTGGCGAAAGCCGCGTTATCTCGCTGGCAATAGACTGGGCCACCTCCCGTGGCGGCAAGTTGCGCTCTTTACCCGTCGCCAATAAGTCGGCAACGCGGCCAAGCTCCGTAGGCGTCAGACTAATGTAGTAATTCGACGCCCGCCTAACCTCTTGGTGTATATCACTATAGATTTTCTGAACGTCGGGGTCTCGGTACGCCAGCTGTAGCACCTTAGGGTCGAAAAGAGAGGCCATCTCGGGGCGCCTAAACGTAAGTCCGACAAGCCCCTCCGCCAGCTTCTCGGCTACCTCTCTGTCCAGCCCCAGGCCGCGCTCTAGGTATTCCGATATGTAGTAGTACATAAACAACTGCTTCCTATCCGACGCCCCGGCCTTCCACCCTTGTAACCACTCCCCCCAATCTACAACCTCCCGCCCGCTTTCGACCGCACGCGTGGCCTTCTCCTCCGCCCACTCCTGTATCTTCTCCTCCGGGCTGGCCGTCTCCTCCACAATGCCCTCCTCTATGACCTCCTCCGCCTCCTCAAAGATGCCCTCATCTATGTCGAAAACTTCCGTGTCGTTGAACTCCTCAAAACTCATAGCCAGAACAGCTGGCGGAGGCGTAAATTTAACACCGCCATGGCGTCGTCGGGGTCCACCATATAGTCCAGCACCCTTTCTCTCAGGCCGAAAACGCGCAAAATCGCAAAGTCCTCATAGATGCCTTGGGCAATCCGCCGCACCGTCACCGCCCAATGCATGGGGTCCGTATACGGCATCATTACCCTAATCGCCATGTTTGCCGTCTCTCTCGGAGGCCGCAACACTATGTGGTACGCCGTTATCTTCTTGTGTCTGCTTCTATAGCGCCACCAGAACACCGCTCTCTGTATAAGCCACACAGGGGGCGGTTGCGGCTTATCCCAATCAATGGCTGGATAGAAGAGGTGTGTCCCATTGACCACAATGTGGTGCGACAGCCCGACGACCGGCATGTCGTCCTTTATGTAGAACTTGACTGCGAATAACACTTGCCCTATGTCCTCTAAATGCGCCCGGCATATGTGGTACTCTATAATCTTGACGGAGTGGCAGTCATGGCCAAAACAGCCGGCCGTCTTGCTTTTCCTACACTCGAACTCGCGGTACAAGACGGACTCAAACAGCCGGTACGTCATGGACTGCCACCGGATCTTATCCGCTACCAGCATATCGCCAGTATTAGGTCCTTGTGTATCACATATTCCTCCTCCCCGGTCTCCACGACGACAAGAAAGCTGTCAACGTGTCTCAAGGTGCCGCTTACCCTTGCGTTGATTGTGTATACCACTGCCTCCTTACCGACCGGGACCAGCTTGTAGAGTGACTTCCTATCGCCTTTCTTTATTTTTGCTTTTTTGCATGATTTCTGTGATACCCAGATACCGACCTTGTTACACAGACACATCTTCCCATCCCCGCGGACAAGGAAGTTGTACATGGACTCGTCTATTATCTCCCCCGCCACATCTACGTGGCGGTAGGGAGATCTCACGGTGCACCCAATCTTCCCTGTTAGGTAGTCGGTATATTCGGCCATATCACAAAGATACTGCCCAGTTTTTAAATTTTACGCCCCCGTAAATAAGGCGGAACGCAGCTACTAAACAATGTAAAACCAAAAATACAACTTTGCGAATTTGCAAAAAACAAGGTCCCCCGGCAGAACCTCCGGTAGACTCCGCGATATCGTGTAGATAAAAGACCGGAGAACACCCGGGGAAGGTAAAGAAAAGCCTTGACCAATACCGGGCCCCGCACCGAAGTCCCACCGAAGGTCCGGGGGTGTCGGTCCTAGGACAGTCACGGGGGAGATACGTGTCTGGCCTCTCCTCTTGGCAACAATCCAACACCCCGCGGAGATACACAACCGCGGCCGCAGTGACAGGCCCACAGCAGTCCGCAAGCCTCCAGACAGCCGTAAAGAGGAAACTACGACAAGTGCCAGCGCAGAACCCAAATACGTTATTGTAGGGGGGAAAAAAGGAGTTGTTTTCAACGCGGCCAGTAGACGCAGGCGTTAAAGAGCATAACACGGCCACGAACAATCGAGACGTCGTAGACGTGGGTCACGTTGCCGCTTAGAAGAACACCGTCTCCCCTATACACCACGGTACCCTCATATAGCCCCGACGCCGTGTAGCAGTCCAGCTTGGTGCCGTTGATTAGGTAGCCGCCGCCTCCCAGCACAACCACGCCATCTATTAGGCTTACATTGAACACCTTCCTGACCGTGCCCTGAACGACGTAATAGTCGTCCGCAACCAGAACGACGCCTTGATACACGCCCGGCCCCACTTTGTGATTGCCCGACATGTCTAGGCCTATGTAGGCGACTCCCACGCCAATCAACACGGCCAGCAACGCCACAAGTAGCCTCATACCAACCTCCTACTGCTGTGATATAAATAACCTACGACGCCAAGGAAAAGATACACCATTATCGGCAACACGTCGCCCTTCAGCAGGTACGAGAAACTCGACACCGCAGAGTTGTACACAATGTGGCCCACTATGCTTGCCAAGATGCCGTACTGCTGGTAAATGTCATACAGCCACCGCGCGCCGTAGTTGATTAACAGCAACGTCATGGCCGTGACAGCCACGGCATACAACTCGTTGCGCAACATGTCGTACATAGCAACGAGACGCGACGGGGTGTGCAGTAGCGTAAACATGGCATTAGCGAAAGGTGTGACCCTACCCACGAACTCCTCATAAGCCACCTTACCCAACCAAACTAGCGGGTTGGCGTCGCCCAAGCCGAGATAGCCCAAGTACCCGAAACTAAGCGCCTCCAACGTGGAGACGTCCAGCAGAGAGGACCAGAACCCGTAGAAGCCGACGGCAACGAGAACCAGCAGTGCGACCGCGCCCAGCAGGTCATAGCGCACCTTTTTGACAGCCTCATACGCCGGTATGATAGGTATCAAGAACAAAATAGGCGCGACCACACCTAGAAGGCCCATCTTAAGCCCCGCAAGTAGTCCCTCAGGCGACAGCTTAACTAGCTTCGTCTCCTTAAGGAGGAACACAGCTATCAAAACAGCCGCAAATACGACAAACTGCGTCCGAGACAAGAGTCCGAACAACGCAAGCACGAATAGGAGTACTTCCATTGGGCTGGGCAACCTCTCCGCGACCCACGACTTTATGAAAGCCCTTACGCCGAAATACAGCAACACCGCGCCTACCGCCGACAAGGGAGAGAAGCCCAGAATAGCGAACACTATAAGCGTAATGGCCGCGCTTGTGCTCTCAACCGAAAATGTGGCCAGCCTGCTTAGCATCATAGGCCAGCTACCAACATTGCCGCTGTGGCCCACATGGCACTGGCCGCTAAATGCCTACGCGACAAAATGCCGAAAGCCAGCTCTATAACCGCAATAACCGCACCAATGGGCGCCAGGGTCTCCTTACCTATCACCAACGCTAATATGAATAATGCAGGGGCTATCTCGCCGAGAGCCTCAAGGTTGCCGCGTAACGCACGAGAAAACTGATTGAACAAGGCAAGCGCCATAGCCAATGCGACGAACGGGGGCACGGCCGCCACCGCACCGGCCAACACGACGGCCCCCAGGAGTACGTAGCCGATAGACAGTATAGGCGACTCCTCCGCTATGTGCAACAGCCGTGGCGATAGAATCGACCACGCCAGCAAACTCCCCAACGTGCCCGCAAACCCCAATATGCCAAAGACGTCGACAAGGGCCCGGAAGAAGGGCTCTACAATCTGATACGACACCCCGGAAAGCACGTTGGCGATTGCGATATTATCACTGGCCCAGATTATCGAGATGCCCAAGAAGAGGCCGACCACCCGCTCTACCACCCTCTCCTCTTGACGTAAAGCGTACAGTGCTATGCTGGCGGCCAGGAGTGGCGTGAACGCCGCGTATACGGCCGGCCCCGCGACGGCCACAGCCGCCGACACGAATAGCGTTATCAACGCTACCGGCAATGCCGCGCGGTTAAGCACAGCTACCGCAAGGAGTCCGACCAGTCCGGCACCTGCTGGCAATAACATAGAGAGGTTTGAAACGTAGTATAAAAAAATAATTGGTTGTCGAGACGCTACCTTACGCGAATCGTGACGCTGGCCCTGGCGGTGGGCACTATCAAGAAGTGGTTGTACGGCAATATGAAACCGGATACCGTCCGGTTGCCCACTCGGTATGTGAACCCGACGCCGTTGAAATCATATGTGGCGGTTGCGGAGACCGACGCATACTCCGGCAACCGTATATAGTACATGGCGGGGGGACCAAAGTTGGTCTCGGCTGTAATAATCGCATGGGTCCGGTTAAACGCGATATCTTTAACTATGCGGAGATTTGTGCCACTCAATGTCATTAAGGCCTGGAATTTGTCATTGCTTACCGCCGACTTCACTAATACAGGCGTGTATATATCGACGTCCGCGACGGTTGCCACACGAACCAACTCATAGGCGAAACCATATCTGTCCGTCCCACCAGTTTCATATGTTGCATGCATGGGTACGACTAGATACGCAGTGCCGTCGGGGAACTTAGCCAGATATACCGAACCCGTTGTGGTGTTGCCGATTGGCCCGTTGACGTAGACAACGTAGTTAAGCGCGATATGTGTAATTTGCACCGTCGCATTGGTGGAGAACGCCACCTGCGACGCCGCCGCGCGCCACTGGTAGAGAGAGCCGGCCACCAGGGTCCCCGTAAAGTTGCCGTCGGCAACGGGGGGCACACTTATGACGTTTAGGTTTAGATACACCACTACCGCTGTCGTGAACACCATGGCGGCTATCAGTAGCGGTATTGGTATTCTAAGCATGTAGAGCATTACTCAACCCTATATAAATAATTACTCCTATAAGCGCCCACAACGCAGACCACGCCCACGACACACCAAGGCGCCCGGGCGACAACCAGTCCAGTAATACATGCGCCACGCCCAGCCACAGAAACGTCCAGTCTTTCAAGGCCACCGCTATGGGGACCGCTAGGAAAATCGACAGCATGTCGTGATACCAAGACCTGCGGACTATCGGACCGCGCCGTTCGTGCCCCAATATGTCCACCGCCGCGGTGTGGAGAAACGCGGCAGAAAACACCACCCTCTCGTCGTACACCGAAAAAAGAAGGGGCACCATGGCGCCCCACAAAACGTGAGTAAACCACTTCACGTCGGCGCTATTGCCCCAAGTCCGACAAGGTATAGAGCCGTCGACTTGCGCCTTGTGGTAAGCGCGGCATACCCCGCGGAATAAAGTGCCGGTCCGAGAAACTTAAACACGAAAAGCGCGGCCATGTCAAGCAGTATCTCAATCACGTCCCTGCTCTTTGTAAATGTCTTGAATATAATAAGCCCCGCGGCCAGCAAGCCGTTGTACAATATCAGAGATGCGAAAGCCCATATAGCCGTTATGACAAAGAGAGATGATAGCGCCAAACCGACGGCAAACCCAACGCCGAAAGCCAGTGCGAACGCTACCGCCAACAGCCCTAATGAAAGCGGTATCCCAATCGCCAAGCCGCCTAGGTAGGGCGCGATAATGGACAGATAAGGCAAGGAGATGCTACGCGCCAAGGCGCCCACCGCCAGGTCGAGAGCCTCCGCAAGCAGTGACGCGGCTCTTATCAACAGCATCACCACGGCACCTATGATAAAGCCTAAGACACTGACCAGTATACCCGCCGGAGTCACGCCGGCCGCGAACCCCGACACGACGCCGATTACAAAACCCCGCAAGATGTAGTCCGGCAACAGAGAGTAGAACGAGAAGGCGTACTTGAGACCCTCTAGCGCCAAGTCCCTAACGAACCCGGCCAGATAGACGCCAGAGGCTATGCCCAGCCCGGCCATCAGACCGTATGCCGCCCCACCTTCTCGCGTCCAATGGGCCACTATCGCCATAAACGCAATGACTTGTATGGCGACAATCACCGGGTGCTCCGAGAGCCCTAGAGCTCCCGCCATTGCGCCGTGAACAAATGGGGGAGTGAACGCCGCCAGAGTGACCAAGAGCCCATACTTGCCGATAGTCCCAACTATCTCTGCCATACGAAAAATAGAGTTGTGGTATTTTAACCTACGGGTTAATAGTAAACGTGTACGTGCCGGAGGTTGTGGCGGTCACCAGCCAGCCGCGCAACACGCCGGCCCTCTTCTCAGGTGGGCTAATCCTTTCCAGAGGGTACGGTGTGCCCGAGACATAGTATGTGCCGTATTGTGGATCGATATGTATGTGATATGCGCCGGGGACCAGGGTCGTGGGTAGTGTCTTGCTTGGCACCCACACGTAGACCTGGGCACTGCTAATGTTGAAAACCAAGCGTTGGTAATAGATGGCGACGTTCACCGGTTCATAGAACACGTAGCCACCGCCGTCATTTAACCTGATTTTCATGCCCGGGAAGTCAATAGACAACGTCGCGTTCCTGCTAGCGAACGCCACCAACGGAATTACGTAACTGGTCCACCTAATCGCGGCAACGCCCGACGTAATGTTACCGGAGACGCTCCCTCCGCCGTAGGCCACAACAGACCTGTATGTCCCAATCGCTGTTGCCGTAACTGTGTAGCGGCCATCAACCACGTTGACGTGGTCCTCCACAAGGATTAGGTCATATGCGTTGGGGATATTGCCGGGATACAACGTCGTAGTCCCACCGCCCGGACCCGTCGTAGTGGTTGTTCCGCCACCACCGCCGCCGCCCGCTCCGCCTCCCGGGTTGAGATAATTCCAAATAGCGACCGCTATTAGTGCCGCAAGCAACATTGCCAGTGCGGCTGTCATTAGCGTCTTCCTATCCATCTTTCTACCACCGGTGTTCATAGGCTACTACAATCGCGACATATATAACTCTTACTGGCGCTGTTGCTGTAACTGAGACAGCTGTGAGAGCAAGTTACGCGCCTGACTGATAATCGTCACGGCCAACTCGTATGCACTGCGGTCCGCGACTTTCGCCAATTCTTGTAACAGGTGATTAAGCGTCGACTCGTAGACCTCCAGTCTGGCCCTTATGACGTCCCAAGACTCTGAGGTTCTTTTTCCTGTCACTGCTCTCAACCACTCGACGTACTCGCGTTCGAATATAATCGGCACATGGCGCAACATATCGGCTTCCTTTATGAGTACTCCAAACAGCACGCATACATGCGACCCACAACGCATATGTTCCCAACTGAACTTAAGCGGGAGGTATGCCCCATGCTGGACCACGCCATAGCTACCGGTTCGCAAATCGTATAGGAGTTCAATGATATCAACACCGCCGGGCGATATGAGTACCAGCTCCGAGACGACTAGGCGTATAGTGTCGGGAAGAACGTAGGCCTCAGCATATACTGCGCCGAACCCGGGGCGCAGGTGCCTCATGATTGTGGCAAATCTGTCGGCCGTCATAGGGTAGCATTTAGTCTGCATCCCCAGCATGTAACTCAATTGCGACCCCAGACATATGCGGTCGGTATCCGCGACGACGTCGTAAGTCCTGGCGCTTAGTTTATCTATAATCTTGATTTTCACGGAACAAGAAAAGGGTGGTGGATTTAAGCGTTTCTCTACGATACTAGCCTACTATATGCCTAAGAAGGGAGTAGGCCCAGTACTGCCTCCTAAAGGCCCTAATCGCCACGTCACACTGGCCGGAGTCGCATAGCCTTGCAAGGCCGTGGAACCACACGGCCAGCCACGCGTACACCATTGTCAGAAAGGTTACAGCCGGTGCGGCAAAGAACGTGACCAACAGGGCTGTTAGGCCCCAAGACGATATGTGCTCCACACTCGCCATTAGGACCGCAAGCAAAATCAACGACACTCCTGCCGAGAGTAGCGCCATGTTGGTATACCTCCGCGCCGCCCTCCGAAATGCCTTAGTGGCGTTCATACAGCCTTTCCATCTCCCTTACCAATAGCCTTATCTCCTTCACACACCTCCCGCACGCCGCGGCCTCCAATTCGGAGAACTCGCCCCTCTTGTTCCTGTATATCACCACGAACTCCACGTCAGTGCTATACGGTCTCCCACATCTCTGGCAATGAACCTTGTCCGCAACGGCCATAAATGCCGACATTATGCGCGACATTTCTTCCTGCGAGTGCGGCCGCGGTGATACAATGCCAAAAATCAACTCTCCGTGGCGGTTCCGGCCCAGCACCAGCATTTCGAACTCCGGTAGTTTCTTTCGTACCCTTCCCACGTTAATATCTAGACGATAAAAGCACATGTCGCGTCTATTATAACTTTGTCAAATATACATAGTTCTAAAATCCCTGTAGAAATGTCGGGGGCCACAGCGCGCGTTGCTACCAAGTTTGTCAATTACCCCCTTTACACGTATCCAAAAAAACCCAGGAAATTCCAGGACTATGCCGAACCCCTCACCGAAGGCCTCCTGTTATTCGGCAAGGCGGTTCTTCCAGTACAGTAAGACCTCAACGATAGAGGGGGGCACCTGGCAGAAATTGGGACCACATGTGAACGCGAAATTGGCATACGCAAAGTCGATATCGTCGCCCGTCGACCGCGCCATTAGTATCGCCTGGATCTTTATCAGAGAGAGGCATTGTTGCAGAGAGGCCGGCACCAGAAACCCAACGTTGGTTCTTATTATGCTATAGTATACTTTGGAAAGACACTCAGCAAGAGTACTCATGAAAAGCCCTTGACCTCCTTGACCTCCTTGGCCTTCTTGACCTCCTCAATCTTCCTTCTTACTTTTTCGGCCTCTTCTCCGAGACTTTTCTCCAAGATGTTCAGCGCTCTCTCGCACATGACTACACCATGCATGTGTTGTATATATAATTTCTCTGACCTCCGGTTCGGTAAAGGTGTGCTGGGCTGGCGTAATCACCTTCCTGTAGTACACGCGCTCTATGCGGAAGCCGTCCTCCAGACTGACGTCCGCTATGACAAGGTATGGCGTAACAACTCTGAACACTGCGCCGTACTGCGGGTCGTATGTGTAGGGGTACACCGTCCGCTTCTCCGCCGTACTTATCTGGTCAACGTCGCGAAATATAATCGGCACACACTTGCGCATAGAGGCGCCCCGCCAGCTGGTAAAGCGCAGTAGCGATTGACACACCGGACAGTGCTGGTGCACGTATATTATCGCCATTATCATATGTAGAGAAAAAGGGGAAGTATATATTTTATACAGGCGGCCACAACAGCATGCCTATCCCTATCAATAGCCCGGGCCAAAACGCCCTCCGGTCCAGCAGTGTGAATTTCAACAATACAACAGCTATATTGAACAAGTGGGGGTAGTAGAGCGCCGCGTCCGGCCTCACCAGCAGTATCAGAGCCGGTATGGTCAGCTGGTCGTGCGTCGCCGCGGCCAGCAACGTGTACCAGCTCTCCTCATCACCTGCCTCCGAACTTATCAGTCGAGACACTACACCGCGTATTAACATAGCCACGATAAAGTCCGGCAGTGTGGCCAGTATGGTGGAGATAACACCCAGCTGTATCTCGTCGTAGGGCAGAGACATAATGCTTGACGAGAGCATATACGACGCCACGACGGTAGCAAGGGCGTGGTTGGCCAGCAACAAAACGGAACCCTTGTCGGGCCAGCCGGAGAACGACCTAATGAGAAGAACCGGCAAGAGGAGGCCGCCTACAGCATAAGCCACCATGACCTCCCGAGACCGATATAGCGACTCGTGGTACGTGACCAAGTTCAAGCCGACCGCCAGTATAGACCATATCAGCATGTAGGGAAGCGTCGACCGCACCAGCCGACTGCCGATTATGTGTCTGCGAATTACTGCCGTGACGAATACGGCATCTACAAGCGTGCTTGCTAGCGTATCAATCCAAGCCGCAATTGGCTTGCCCGACGCGGCCAGATTAACAGCAAACACTGTCTGCGGCAGTGCCATGGCCACAGACACGACCATGACGTTGTACCAGAGTCTCACGTTAGCAAGCGCCATGGTTGTCTCGGCCGCGTACACCACCGAAATCAGTAAGGCGGTGTAGAGCGCTATCTCCACCCACACGTTGCCTACGCCAAACACGGTAAACACTATGAAATAGGCGTAGACGACAGCCGAAACCAATCTCCCCAGGTCCATGCCCCTAGATAACTATAGAATATTAATCATGCGGCCAGCTTAAATAGAGAGCCCTACACCAGACCGGAGTAACGTGTCTGGGTTCTGCGCTGGCACTTGTCGTAGCCTCCTCTTTACGGCTGTCTGGAGGCTTGCTGTCTGGCTGTGGCTAGGTGTCGCGGCTGTGGCAATAGATGTCCACGGTGGCTTGGCTGGCTGTCAAGCGGGGAGGCCAGACACGTGTCTCCCCTGTGACTGTCCTAGGACCGACACCCCCCGGGTCTTCGGTGGGACTTCGGTGCGGGGCCCGGTATTGGTCAAGGCTTTTCTTTATGTTTACTTGGTGTACCCTGACCGTTTATCGATACGATACCGGGAGGTCTGCCACGTCTTTACCGGGAGGTCTTTGTTTTTTGCAAATTTACAAAGTTGTATTCCAGAAAAAATAGAGGGGTTTTAGGCCGATGGCGCCAGGGGGCCGCTAGGCCGGCCCGCCTCCGACACGCTTCTTTATGATCTCGTCGACGTTGAAAGGTAGCTTAGTTTTTGCATATGGTATGGAAAGCGTAAGGGCCAGGTCGGCAATCACGTCGTCGACCCTGTCGGCGCGCACGTAGAGGTAGTGGTGCTTGCCGTCCTCCGAGAATATAACCATGTCTTTGGACAGCCCGTATAGCTCTAAGATTGCGGCCAAGCCGGCCCTTGTGAGACGCGACTTGGTCTGGCGTACCGAATAGGACACGGTCTTTGTAACCGTCGCCGATACCGACTTTGACACCATTTTTGTTTCGGAGATTGACGTAGACGGTGACGGCAACGTTATGTTGTCGACACGTATCACCCTGTAATATTCCACCTCTTCCCCTCCTACTCTAAATATCATGTTGTGCTTGAAACCTTCCGCGCGCTTTTTGACTAGCGTCCTCAGAATAAGTGACAACACATGCACGTGCGGGTCGTCTACGTGTTCCACCACGTAGTGCGATATGTTTACTGGCGGTTCCAGTCCGAACCGGATAAGTAGGGCGTTAATGAAATCAATGACGCTTATCGGGTCGCGCCTAATGCCTTCCATTACAGAACCTAGAGTTGGATAGTACTCATGTGGATAGAAGTAGAGGTAGGTTAGCGCGCGTCTATAGTGCCCCGCGTCCTTAGACAGTTTCTGCATTACGACGGCCAGCTCTTGTAGCTCCAGCTGGCTAAGCTGGCCTGGATAGAGGACCACTCTGTCTGCGAACGACGCAAGGTGTAATAGCTTGACGACGTATGCGCCGGAGAGCAAGAGGGCCCCGCGCAGTGAATACTGCGTGGATTTTAGGGTCTGTGGACTGACGCGTAGCACGGAGGCCCTGTCGTGATATGACAACAACATGTCTATGTTGCTGTCCTCCACAGCCTTCTCGCCAAAGTCGTCGACGAACACATGGTAGTATGGCAGAAATGACCTGGCGGCCGCCATGCTTGCGTTTACCCTCTGTACGACACGTTCCCCCAAAATCATCTCGACCAGCTGTAGTATAGAAGTCTTGCCGGTTCTGAAAGGTGCCGTTAAGGCTAGGATTGGTCTCCGCACAAAGTGGACGTAGACGTAGGGGTACAGTATAGCCGAGAGTATCACGTCTCTGCGCCTTATCGCCGACAAGGCCTTTATCAGTTCCGTCATTGCCTTCTCGAACTCCTGGCGGTTTACAG
>Ga0209821_100068_pt1 | contig 19293 bp, 21 predicted proteins | sample SSWtaG_3_FD_184118 | JGI IMG/M metagenome (GOLD analysis project Ga0209821, IMG submission 184118) | Hot spring microbial communities from Sandy's Spring West, USA to study Microbial Dark Matter (Phase II) - SSWTFFsm_matched (SPAdes)... | ecosystem: Environmental > Aquatic > Thermal springs > Hot... | reverse complement strand
CAATCCCCCACAGCCGTGGCGCCTCAAGAGCTCATGCGCTTCTTGACTTTCGGAGGGATCAACAACAGGCGGCTTAGGGCGCTGTCGCTCCTTTTTCACTTCGCCATAATCACCTCGCTCTTCGGCCATTTCTTTATGTTTATAAAGGAGGTGCCCCCCGTCCTTCCAAAGCTGGGAACCGCCCTGGGTCTCACGGCAACCGTAGCCCTGGCTCTGCTGGTTGCTAGGAGGGTCTCCGAAAGAGACCGCGAGTATCTTCTCGTATCCATGTTGCTTCTCCTAACCGCCGCCACAGGCACGGCGATGGGTCTCGCGGCGCCGAGGGAATACGCGGTGGAGGTTGCCCTATCTCTTCCGCGGACTCTCGACGTGGCTAGTGTTCTGCTTATTGTCCACGTCATCTGCGCCACAGCCGCGGCGGCGGCCGTGCCCTACACCTTGATGAGCCACGTCGTGGCGCCTATGACTTATCTCGCGGTGAAATCTAGAAGACTAAAGAAAGCGTAAAGTAGGTAAGGTACGCGGCTACGTAAGCCAGCAATAGGTTTGTCGCGACGCTGAGCAGAGTAAGCCTAAGCCCCACCGTCTTGTAGATGGAAGAGAGAGTTGCGATACATGCGGAGTACATGGCCACAAATACCAAGTAGGCAAGTACGGCTGGCAACGGCAGAGAGGGAAGCAGCTGCAAGCCGCCGGTGGCTTCAAGGAAGCCCAGCACCACCTCCTTGAAGATCCACCCCCCTATAAGCGGCATCACCAGCTCCCAAGGCATGCCAAGTGGCCCGAAGAGCGGCTGCATGGCTTGGCCGGCCAAGGCGAGGTAGGAATGGGAGGCGTCCTCGGCAACGCCGTGGGGCCCGAAGGCTTGAAGCGGCCATAAGAGAAGCATGACGACGACCAGAGGCGGCGCCACCTTGTGGAAAAACTCGCGGAACTCAGCCGCAACTTTCAAGGCGTATATGCGGAGGTTTGGGAGGAGTATGGGGGAGGGCGGCACCCCGCCGCTGGCGGCCGCGCCCAGGCCCAGAACGCGCCTATATATCAGCGACGCGAGGAGCACCACAAGAAAGGCGACCACGTAGGGGAGGAACACGGCAAGCGGTATGAGATACGGCATGTGGGCAAAGGCGGCAGTCGCCACAGCGGCGAAGATGGCGAGCCTCGCGACACAGGGCACATATGGCAACAGCAGAGCGGTAAGGACGCGGTTTGACATCCCCCAGAGCACCCTAGCCGCGGCCACGGCGGGCACGTTGCAGGAGGCCCCCACAAAGAGGCAGACGACGCCCCGGGGAGGTATGCCTAGGCGTGTCAGTTGCTTCTCAAGGCTTCTGGAGAGGAGGGCAATTACGCCGCTGTCTTCATACAGTGTGATGAGCGAAAGAGCCACAAAGACGTATACAGATATTGTTAACAGAGTTAATAAGGTTCCCCATAAGGCCTCCGCAACAAGGCGGCCGGCAAGTCCGCCTACGTTCTCCAGGATCCAGCCAGATACGGCGCCGTCCACCGCATCGAGGATTTTGATAATCGACACAGACAGTTCGGCACCCCACGGCGTGATGCCCTCGACAATCGTCATGAGGAAAATAGCGGCGGCGAAGCCCAGCGCCACGAGCGTCAGAAGCGCCAGGGCGGGGCGGGCCAAGATGGAGGACTTAACCGCCGCGGCGGCGGGAGGCTCCAGCTTGATGAGGCGCATCATCCCCCTGGGAAGCCCCTCCCCGAGGAGCTTCATCAGCTTCTCCACACCCCTTCTCTTGATCGCCGATACGTAGACCACAGGCACGCCAAGGGTCTTAGAAAGCTCCTCCTCCGAATAAGGCGGGGTCCAGAGGTCAGTCATGTTAAATACAACAGCCACAGGCTTGTATCTGCTGGCCACCTCAGCTATTTTTAAGGCGTTTTCAACGGCGTGAGGCGCCGCGACAACCACCACGCCGTCGTAAGAACCTTCCGCTATTTCTTTCATCGCAATCTTCTCATCTTCGTCGAGGGGGTTTTCCGGATTTAGAACCCCGGGCAGGTCGACGATTTCGATTTTTTCGCCGTCCCACCTCAGAGTAGCCTTGTGTATCTCCATAGTGGTGCCCGGGTAGTTGGCAGTCTTTACGTAAATGCCTGTGAGGGCGTAAAATAGAGAGGACTTGCCCACGTTTGCTGGACCTACAATGGCGTAGCGCCTCACACGCTATTAACGTTGTTGATATAAATATTTTTCCAAGATGGTTTTAATTTTTGCAAAATCTATTTCGAAATCTATTTCGGGTGGATATGTGGGTGTAGCCACATTTATTTATCGGATAAAATATACAACATTTAAAAAGATGCAGATTTTTATGGTCTATGAGCATGAGGAGAGACAGGGTGAACATCGCCGTGGCCAAGGAGGTTGCGGACGTGCTTGCCAACACCGCCGAGGAGCTGGGCATGACGCAGTATGCCCTTGCCAACCAGATACTCGCCGTGGGGCTGGACCTCATCCGTCAGGGCTACAGCGTAGCTCAGATAAAGGAGATAGCCCAATTCTACAAGGTTATGACGGAGCTAGAAAGCGTCCCTGTGCCTGGCAGGCTCCTTGACAGGATGATTGTGGAGATGTACAAGGAAAACCCCGACGCCGTGACGCGGGCTTGGTGCGACGCCGGCAAGATGCTGGCTACATACATCAAGGCGGTGTTCGAAGATCTGGAAAAGGCGGTTGAGCTGGCGCCCTACGTGGCGAAGGTGGTGCCTGCTAAGCGCTTCGATGTTAAGGCGAAAGACGGCGAGTTCACCATGGACACGATAGGGGTTGGCTACAGCCTAGAAAGCGTCCAGGTCACCGCCAAAGCCGTCCAGTGTCTCCTAGAGGAGCTCAACTACGAGGTGAAGGAGATCATCACGGCGCCCGGCATACTCCGCGTCAAGGCCGTCAAGAAGTAATGGCGGTATCCATCAGAGCTGTCAAGAGGAACTTTGGCGACTTCATACTGGGGCCCATAGACCTAGAGGTGGGAAGGGGGGAGAGAGTGGCCATTGTGGGGCCCTCAGGCTCCGGCAAATCCACGTTGCTCCGCATCGTCGCGGGACTCGTCAAGCCGGACGAAGGCCGCGTATATATAGACGGACACGACGTGACTATGATAGAGCCGTGGCGCCGCGGAATCGGGTTCGTCTTTCAAAGCCCCGCCCTCTTCTCCTCCCTCACCGTGTTGGAAAATGTAGCGGAGCCGCTCATTTCGCGCGGCGTCTCTAGGCAGGAGGCTGTGCGAAAGGCGCGCGAGGTCTTGGAGGTCCTGGGGCTTGGACACCTCGTGGGGAGGTACCCCGCACAGCTCAGCAGAGGACAACAACAGAGGGTGTCCCTCGCCAGGGCGCTTGTGTTGGAGCCACCTGTTTTGCTCCTCGACGAGCCTCTCACGGCGCTGGACGCCCCGCTGAGGGGGGAGGTTCTGCCCTATATCTACGAGGCGTCGAAGGGACGCACCGTGTTGTACGTCACGCACGACTTTGAGGAGGCGACCTTCATCGCAAGCCGTGTGGTGGTCCTCATGGACGGCCGGGTGGCGGCCCAGGGAGATGCGGTGGAGCTTTTTGAAAACCCGCCGGCGCCCAAGGTGGCCCAGTTCCTCGGCTACGTAAACTGGCTGAAGGCCAACTGTGGTCTTCTCTATTTTAGGCCGTGGGACGTAGCGCCGGGCTCTACCTACGTCGGCCGCGTCGTCGCCGTGTGGTACAAGGCGGGGAGATACGAGGTGTTGGCGGAGGTGGAGGGGCGACACGTGAGAATCTTCATGCCTAAGCCGCCGCAATCCGAGGTTTTCTCCTTCGACGTTGTCAAGGGGAAGTGCTTCCCTCAGATGGAGTAGGGCCTCGGCTTTATGAGCCGCGACGCGGCGAGCAACGCCAGCACCAAAAGGGCGAGCACCGCCGAGTAAAAATGCCCAGTCTCGACAAGGTCCGGCGCTCTTGAGGTGAGGAGTCGGACGGCCTCCGCGGAGAGCGTCGTGGCGCCGCCTGTGGTGAGCATCAACGACAGCGTCGTCTCAGACAGCGAAGAAGCGAGAGCCACAAGCCAGGTCTGCACTAGGGTCGGCCCAAGGGCCTCGCTTATGATCCGCGTAACGCATTTCGACGGCCCTAGGTATAGGAGGCAAGCCTCCCTCGCGTCTACCCTTATCTTCTCCCAGGCGGGCTTGACGAGGGAGTAGGCAAGCGGGGCGATAACTACTGCGTGGGCTACCGTTAGTATAATCAATGTGCCATACAGCGGCTGGGCCATGTGGAAAAAGCCAAGGGCGAAGAGGCTTTTCGAGAGAGAGACCGTAACCACATATGCCCACGCCGGTAGCCGCGAGCCGACGGAGTCTGAAACCAGAAAGGTCAACAACAGGAGGAGCACCGCCGCAGACGACGTCAGCGCCACGGCGAAGCTGTTAAACAAAGGCTGAACCATGGCGTCAACGCCGCGGGGCGACAGCAGAGGCGAAAAGATGTAGAACACCACCGCGAAGAAATAAAGCGCCACTCCGAGGGAAAACGCCGTAAGGACGGGACCCACGGCGGGGGCTCTCGGGGCGGGCTCCGCAGGCGGAGGCGCCGGAATTCTAAGGAGAGGAAGGGCGAGCACCGCCGAGGAGAGGAGGCCCAGCAAAACGAGGCTCGCCACGAGGTCCGTGGAGGCGAAGGATGTGGCGTAGATGTAGACGAGAAGCTCAAGGGTGGGATATCTGCCGCCTAGGAGAAGCGGGGTCGTGAAGCTGAGGAAGCTGAAGATAAACACGGTAAAGAAGGAGTACAAGACGGCAGGTCGCAACTCGGCGAAGATTATCCTCAGCCTCGCCGCTGTCCTCCTCACGTAGAGGTCGGCCGCCTCCAGCAAGTCGGCCGGGATAGACCTGAGGTTAGACTCCACAGCCAGCGCCACATAGGGCCCATAATACACGGCGTGCGCCACCACGATGCCCCACGGCCCGTACATGAAATCTCCGTGAAGCCTAATCAACGCGTCTACCGTGGAGAGGGCGGGGGCAAAAAACGGCACAAGCGCCACGGGCTTAACCCAGGGGAGCCTGACATACGCCGGCACCAGGGCAAGCCCCACCGCCAGAGACAACGCCGCGGAAGCCGCCGCCTGGGCCCAAGTAAATGCGAAAACCCGAAGCACGTAGCTGTCCACCTGGAGGGAAACGCCATATCTAGCCAGGAGAATAAAGTAAGGGGCTGCAAACGCGGAGAGGAAAAAGAGTGGAGGAATTACGTACCGGCTCACCCGCCGAGTATCTCCCTCTGCCACCTAAGCCTCCACTCGTCGGCCTTGGACCCCAGCGCCGGGTTGTGCACCACGACGCTCAGCGGTTGCGGGAGGCCCTTGTTGTTTTCTATCTTCGCGTCGGGTCTCACCGGAAGCATGTAGTTATACGGATCAACAAGGTCCTGCCCCTCTTTGCTCAGGGCGAATTTGACGAACTCCACAGCGAGGTCGCGGTTCTTCGAATTCTTAAGCACAGCCACGCCCTCCCTGTAGAGGAAGGCGCTTGAAATCGCAGCGCGCATATGTGGTGTGCCGGGGTCTATGGCGTGGCTGAACCACGACAAGACGACGATCACCTCGCCCCGCTTGAGCGCGTTTCTCGTGGCCGTAAAACCACTGGGGTACCCCACCTTGGCGATCTGTCCAGCCAGTTGTTTAAGATAGCGCCACCCCTCCTCCTCGCCCTTCACAGACATGACCCATGAAAGCACCGCGAGACCTGTCCCCGAGGTAACGGGGTTTGGATACGCGACAAGCCCCTTGTACTCAGGCCTGAGCAGGTCGTCCAATGTCTCGGGCGGCTTCAAGCCGAGTCTCGCCAACGCGGTCTCGTTGTACACAATCCCGATGTATGACTTGTCCAGGGGGTAGACGCACCCATGGGGATCCCAGTACTCGTCGGCCGGCACCCCCTCTACCTTTATGCCGGGGCAGTAGAGGACATCCTTCTCAATCAAAACGGTGTAGTAGAACTCCGGAATGCCTATGGCCACGTCCCAAGGCGGATTATCCTTGTTGCGCACCAGCTCATTCACCATCTCCACCGCGCCTCCCAGCGGCACGAAGGTGGCGTTTACGCCGTATTTCCTGCTGAACCCCTGCGCCAGCGCCTTGCCCAAATCGCTTATGCCCTGAGGCCCGACGATGACAAACCTCTTCTCCGCGGTCTGCTGGTAGGCTTGCAACGCCAGGACGGCCACAAGCACGGCGGCCACGGCGAAAACCACCGCCAATAAAGTCCTAATAGACATATGAGCGGCATGTTATCTCTTTTTAAATGTTAAATACGTCCAAGTGGAGAGACTTGTGATGACACGGCCGTGACTCGACCGGTGAAGACGTGTTTCTAAGCTGAAAAAGTTAGAATGTCTCGACGAAGTCCGTCGGCTTCGGGATATCCTCTTTTAAGCCTTTCTTCTTTCTTAGCTGCTTTACGAGGTCTAGCAGTAGCGACTCCGGCATGGGCGCCCACCGCGAGAACTGCATAGACCAGAAGATCTTGCCGGCGGCGGCCGCGCGGAGCTCGTCGCTTATGTTAAACGACTCAAGCACCGGGAGCTCCGCCCTCAGATACGCCATGTACTCCTGCTGAGTCATGTCCAGCACCTTCCCCCTGTGTTTGTTCAGCACTGAGGTCACCGCGCCGATGTAGTCGGGCGCAACCTTGATGTCTAGCTTCATCAAAGGCTCCAGCACCGTCGGCCTCGCGGAGAGCACGGCGGCGAATATGGCGTTCTTAGTCGCAGGCATTATCTGCGCAGGGCCGCGGTGGGCAGGGTCCTCGTGTACGACGGCGTCGACCAGCACCACCTTGACGCCCCTCATAGGCTCCATAGCCAAAGGCCCTGCCTCAGTAGCCCACCTAAAGCCCTGAACGATGTAGTCCCTTATCTCCCTGAGGTACTGAATGCCGGAGGTCCTGTCTACGATTATGTTGAAGTATCTGTCGTCGATAGCCCAAATGCCCCTTGCCTCGTCGGCGTCCCAGCCGGCTTTCTCGCGCAGGATCTTCGCCCGCTCCCTCGGATCCTGGTCCTCCGTGACCTCCTTCAGAGCGATGAGCTCTATGGTGGTCTCGTCTAGAGGCTCTACGTAGAAGTAGAGGCGGTTGTGCTTGTTTGGGGATTTGCCCTCCCACACCTGCGACCTCTCCCGCACCGTCTCTCTGAAGCGGATCAGCGGCGGCGACACTGTGAATTCCGTCTTCGTCCTCTCCTTCAACAGCCACGTGGCGATCTCCAGGTGGAGGGTGCCAACGCCGGACAGCAGAATCTGGCCGGTCTCTTGGTCAATCTTGAGGTCCAGGGTGGGGTCCTCGATCACCAAGTCTTTCAAAGCCTCCACCAGCCTAGCCAGCTCGGCCGGGTTCTTCGGCTCGATGGCCACCGTCACCACCGGCTCGGAGATGTATCTCATCCTCTCAAACGGCGGGATGTCTGCGTATTTCGGATCCACCAAGGTGTCGCCAGCCCTGGCCTCGTCTACGCCCATCAAAGCCACTATGTTGCCGGCGGGCATATACGGCACGATGATTCTCGTGGGGCCCATGTAGATGTATGTCTGTAGCACCTTCTTCTTCAGCTTCCTGCCGATTATGTAGATCTCGTCGCCCTCCCTGATCGTGCCGGAGAACACGCGGCCTGTGGCGATCAAGCCGGCGTGGGGGTCCTTATTCACCTTGCTGATGGCCACTACGGTCGGTCCGTTGGGGTCCGCCTCGAGAAGGGCCTTGCCAACCTCGCTGTTTAAGTCGCCGCGCCAAAGTCTCGGGATTCTGTACTTCTGCGCCACGTTAGGCGGCGGCACGTGTTCAATTATCATAGTCAGCAGGGTCTTATACAGCGGGAACTCCTCAGCCAGCTTATCCACGTACCCCTTCTCGTACGCATCCACTATGTTGCTGAACCTGAGACCTGTCTTCTGAGCCAGCGGGATCGTGATGCCCCACTTGTGAAGCGCCGACCCCAGCGCCACCTGGCCCTTGCCCGGGTCCACCTTCCACTTGTCTTTAAACTCCGGCGGGCCGAACATGTCGATCAAGGCGTTGAAGTCCTTCACAATGGTCAAAATCCTCTGCTGGATCTCCTGAGGCGAAAGTCTAAGCTCCTTGATGAGGCGGTCGATCTTGTTTATGAAGAGCACAGGCCTAACGTACTCCTCCAGAGCCTGCCTCACCACGGTCTCAGTCTGCGTCATGACGCCCTCAACGGCGTCAACCACCACGAGGCCGCCGTCCATCACCCTAAGCGAGCGGGTGACGTGACCAGTGAAGTCCACGTGGCCCGGCGTGTCGACGAAGTTAATCAGATACGGCTTGCCTCCGTATTCGAAATACAGCGAGATGTTAGCCGCCTTGACAGTCATCTGCCTCAGTTGCTCGATGGGGACGTAGTCCATCGCAAGCGCCTTCCCAGCAACCTTAGGCGACAGAAGGCCGGCGCCCATCAGAAGCGAGTCGCTTGTAGTAGTCTTGCCGTGGTCGACATGTGCCAGTGTGCCGGCGTTTCGGATCTGCGCAGGGTTCTTCGCAATTGCTAAAATCTCGTCCAGTTGCTTTTCAACGATCCTAACCGCTGAAGACATGCCCGACGATGAGAATACATATATTAATTTTTCTCCCCCGCATTACCCAAAACCGCCGGCGTGTAGGCCGTGAGAGGCACGTAGCGGCTTGAATGTGGCATAACGCCGTGGATACTTGGCAGTTGACGAGGCTTAGTCGCAAGCTCTGTCTAGCGGTTCGGCGTATTGCTGGGGATCCCCGCGCCACGCCATCTTCCCCTCCCTAAGCGCGATCAAGGTGTGGCAACACCTCAGAACGTCGCCGTGGTGTGTGGTTACGACAACCCCTCTCCCCGCCGCGTAGTCGGCGAGTATCCGCATGACGCGACCCCGCCAGTCGCCGTGTAAATGTGCTAGAGGCTCGTCGAGGAGGAGGAGGTCTGCCTCCGCCGCCAGCGCCGCCGCGATGACAACCCTCTGTCTCTGCCCCCCACTGAGGGTTTTCCACCTCCTCTCCGCGAGGTCCTCAACCTCCAGGAGACGCATGTAGCGCCTTGCCGCCTCCACGTCCGCCCTCCCCACCGGCGTGGGGGAGAAGCGGGATCTCCCGGCCAGCGCCACCTCTACCGCCGCCGCGTCGGGGGGCACGTAGAGCTCCCCTACATATACCTTCACCTTGACGCCGACGTGCTCCACCAGGCCGCGGTCGGGCTTCAGGAGGCCCGCCAAGATCTTGAGGAGGGTGGTTTTTCCCGACCCGTTGGGCCCCACTACGCAGGTTAGCCCCTCCCCCAGCTCGCCAGCCGCCTCAAGGACAAAGTCGCCAAGCCACTTAACTACGTTAAACCTTACGTACATACCTCCACAGAAGCCAGCCGGCTGCAGGGGCGCCCACTAGAGACAACACCACGTTGACCGGCAGCTCTCGGGGCAGGAGGAGCCTAGTCACCAGGTCGGCCGCAAGGGCGAGGGCAGCGCCAAGCCCCGCCGTCTCCAGAAGCACCAGATCCGCCCTATGGCGTCCGGTTACCCAACGCGCCATGTGGGGGGCTAGTAAGCCGACGAACCCCACAGGCCCTACGGAAGCTACGGCAACGCCGACGCCCGCCGAGGCCGCGCCAACGACGTAGGTGACAGCTCTTCTCACGTCTACCCCCAGCCCCGCCGCCGCCTCCTCGCCGTGTATAAGCGCCGCCACATGACGCGAGTTGAAATAGACGAACGAAACCAGGACAAGCGCCGCCGCGGCTATGATGTACCCCCACCCGCCGGCGGGGTAAGCGGCGAAACTCCCCTGGAGACCCAAGTATATGTAGCCCAACTCCTCCGGCGGGAGGGCCAGCAACGCAAGCTGAAGCGCGGAGAACGCTACGTAGGAGAGGAGGACGCCCGCCATGAGCACTACGAGCATCCCCGCCCTCCTCGTGAGGAGGAGCAAGGCGGTCGTCGCGGCGGCGGCGCCCAGCAACGCGCCGAGGAAGAAGCCGAGATACGGGAGACCCCAGAGCCTCCACATGAGGTACGATCCCAGAGCCGTGAGGACGGCGACGCCGCTGATTCCCAGCACGTAGGGGTCCGCCAGGGGGTTCCTCAACGCGGTCTGGAGGAGGAGGCCCGACACGCCGAGGAAAACGCCGACTACCACGGCGCCGAGGGCACGGGGAAACCTAACCGTCTCGATAATATATGGGTCTACACCGGCGGGACCCAGGAGAACTGCGGCGGAAAAAAGTAGTGGAATTAGGAAGAGCAGGAGCCGCCTCACCGCAGATGCACAAACAACGTGAAGTTGCCGGGTGGCGACACCTCTGGGTGCAGTATCCACACGAGCTCTTCCAAGACGCGCTCTGGGTAGGCGTTGGCCAGCTGGAAGAAGGCGGGGCTGTAGGCGTAGACCCGGCCCAAGATGACCGGCCTCAGCTCCTTGAGCCTAGGCTCAGCCTTCAGCAGGTCCTCGACCGTGGAAAGGCCGTAGCCCGACCAGATGAGGATGTCCACGTCGTTTCTGTGTTTGAGGACCACCTCCATGTCTACTTTGCTGTAGTTGGCGTAGGCGTATCTCCCGCCGGCTAGGCGTATCAGCTCCCTGGCGCCGGGGCCCGCAGGATACAGCACCCCGCCGAAGATTATAAACCACGCCACCCTCGGCCTCTCTAGGTCGGCCACCAGCGACATGAGGGAGCTCCACCTTGCCTCAACCGAGTTGAAGATCCTCTCGGCGTCTTTCGTGGCGTTGAAGAACACTGCGATGAACTTAATCCACTCGGCTCTGCCGAGGGGGGAGGCCTCCTGGAACTCGTTCACAACGACGTAGGAGATACCCATCTGCGCCAGCCTCTTGACCACGGCCTCGGTGCCGTAGGGGCCTGGGTAGAAGTAGACTAAGACCACGTCTGGTTTCAACGCGGCAAGCTTCTCGAAATTAGGCGAGTTGGCGGGGCCAACGTCGGCTATCGTCCCGTTTTCCAGAAGCGCCTTCACCTCGGGCAGATACCAATCGTACTGGCGGCCCCACATGATTCCCGCGATAGACCTTAACACGTCTACACGGCTCGTTTCCACGTAGAGGCGATACGCCATCGCGACAGCGGTTGACGACATGAACACCGCTCTCCCGACGGGGTACTCCACCACGACGTCCGGCCTGTATTTCTCCCGGTAATACACGGCCATATCCTGCGGCAGACCCCGGGGCACCGCCAAAACCCTCCTCCCCAAGGCGTCTGTGAGGACGTACACATCTCCCTCGTACGATGCGGCGAAGAGCTTGGCGTATCTCACCGTAAGCGAGCCCGCCGGCCGCGACGCCACTTCAGCCAGAAGCCGCGCCTCCGCGTACGCCGCCGATGCCGTCTTGTTCACAGAAGCCACTATCGACCTAAGCTCCTGTATATCCCCACGGAGACCTCCAACGTTACGGGCAACCTCATCAAGGCTTTTCTGAAGCTGAGTCAGCTGGCTTGAAATGGTCTGCGCCGTCGAGATAGCTTGATACGCAAACGCAACTGCGATGGCCGCCACGAGGAGCGCAATGGCAGCTACTGCAGTCGTGAGCTTATTCATAAGGTGGAGAATTCTCCATTATTTATAGTTTTCGGGTATCAGAGCCGCCTCGGCTACGTCTGTCACATACGGCGGTAGCCACGCCGTACCTTTCTCAGCTGCTTTTTTAAAAACGTCTGCGATAACCTCAGGTGAGCCGCCCTTGGATAAGAATTCTGCGACGGCCGCCGCCCGGTTAACTGCGCTACGCCACTCCACCCGCCAGACGTAGTCGTAGAACTTCAGTCTGTACTGCGGCGGCTCCCGCGGCTTTAACGCCTCTTCCACAGCCCTCCGTGTCTCCTCCAGAGAGCGGGCCGACTCCACCGCAATTTCTAGATACGCCGTGTCTCCCACCACGTCGTAATCCACGTAGTAAGAATACGCAATTCCCCCAGTCCTCAGGATGTGAAAAAGAATAGACTTAGTCCCAGCCTCTAGGTGGAAGGCGGCGCCGTATAAGAGGGCGTAGAGAGAAGCCGGATCGTCTACAGAGAGGCGGAGGGTCTTGGCGTAATATACGCCGTCTATATCCCGCTCCTCTACAATAAGCCTAGGGCCGGACGTTGCGGCTGGACGCCTCTTGGTTGGTTTAGTCCCAGTCAGCCCTCCGAAGAGCTCCACCACGCGTTTTACCGCCTCTTCGCCGAAGCCACCTGAAAGCACCACGACTGTGTTGTCGGGGGTGAACCACCTCTCTTTAAACTCCACCAGGTCCTTCAACGTGATGGCAGAGACAGTCTCGGGGGTTCCGCCGACTGGGTCACCCCAGTCTGAGTCGCCGAAAAGCGCCCGGATGCCCAGCTCCCCAACCCGCGACGAGGGGTCTTCTCTCGCCTGCCTAAGTTCAGAAAGCACCACGTCTCTCTCCCGGAGGAGGTTCTCCTCGGCGTAGCGGCTATTCACGTAAAGTCTATACGCCAGCTCCACCAGCCCCGGCGCCGACTCGGCTACGGCCTCTAGAGTCACCATGAGGAGGTCTCTCTGCGTGTATGCGTTGTTAAAGCCTCCCAGCGACTCCACAGCCTCGTCTACGTCGAAGCCCGGCACCCGGAACAACATGTGCTCCAGGAGGTGCGTGATGCCTCTACGCTCTCTCTCCTCATACAGCGAGCCGACCCCCACCGCCACCACCACAGCCGCGGTAGGCGACTCGAAGCGGTCCAGCACCACGGTAACCCCGTTGTCCAGCTTCACAGTCTCCACAGAGGGAGAAAGCCCCCACTATATGAACTTAAAAACTGGACTTGTAGACGTATGTGGAGAACCTCCTAGTGGAGCTAGAACTAACAAGGGAAGAGGCGGCGTCTGTTAGGTCTCTGCTGGATAGGTTGGGCATAAGCTACAGCGTCGTTGAGTCGGGAGACTGGGTCCGCATAGTGGTTGCTGGGCGGCAGGCGGTGGCCTTCGCCGCGGCCCACGCCGCCGTCGTGGAGAAGCTGGAGGGGGAGGCCCTGGAGCTGGTGTACTTCGTCGGGAGGTTCATCGTTGAGAACCTCGGGAAATACGCCGTACTTAAGATGCCTACTCCCAAGGAGGCCGCGGAGGCCGCCTCACTCATATCGTCCGTCGCCCCGGCGAAGGCCAGGGGCCGTGTGGTCAAGGCGGGTGGGAGGATCCTCACGCGGCTCTTAGACGTCTCCCTCAACTTCAGACAGATGAGGAAGAGCGTAACCCAAGAGGTGAAGGCCTTCGTGGCGCGGATCTACGACCTCCGTAGAAAAGCCGTCTACGTGCCGTTGCGCCTCTACCGGCGTTACGCAGAGCTCTACCTCCCCCGCGTGGCGGGGACGCTGGTGGAGATCCCCGGTAGCTGGCTACAGCTTGTCATAGGCAACGGCGTGTTGACCGGCTGGGACGCCTTACCGCCCGACTTCATGGAGGAGCTGGAGATGCGTCCCCTAGGCACATACGTGGCAGAGCTGGGAGGCGCCGAGGCGGAGGTGGAGCTCTACGCCCTCGGCGAGTACTGGAAAGTCGCAGTGGTGAAAGGGGTAGACGTCGCAACGCTCCTCGAGTACCTAGACACGGAAGGTGAAATCCCCGAAAAAGACGGCAAGCTCTACCTCTCCCGGTGGACGACAGCCGAGCTCCTCAAGCGAGGTGCCCTGAGGAAAACCAAGTGACGAAGGCCCGAGCGGCGTCGGGCCCCGCCGGGCGGACATGTTAGACACGACGCAACTTGCAGGTCTGTATCGATTGCATTGACATGTGTCTATAAATGGTTTACGCCTATACTTCCTCACACTCCGCCTTCCTCTTCACCAATAAGCTCAACCAGCCTAAGAGCCGAGGCGATCTCCACCGCCATCGCTTCCCCCACCACCACTTCAAGCCCCACCGCACTGGGATAATAGCCCACCCCATCAAAAAACTCCCCACCGAGCGGCAAGCCCATCTAAGCACCTCCCCACCCCCCGCTCACCCTAGCCGCGCGTCACGCCTTAAAACTCCCCACGCATCCTCCTCCATGGCCGCATAAGCCTTCAAATCCTCCTTAAGGCCGCTCGCCCTCTACCTCTATACCCCTTTTTCCTTCTTAATCCTCTCTTTCATGGTCTTTCCCAGTGTGGCGGCCTGGCGAGGGGTTCGTATACAACGAGAGGTCTAGCGGCGAGAACCTCTAGTTTGCTTTAGCAAACACGCCCAACTCCCTCAGCACCAGACACAGATTAGATGACATGGCTCATATCTTGTGAACCCCGTATCTATTATGCACCGAACTGGAACCTATAAAAATTAAAATTTGGTTTATCGATATATAGTAAAAGTAATTACGTCGATGAGCGAAGTAAAAAGAAAAAGAGTTACGAATATGGCCTTATGCCTAAACCCCTAAGTAGCGTGAAATTAAAGGAGTTCTTAATAACCATACTGGTTGCTTTTCCTATTTCTGGAAACCTGTCTATTGTGGATTCTTCATATGTAACTATGACTGGGACCATGTCTACTTATCTTAAAGATATGATGTCAGTTGTATGAAGCGGAAAACTTGGCTGATATTAATGGCCGTGGCAGTTGTGACGTTGATTAGTGTTGGTCTATCGATGTTTGCCGCATCAGCCAGCGAGGGGGTCAATGTAAAGTTGCCGCCGAACTCGACCTTCGTAGCCGTATGTCCACTACAATTTGTAAATGGTGGGCTGATGCTGGCGGGGACATGCGTCTCTGGCAACTTGACCGTGGTTGAGTTCCGGGCGGTTGGCGACGAGCTGGCGCTGAAGTTTATTCTCTACGGCAGAGAAGGGGGGATATACAAGAGGGGGAGCGAGTGGCCTAAGTTTATGACTCCGCTCGAGAGAGCCGGCGTACCGCGAATTAGCTGAGAGGCTCCGTGTAAACGCCTCAATATACCTAGTGGACTGGGACACGCAGGGGCAGGCGGGGGCTATTCACTCGGCGGGTCTCCGTACATGACGTACTCCCTCATGATGGAGCATACAGCTCTAGTCGTGGATAACAAGACGCTGATCGTCGTAGTTACATTTAGAGCGTGGAGAACCAACCAGCAGATAAGAGGAGTCATAGCTGAGGATGTCGAGCAACGCGTCCGCCAATACAGAGAGTCGCTTCACCAAGCGCATCTAAGAGACGTCGAGGAAGCTCTAAACTCGTACTTCAAGAGGTGAGCTACATCACAACGGTTTTACCGCAGTTTTTCAACAGTAGTATTCATTCGGAACGACCTCGCGCCCCTGGGTTCACACACCTGTTTTTCTTTGTCACCCCCGCCTTGGGCTTGACAGGCCTTTCGAATATTTACCTCGTGTTGCCAAATGGCTTGAGATCCAGACGCATCGGCGGGGCTCGCCGCCGTGGCCGGTGAGGGCGGCGTCGTTTTGATAACACGACGTGGAAACTGGGCGTATACGTCAGCGGCTTGAGGCAAGACGCCGCCTACGGCCTCGTCTTCTTCCTCATCGGCGACGCCGTAACCCTAGAAGGAGGCGCCTATGCCGGAGTGCCCCGTCTTCCGGATGCAGAGATGGGTCAACAGGCGGCATCGGGTCCCGGGCGTTCTGCGCCTTGTAACGTGTCTGTGTAGATGATTGTTATAAATGGCGTGGTTTTTTTGTGTCGTGGAGGGGATTACGTCTGTTGAGATGTATGTCGCTGATAGGAACGCGGAGTGGCTGGGGGTGCCCCGGCTGGTGCTTATGGAAAACGCCGGGGCCGCCGTGGCACGGAACGTGACGGGCCGGTTCCCCGACGCCGCCAACGTGCTTGTGGTCTGCGGCACGGGGGACAACGGCGGGGATGGCTACGTGGCGGCGCGGCACCTCCACGCGGCTGGGCGTAGGGTGAGGGTTGTCGCGTTGGGGGAGCCTAGGGAGGAGCTGGCCCGGCTGAACTACGAGGCGGTGAGACGTCTCTGGGGCGTGGGGCTGGTTGTCGTTCAGTCGCCCCTGGAGCTCCTCGCCCTTCAAGACTGGTTCATGTGGGCCCACGTCATAGTAGACGCCGTGTTGGGCACCGGCATACGGGGAGCTCTGAGGGAGCCCCACGCCACCGCCATAGAGCTTATGAACATCGCGCCGGCGCCTAAGGTGGCCGTGGACGTGCCAAGCGGCCTCGACCCAGATACGGGGGAGGTGAGGGATAAGGCCGTGAAGGCCGCTGTCACCGTCACCTTCCACAAGCCCAAGAAGGGCCTCTTGGCCGAGGCGGCGAGGCGGTACGTGGGGGAGCTTGTGGTTGAGCCAATCGGCATCCCGCCCGAGGCCGAGGTAGTGGTGGGTCCCGGCGACTTCGCCCACCTAAACCTCGCGAGGCGGCCCGACTCGAAGAAGGGGGACCACGGCAGGGTGCTGGTGGTGGGAGGTTCGCTGGAGTACTCCGGCGCCTCTGTCTACGTGGCCCTAGCCGCCCTGCGGGCTGGCGTAGACCTAGCCGTAATCGCCGCCCCGGAGCCCGCCGCTGCGGCGGCCAAGGCCCAGAGCCCAGACGTAATCGCCATCCCGCTGGAGGGGCCTCGCCTATCGCTGAGACACGTGGAGAAAGTCGCGGCCCTCGCGGAGAGGTTCGACGTAGTGGCCATGGGGCCCGGGCTGGGCACGGAGGGCGAGACCCCAGACGCCGTCCGTGAGCTATTCCGCAGACTGGCCGGCAGGAAGCCGCTGGTGGTAGACGCAGACGCCATAAAGGCACTTGCCGGGGAGGCGGCGAGAGGCGTGGTGGTGTTTACGCCGCACGCCGGCGAGTTCAAGGTCCTCACGGGCGTGGAGCCGCCGCGGGAGCTGGGGGATAGGGTGGCGGTGGTGAGGGAGTGGGCTGCCAGGCTCAGCGCCGTGATTCTGCTGAAGGGCAGATACGACGTGGTTTCCGACGGGAGCCGCGTCAAGGTAAATACCACGGGCACCCCCGCCATGACCGTGGGCGGCACAGGCGACATCCTCACGGGCCTAACCGCCGCCTTCCTCACCAAGGCCAAAGACCCCCTAGAGGCCGCCGCCGTAGCCGCCTTCGTCAACGGGCTCGCCGGAGAAGACGCCGCGGCGGAGTTGGGCTACCACATAACGGCATCAGACCTACTACCAAAAATACCAAAGGTGATAAGAAGATTTACTTTTTAGACCACAACAACTACACATAAGCCATAGAAGCTGTGAAAGTTTCCATTCGTAACTTCAAATCCGTAAGGGAGGCGAAGATGAGGCTTGGAAGAGTCACCGTCCACCTGGGGCCGGCCGCCTCCGGCAAGACGAACATACTAGAGGCGTTGGCGCTAGCTAGACAGCCCGAGGCGCAGATTTTTCCGCAGTTTTTCAACCTCCTTTGAAGCATGTGGCGAAGATAAGCGAGGTGGGCTACGTCGTCATCTCTACTCACAACCCAGTCCTAGTCTCTTTGTTAGAGGCAGGTTAGACGTGACGCTAAGGCGATGGGGATTCACGATGCCGACGACATAGCTAATACGTAAAGTTGTTAATGTCCTAGAAGCTTATATTTACATGGTTGTACATAGATGTGGGTAGGGCTGAGGTTGAGGTGTTGAGGGAGCGGGCTCGTATGTTCTTGGAGGCGGCTAGAGACGACTTGAGGGCGGGGAGGGTAGATCTGGCCGCTTTCCACGCAGAGCAGGCGTCTCAACTTGCGCTTAAATACGTCTTAGCTGTTCAAGCGGGTTATTACCCGCACACGCATTCTCTTCGGCGGCTGTTTGAAGAGGTGCGGGCTGTGAGGCCTGACCTTTGGCAACTATACGAGAGACATATGTTGGCCTTTGAAGTTATGGAGGATGCTTATCTGGGGGCCAGGTATCTCCCCAGGCGGTACAGTAGAGAGGTGGTGGAGCACTTGATTAAGGTGGCTGAGGAGGTGGCGTCGTTATGCACATAGAGAGGGGGCTGAGACGTAGGCAGGTTCTTGAAAGCTGGAGACGCCACGTCAAGAGGCTATGTGTGAGGGCTGCGGAGTTGCTGGGGGAGGCCAGGGTGTTGGTGTTTGGTAGCGTGGCGCGGGGGGATTGGTCTGCAGACAGCGATATCGACGTGCTTGTGGTGTCGCCGAACGCCCCTGAGGATCCCTGGAGGAGGGCTGAGGTAGCTACGGCGTTGAGAGAGGCGGCAGGGGAAGCGGCGTCTTTGCTGGAGCTACACATAGTGAGGCCTGAGCAGTACTTGGGCTGGTATAGGCGGTTTATAGACGCGGAGGTGGAGGTCTGCTGAGTGTTCAGCCGCCGAACCTCCGCCTCCTTATTTACAGCGGGTTTTATTCACGTGTGGAGGAGTTGCGTAGGGTGCGTCGGAGGGGGAGGCGGCGGCGCGGAGAATCAGCACAATTGAGCTGAGGAAGATGCTGGGTAGGTTCTATCTTATGGGGGAGCTTCCCCGTGGCGGCCAGCGCGCCTTTTGTAGCGGCGTGCGACGTGGGGTGGCTGAAGTAGGCGCTGGAGGCATATGCGTTTTCCGTGTAGCTTTACGCACCTCGTCGCTGTGCTGGGGGTTCAGCTTGACCTTCCGTCTCTAGCACATTCTACCGGGTGGCCACCCCTCGTCTCGGCGTTGGGAGAAGCCGGCGGCTTGGGGTGATTCCCGCCGCTTATTTCCTAGGCGTGGTGGCGACGTGGTTCCTCTCCGGGGCCCGTGATTTTTGTAGCTGTCTACGCCGCCGGGGTCGCGTTCTTCACCTACGGGGCAGTGTACTCGGGGTTCGCCATGCCTAGGTACTACGACCACTTGGCGTTGGTCGGGTTCCTCCTGTTGGAACCTGCGTCTTTCGTATGGAGCCACGTCGTCCAGCTGGCGATGGGGCTCATGTGGATCTACGCGGGGGTTGAGTCGCTGGAGGAGTTATGGAGGGGGCCAGGCGTCTGCTTGACTTGCTGAGGATCCACGGACCTCTAAACGGAGTTAAGCTGGGGCTTCTCCTAGCCCTCTACCACATCGACGGCTACGTCACGTTTACGGATCTACAGAGGGCGTTGGACTTGCCTAAAAGCTCTCTTCACGAGTTTCTTGAGGAGGCCGGGTGGGGCTGGAGGAGTATAGGCGGGCTATAAGACCTCGGCGTAAGGGCGGTGGTTAAAATCACGGATAAGGGACGGGAGGTGGTTAGGCAATACATCAGCTGATAAAGGGGGCGGCGCTGTAGTTCATTCTACGAACTTCGGACAGCTTTATGTAGACCGGCGTTCACACGTCCATGGTCGTAGTAGAGGTGGTGAAGATTTGGAAGAAATACGGCAAAGTGACGGCTTTGGAAGACGTCTCCTTGGAGGTTAAGGGGGGGGG
>Ga0209821_100067_pt1 | contig 19406 bp, 20 predicted proteins | sample SSWtaG_3_FD_184118 | JGI IMG/M metagenome (GOLD analysis project Ga0209821, IMG submission 184118) | Hot spring microbial communities from Sandy's Spring West, USA to study Microbial Dark Matter (Phase II) - SSWTFFsm_matched (SPAdes)... | ecosystem: Environmental > Aquatic > Thermal springs > Hot... | reverse complement strand
TTTTTAAAAGCTAAGAAAAATTTGAAAGACGCTATTTTTAATACGGATGCGAAAAAAATTATTTTGGATCACCATATCGTCAGAGATGTTGACTATAAGTCAAAAATGGAAGATGTGTTTGAAATAGCAAATGATTTAAAAAAAGAGATAAAAACTGCTGCTGAGTTTTTAGAACTAGAAAATTTTTTACTAGAGGCTTGGAGGAAGGAGATTAAGGAAGGAAGAAAAATCGTAGATGTGAGGGAATATTTCAGTAAGTTAAAAGAAAGAATAAAGACTGAAATAGAAAAATTCTAACTATTTCTTCTTCTTTCCACACTTGCTTGCCATGTCGTCCCACCAATATAAGTTTGTTTGCTAGTCTTTAAAAGTTATAACTGCAAATGAAATGAGAATATGATAAATGAAGAAAACATAGAAGATGTTTTTAAAACTATAGAGAGACACTTAAAGGAAAAAACTATGATACAAAAGTTTATAGAGGAAAATTTAACACCATTTCAAATACTAGTTGCTACGATACTGAGCGCTAGGACTAAAGACGAGAAAAGCGAAGAAATTTCAAGAAAACTTTTTCAAAAGATAAAAGAGCCTAGAGATTTGTTAAATCTTACGGAAGAACAACTTGTCAGGGAAATATACCCGGTAGGCTTTTACAAAACAAAGGCCAGGAATCTGATAAAGCTTGCTAATATTTTAATAGAAAAGTATAAAGGGAAGGTCCCTAGAAAAATGGAAGAACTTTTAGAGCTACCTGGTGTTGGAAGAAAAACGGCCAACATCGTTTTGGCCTATGCATTCAATAGGCCTGCAATAGCTGTAGACACTCATGTTCATAGAATATTTAATAGATGGAAATTCGTTAATACTAGGACGCCAGAAGATACTGAAATTGAGCTGAAAAAGAGACTACCAAAAAAACTGTGGAGAAAGGTTAATAACTTACTTGTAAACTTTGGAAAAAGCATCTGTAAGCCGTTAAAGCCTTTGTGTAAAGAATGCCCAATAAATGCATTATGCCCATTTCCAAAAGATAAAAAGTAAGATTTACTAAAAACAAATATTTTAATGGAAGAAAGAGTTTTTCTACTCGATGCTGATTACGATGTCGAAAAAGATAAAGGAATCGTCTTTTTGTTTGGGAAGAACAGGGAGGGAAAAAGAATTCTTATAAAAAAGGAATTTTATAATTATTTCTTCGTAATGCCAAAAGATGGGAAGGAAGAAGTCTTAAAGCAAAAAATCGAGAATTTGAAAAATATTCCCACTAAAATTATTTCTTTGAATATTGTTGAAAAAAGCTGGATGGGTGAAAAAAAGAAGCTTATAAAAGTTACTGTCGAAAATCCAAGGAAGTTAAAGGACGTTAGAGATGCGATTAAAAATTGGGAGGAAGTTGAAGATACGTATGAGTATAACATTTCTTTCTATAAGAGATTTTTAATGGATTATAGAATAAAGCCTTGTAGCTGGATATTGGTTAAAGGAGAAGTTGTTAGTAATGAGTTAGATGTTGACATCACAATAGAAGCCGAAGAAATAAAGCAGATAGAAAGTGAAGAAGAGCCAGAAATCAAGGTTATGGCAATAGACACCGAATGGATAGAAATAGAGGATAGAGAGAAGCTCATAATGATAAGCTTAGCTTCAGAAAATTTGAGAAAAGTTTTAGCTTTGAGTGACTGGGAAGGAAAGCAAGAATTCGTTGAGAGTTACGTTAGCGAGGAGAGATTGATCAAGAGATTTTTAGAGATAGTAAAAGAAGAGAAACCTGATATAATTGTAACTTATAATGGCGATGCTTTCGATTTTTTAAAGATGAGGGAAAGAGCTAAGCAGTTGAAGATAAATTTTGGGTTTGGTATAGATGGTAAGGAACTCGAGTTTGTTAGAAGGGGTAGAGCATCTGCAGCTAGATGTTTTGGGGTAGTTCATATAGATGAATACGTTTTTGTTGACAAAATTTTATCACCTACTCTAAAAAGTGAGATACTGACTTTAGATGAAGTTGCAACAGAGTTAATTGGAGAAGGGAAAAAGGATTTGGAGTACGAGCATATGGTGGAGCTTTGGAAAGAGAAGAAGGAATTGAATAAAATAGCTGAGTATAGCATGTGGGATGCACACCTAACATATTTAATTAGTAAGATCCTCTTACCTCAGATTTTTTCAATTTCAAGACTAACAGGAGAAATTCCTTTTGATGCATCTAGATATAGCTACTCCCAGCTAGTTGAAGCTTATCTTATGAAAAAAGCGAGTGAATGCAACGTTTTAATACCAAATTCGCCGAAAAGCGAGGAAAAAGAGACTAGAATGAGAGAATTGCCTTACAAGGGTGCTATTGTTGTAGAACCAAAAAAGGGAATTCACGAAAATATTGCTGTATTGGATTTTAGAAGTTTGTATCCAACGATAATCGTTTCCCATAACATTTCTCCAGAACTGTTAAATTGTCCGCATCAAGAATGCAAGGATAAGAATAGCGTACCAGAAACGAAAAACCATTTCTGTTTGAAGAAAACTGGATTCATTCCGGAGCAATTAAAGTTTTTAATAGATAGAAGAAAAGAACTTAAAGAAAAAATGAAATTAGTTCCAAAGGATTCTCCACAGTATAAAATTTTGGATAACGAACAATATGCTACAAAAATAATAAGCAATGCGATGTACGGCTACTTCGGCTTTGTTGGTGCAAGATGGTATAAGAGAGAGTGTGGAGAGGCAACCGCAGCTTGGGGAAGGTATTATATTAAAAAGATAATGAATATGGCACAACAAGCTGGGTTGGAGATTATTTACGGTGATACAGATAGTATTTTCTTGAAAAAGGAAGGATTGAGTTTGAAGGAAATTGAAGAGGAAGCAAAGAAGTTCGTAGAAATAGTTAACAAAGAGCTTCCAGGAATTATAGAATTGGAGTTTAGGGGAGCTTTCGTACGTGGAATATTTGTTGCAAAGGAGAAAGGGGAGAGTGGGGCAAAGAAGAGATATGCTTTGCTAGATATAAATGGTAATTTAGAGGTAAGAGGATTTGAAACTGTTAGAAGGGATTGGTGCAAGTTGGCTAAAGAAACTCAAAGAAAGGTTTTAGAAATAGTTTTGAAAGAGAAAAATCCGGATATGGCGATTAATTTTGTCAGCGATATCATCCAAAGGCTTAAGGAGGGGAAGGTTGATATAGAGGAATTGACAATATATGAGCAAATTACAAAACCTTTAAGCCAATACGAGCAAATTGGTCCGCACGTTAAGGCAGCAATTAAAGCAAGAGAAAGAGGTAAAATAGTGACTGAGGGCTCAATCATAGCCTTTGTGATAATTAAGGGAGTAGGAAGCATTTCCGATAGAGCAATGCCTGTCGAGTTTTTGAGTGGAAAGGAGTATGATGCAGATTACTATATAAAACACCAAATATTGCCAGCTGCTCTGAGAGTGTTAAGGGCTTTAGGGTATACAGAGGATAACATATTAAAGCCTAAAACTCAAGGATTAGGTGCTTGGTTAAAAAAGTAATAGGAAAATTAATAGGTCTTTCCGAACAATGTTAGCTTTTTAGTCGTTTCGCCACAAGCTATACACTTTCCAACTATCTCTTCCCCAACTAAGAATCCAACCGGTTCAATAGATGGTCCCAAATCCTTAATCTTTTCGAAGCACTCTTTTTTACCGCACCAGTTGCCCTTTGCTACATTACCTTCCTCTATCCATTTTTTAGCGTCTTCCAAACTCTCAAAATATCTTATTTTTTTCTCATACAGCTTTTCTACCTTTTCATAAAGACTCTTCGGGATTTCATTCTCTATAATATCTTTCACTACTCTTTCTATATCGCTTTTATTAACTTTAAATCTCTCTTTCAAATCTCTTCTATAAAGAGTGTAGAAATTTTCATCAACCTCTTTTTCTCCGATCTCTATCCTTATAGGAACTCCCTTTATATCCCAAATGTTAAACTTTTCTCCTGGAGTCTTTTCACTCATATCTACAAAAGTTTTAATTCCATTCTTTTCCAGCCTTTCACTCAACTCTTGAGCTTCCTCAAAGTAATCTCTTTTTCCTTTAGGAATCGTAATTATAACAACTTGAATTGGTGCTAATTTGGGGGGTAAAACTAATCCTCTCTCATCTCCATGTAAGGCAAAAGCTGCTACTAAAAATCTGGCTCCGTTGCCAGTACATACCTGCCAAACATACTTCTTATTGCCACTTTCATCTACATAATACAAATCAAATTTCTCAGCATATGCCTGGCCTAAATTATTAACACTCCCGTTTTCTAGTAATCTTCCATTCGGCAATATAGTGTAAAATTCGTAAGCTGATTCGGCGCCAGGAAAAATCTCATACTTCGGCTTTTCAACACATATCGGAGGTATATTTAATACTTCTCTCCATATATACTCGTAAATCTTCCTATGTTTTTCCATTTCTTCAATTGACTCTTCTCTCGTTTTGTGAGCTGTGTGAATTTCATGCCAAAAAGTAATTTCCCTATCCCTAATCATAGTATGCGTGGTCTTTCCTTCGTTTCTAAAAGAAGATACCGTCTGATAAATTTTTATCGGTAGCTTTCCCTCCATTATCCAGTATTTGAATATAGGATACATAGCAGGCTCGCCCGTTGGCCTTAAGATTGCACTTTCGCCCTCAACATAAAATGCATCACTCTTAAACCCTTCAAACCAGCTCTCATTGATTTTTGCAAACTCCAAAGGGACGAATAAAGGAAAATAAACTTGTTCAATCCCATTTTCCTCAAAAATTCTGTCCCAAATCTCAATCAATCTTTTCATTATTTTTAAACCGTAGGGTAGCCAAATAAAAGTGCCTTTAACGGGATATCTTCTATCAACAATCTCAGCAAGTTGTAATAGAGTGTTGTACCATTCTATAAAATTTTCTTTGGATGGAAGCCTCTTCGGTTTTATTTCCTCTTCCATTCCTTAAAATTATTTACAGACGATTTAAGAATATTTTTATGATTTATTTTTGAATTTCATTTCTTTAAATGGAATTATCGACTTACATCTGGATATTCTTAAGTTATTTTGGAGATATTGCATATTGGCTAGGATTCATGGTTTCCTTTTTGCTAATTTACTATCTTCTAGATAAAAAAGAAAGGAAAAAGCTAAGGTGGATTCTGTACTATTTATTACCTTCTGTCCTAATTTCCTATGCTTCCTCGTTTTTTCTTAAAATGATTTTTAAAATTCCTAGAGTTTGTGCAGGATTAGAATATTGCCCACAAACTTATGCCTTTCCTTCTGGCCATGCAGCAATAATGTCGGCTTTTTTTCTAACAACTTTTCTGTGGTTCAGAAAAAGACCAGAAATATATATGCCAGCTTTAATTATTTCAATCCTCGTTTGCTACTCAAGAATTGCTTTGAACGTTCACACGATATTTGATATAGTTGGTGGAATAATACTTGGGGGCTCAATTTCGCTAATATGGCATGCATTTTTTAGAAGAATAGAGAGTAGAAAATACAAATACAATTTTTACTTTAGAAAGCTTATCCATCTTGCTGGAGTATTAATAATTTTACTGAAGTTGACAGTAGAAAGAAGTTATGTTATCGCAATAATGTTAACAATAACACTAATGTTCTTGATTTCCGAAATTCTTCGAATTAGAAAAATTTATGTGCCAATATTTCATGAAATTTCGGCTTGCTGCATGAAGAGAGAAGAAAAAGGATTACTAATAGAGCCACTATTATTTGCTCTATCTCTAACTATACTATCATTTCTTCCAACAGACTTGTTTTTAATTGGTTCAATTCCCTTGGTTATTTCAGATGGCATAGCTGGCTTATTTGGCTATAGATTTGGAAAACATAGGCTAATTTATAATAAATCAAAAACGGTCGAAGGAAGCTTATCATTTTTCATTTCATCATTCATTTCTCTGCTTTTTTTCTTTGATATTAAGATTTCTATAATAATGTCTCTATTCTCCACTATACTAGAAAGTGTGTTAAGGAAGTACGAAAACTTGTTGTTGCCAATCTTATGTGTAATTTTTTACAGCTTAGTTTCCATTTAAGCAACAATAAAAATATTGCAAAAAATAAAATAGAATGAGAGTATACTCAAATCAATTAAAGGAAAATGAGGGAAAACAAGTGGTTCTAAAGGGTTGGGTTCATGATTTTAGGTTAATCGGTAAAATCAATTTTATAATTCTTAGAGATTTTGGCGGTTTTGCTCAAATAGTTATTAGAAATGAGAAACTTAGAGAGTTAGTTAAGAAAATTCATTTGGAGGATGTGATTGAGGTTGAAGGAATAGTTAAAAGATCTCAGTCAGAAAAGTTTGAGTATGAGGTGGAAGCAAAGAACATAAATTTAATAAACAAGTCTGAACCACAGCTACCTTTAGACCCAAGAGAAATTACTAAAACCAATTTGGAAACTAGGCTGGATTGGAGGTTTTTGTACTTTAGAACGCAAGAGGGAAAGGCAATTTTTAGAATTCAGACAGAGATAGTTAAGTCCTTTAGGGAGTATTTTTTAAGAAAGGGTTTCATAGAAATGCAGCCACCGATAATTATCGCTTCAGCTAGCGAAGGCGGTGCGGAACTTTTCGAATTTCCTTACTTCGAAAAAAAAGCCTACTTAGCACAATCTCCGCAACTCTACAAACAAATGGGTGCCATATCTTTTGAGAAAGTATTCATGATTACTCCAGTATTCAGAGCCGAGAAGTTCGACCAGCCAACACATCTTAATGAAATAAGACAGATGGATATAGAAATGGCTTTTGCTGATGATGAAGACGCAATAAGAGAGTTGGAGGGTGTTTTTGTCTATATACTTGAGAGTGTTAGAGAAAATTGTAAGAAAGAGCTCGAAGTTCTAAATCAAGATATTACAATACCTTCTTTGCCTTTAAGAAGAGTAAAATATGAGGAAGCAATAAATGCACTTAGAAACATTGGAGAAAAAATTGAGTTTGGTGAAGATTTTTCAAAAATGCAAGAGAGGAAACTTGGAGAGATTTTTGGAGATGCTTTTGTCTTAAAGGATTGGCCAGAAGAGTTAAAGCCCTTTTACGCTATGCCCAGGGAGGATAATCCAAAAATCGTTAAAGCATTTGACCTCATCTACAAGGGTCTTGAAATTTCCTCTGGGGCTCAAAGAATACATTTGCCGGAGCTTCTAGAAAAAAGAATAAAAGAAAAGGGATTAAATCCGAAAGATTTTGCCTACTACATAAATTCCTTCAGATACGGTGCTCCACCACACGCTGGCTGGAGTATTGGATTGGAAAGACTCACGATGAAAATTTGTGGAAAGGATAATATTCAAGAAGTAACTATGTTTCCTAGAACTAGGACCAGGATTTATCCATAGTAGCTAAATTTAAAGATGATTAAAAGAATCGGAAAATTTGTTGAAATCTTCGATTATGAAAAGCTTTTGGTAGCTGGGGACATTCATGGTGATTATGAGTCTTTTCAAAGGATAATATATGTCTTCAAAAAGGAGAGGAAAGAATGCTTCAAAGTAATCCTGATATTCCTGGGAGACTATGCTGATAGGGGTAATAATGGTCTAGAAGTTATTGAAGGTTTGAGAGAGCTGAAAGAAGAGTATCCAGAAAATGTGGTGGCTCTGAAAGGGAACCATGAGGATTATGATGAGAATGGAAATCCAAAATTTAGGCCTTGTGATTTAATTTATGAAGTTACTAGTAAAAGAGGTAGCTGGAGTAGATATTTCGAAGAAAATTTGAAAGACTTTTTCGACTCTTTAATATTAGCAGCTAAATGTGGCTCATACCTATTTTTGCATGGTGGAGTATCTTCCAAAATAAGGAAAAAGGAGGATTTGATATCTCCTTCTAAAGAAATAGAAAGAGATGTAATTTGGAGCGATCCATTTGAAGGATATGGAGAATATCCTAATCCGAGGGGTGCGGGAGTGCTTTTTGGTAAGGATATTACAGACAGAGTATTAAAAATACTCTCCGCTAATAAGCTAGTGAGAAGTCATGAGCCACAAAAAGCTTCTAACGGTATTTATAGAGAGCATGATGGAAAAGTTATAACAATAAGTTCCACTCGCGTTTATGGAGGGAAACCAGCAATCTTGGAAATTTGCGGAGAAAAAGAAACTATACGTATTTTATAAAGCCTACTCTTTCAAATTCTTCAAATATTGGCTTAAGCCCCTTTATCACATCATCCACATTCATTTGAAGCTCTGAAGCCAATATTCTTGCAATCTCAGAAATAGTTTTCATTCCATCGCACAATTTCAAAATCTCAAAGGCCCACTTTTCCATTCTCCAGTATTGTTCACCGTTAAAAGTGGCGTATAGTCCACCTACATGCTCTATTATTCTCAAACTTTCCGCTTTTTTCGGCCTTTTCATTAACCAATCTTCCATCTTGAAATTTAGGATTTTGAGAATATATTAGAATAAAATCAAAATAGATGATTGTTCAAATTCTTATTCTCGTTCTCCTCCATCTTTTTGGATGTGTCACTATCCTTCTCGTTCTAGCTCTCTTCAACCCAAACTTTCTTATACTCGCCCATATCGGGGCTCTTTTTATTTTTGATATTGCAGCAAGTTTTATCTTTTTAGTTATATGGTCTATCGACATTCACAGCAACCTCCTTAGCTCTCTAGACTTTTCTATCGCCAAATCCAAGGCATCTTCTATATCTTTAATGCTAAATGTTCCAATCCCCTGCTTTTGCATTGCACATATTTTATCATCATCTCTTACTCCAACAACAAGCCTTGCATCAACTACCTCTTCCTCCTCCTTACTTAAATCTACAAGCAAATTATTTCCATATTTTCCGATTGTAACACTCACTGGCTTGTAAACTACTGGCAAATTAGAGACAAACTCTCCTCTAACTATCTTACCGTTCTCTATCTTTGGAATTCTAGTATGTAGCAACGCTTTTATCGAAGCGAGCATCGATGCATCCATAAGATTCCCTCTCATATCAAAAATTGCCAAATCTACATAAACTACCCACACTTTTCCCTCCTCTATAAAGAGTTTTTCCAATTCTATTGCCTTTGACTCTCTTATTATCCTATCTACGATCCTAGCCAGCTCTACCGCATCTTCTCCCGGGGGCCCTGGCTCTATTTCTGGAGAAGATAAGGGTGTGAATTCGGCATTAACTATCAATATTCCCTCATTAGGAGAATCTGGAAATGGTTCCCCTATATCTAGCTTTACTCCAGCATAAACTTTAGTTCCTCCTAGATTAACAAAGGCTGAGCCCTCGGCCTTAGAAATTACAGAATGTTTTATTTCTATAGGCCTATAATCTTTAAAACCTCTACCATCAGCTCTTTTTCCGTGCTCAAAATACTCTCTAATAAACTCCTCCATTCACTCCTCCTCCCTCTCAGTTTTGAATTTTTCAAGCAACGTTTTCTTCTGCAATTCATAAATTTTCTTACACACTTCCTCAGCTTTTTTCAATAACTCCAAAACTTCTTCCTTACTCAAAAGCCCATCCATTTGTAGAAGCGTTATTAGTCCTTTAGATGGCATCATAGCAACTGCCATATCGGATTCTGAATAATTATCCTCTTTCCCATTAAGATCAACAATAAGAACACCGTTAATCTTCCCAACAGAGCAAGCTGCTACCAAATCTTTCATAGGTATGCCGGCAGAGGCCAAAGCCAAAGATGCTGCATTTATTGCAGTTACCCTTGTGCTACCATCTGCCTGAATTATATTCTCATAAATATCCACAACAGCCTTTGGAAAATCTTCTATGAATATTGCAGCCGTTAGAGCTTCTTTTGTCACCTTAGAAATTTCTATACTCCTTCTATCTGGGGCGGGATTTTTTCTCTCATCTACAGAAAATGGGGACATGGAGTAAATAACTCTGACTAGACCATACTCACTTTCCTGAAGGAACTTAGGAAATAAAGCCCTCGGCCCATACACAGCTACCAAAGCCTCTGTTTTTCCAAAACTAACTCTGGCAGAACCGTCTGCATTTAAAATCTCGCCCACAGACATCTTTATTTCTCTAACTTCATCCGGCAGTCTACCATCAATTCTTTTACCATCAATTATAAGCTTAACGTCTGTTTTCTTCATTTACTCACCCAGCAATTTAGCTATTTTTTCTGTTAGCCCTACAACATGGGCTTCTCTTTCTATCGTTAAAATGGCTTCTAACGCCTTTTCTTTTTTACCACCCTTTATCCAAACTACACCGTTTTGGCCGACATAAATTTCAGAGCCGGTTTTCTTTTTAATCAACTCAATCATACTTCCTCCTTTTCCTATAACTCTTGCAACTTTATAAGGAGTAATTTTAATCGTTATACCTCCAAAAAGCTTTCTTGCTAACATATCCTTCATGCTAACTTGAATTATCTTGTTTTTAGTGACTTTTGTTATCTTACAAAAGATTATATCATCAATATCGTAAAATCTGCTCAGATCTACCCTTCTAACATCAACGAACTCTTCTACTGCCTCTCCAAGCGGTAAGAAAGCTTTATATGGGGAATTTATATCAACCCACCAACCGGAAACCTCTATTTCTTCTATTTTGCCTATAACCCTATCACCAGCCTTCGGAAAGTATTTTCCTGCTAATGGGACAACACTTATCTCTTCGTCGCTCACCTTAAGAACACCCAAAACTTTAGAGAATACTTTTTCCCCCTCTACATAACAGTTTGTAATTTTTCTTCCCTTCCTCTCTCCCAAATAAGTTCCAGGTAGAACAATTTCCCTTTGCATCATACCTCAACCTTCCTCAAAATTTTAGACTCGTAGCTTCCTTTAGTAGCTTCGGCAAGTTTCCTAAAGAACTCATCTTGAACTCCACTGAATATTTCGATTTGAATTTGTAAGCTACCGTCGCTAGCATACTCTTCGCTCTTTACTTCTCCAGCTTTCGTTACTATACTGTAAGCTTTACCTATAAATTGAGCTGGAATTTTTATTTGTAGAATTACCTTCTCGAATTTTATGGGCAAAATTGGTTTTATTGCTTTAAGAACTTTTTCAACCTGAACCTCTGCATCTATGAATGGATCGATATTAACACCAGCTTGCTCCATGGCATTAAGAATTCTTTGTGGTGGGTGAGGAGTGTTAGTTTGGGGGTTAATTGCTCTCTTAGAAATAATGTTGGCTATCTGATTTTTCTTTTCCTCTATCAACTCTCTCCTTTGTTCTGTAGTTAATGAGAACTCTCCCTTCTTAATTATTTCCTCTGCTATTTTGTAAACATCTGTTGTTCCAAAAGCTTTTTGTAAATCCTCAGTCTTTGCTGCCTCACCTTTTTTTGCATCTTTATAGATGGCTGGATATGCAAGAACGTCTTGAATGTTGAAATTTGCACCTTTCCTAATTTCAAGCGCTTTTCTAGGATCTACAAGTATCTCAAAGTTCATACCTTTAACTTTTAGTCTTGCAACCACAGCTTTATCAATGCTTATCATAAAAATATCACTTAATAATCTTCTTTATTTTTTCTTCGTCCAAAATTTCAAATCTCTTGTTTTCTATAACAGCCAAGTCTAGCTTTTTCCCTTCCTTTATTTTCTCCGTCTTCTCTAGTATGTCTACGGCCAACTTTATTGCATCTTTTTTATTTATGTTCGGCTTCCACTCTTCTCTGAATATTTTCATGGCAGTTGGTGCACCTCTTCCTATTGCATATGCATACCATTCAAAAAGCATGCCCGATGGATCCGCTTCAATTAAATGTACGCCAGTATGATCTTCTCCACCAAAAATTATAGTCACACCATATGGTCTTAAACCACCGTATTGAGTTAAAAGCTGCATTCTATTTCCAACTTCTTTTGCTAAGGTCCAAACGTCTATTGGTTCTTCATACGTTATTTGATGTCTTTGAGCTACTATTCTTGCAAAGTCGATTAGAACTCTCGCATCAGCAAGATAACCTGAAGCTACAGCCGCTATATGATCGTCTACCTGAAAAACTTTTTCGATTGAAGTGGGTGCCATTAACTCATCTAAAATTTTGGCAGTAGCCAAAACAACGCCTTTATTAAAAACTATACCTAATGCTGTTATTCCTCTTTTAACGGCTTCTTTAGCATATTCTACTTGAAACAATCTTCCGTCTGGAGAAAACATGGCAATGGTCCTATCGTATCCCATAGCTTCTGGAAATCCCTCTTCTGGCATTTTATCACCCGACTTATTTTCTTTTATCTTTCGCTCTTAAATTCTTTATCAAAGACTTGATTGTTCCAGAAACATTTAAGATTTTAACATTAATTCTGGCTTCACCAATTCTCTGCAATAATCCAAAAGCCAATATAACATTTGGAACAAACTTATGATTACACTTTGCTATCCCAATTTGTTTATTTTCATCCCATCTTTCATCCAGAAGTTTAAAATCAAATTTGGCAAACTCTAGCTCTCCGTAAAATTTTAGAAAAGTAGAGTTTAAGAGCTCCCTAAATAGAGCATAGTTTATTGGCTCCTCAGAAATTACTTTAAATAGAACATACCTTTTTTTCTTTCTCAAACTTGGCAAAAGAATCTTTAGCCTCATTTAATATTTTGGCTTTAGACTTAGAAAGATTGTAGGTACTTTACTGCTTCCTCATTGGCAAACTCTAAGCATTCTCTTAAATCATATCCATAATAATAATGATGAATAAAAGCTGCGTTGAAGACATCCCCGGCCCCCGTTGGATTTTTAACTTCCACCTCTTTTCCCTCAACCTCAACCTTTTCTCCATTTTCTATAGCAAACGCTCCATTTCTACCTCTCTTAACTACAATAGTCCTACCTTTGAACCAATCAAAACTTTTTGAAATTAAAAAAGCCTCTCTTTCATTTAGGAAAATTACATCAACAAACTTTACTGCTTCAAAAAATTTTTCCTTTTCAAGTAAAATTCCTGCCTTTAAATCTGGGTCGAAGGATATAATCTTATTCCTTCCTTTTATTTCCTCAAAAAGCTTTGAGAGGTCCTTTCTTAAACTTTCTAGTAGATTATATCCAGAAAAGTAAACAATTTCTCCTTCCACTTCTGAAAGCTTTATGTGTTCGAGCGAAAAAAGTTTGTTAGTTCCTCTAAAACTAATCAACTTCTTACTTCCGTCCTTAAATTGAAGTCCTACAGTTATTCCAGTTCTTTCGTTGGCTGTTTTCAATTTTAAATCCACACCAACTTTTTTCAATTCCTCTTTTATAAAACTACCAAACATATCATTTCCGATCAAGCCAATTAGCCTAACCTTCATTCCAAGCTTAGCCAACCAGAAAGCAAAATTCGCTGCACCTCCTCCAATTTTTAATTTAATGTCTTCAACGATTTTTTGCTCATCCTCAAATTTTTCTACAGCCTCTGTAAGAATATCAATATTAACATCTCCTATTGATGTTACATCCACCATAAACTTCTTTTTAATCGAGGATTTTAATTCTATTAATGAGCATATTCAGAGCTTATGATATTAGAGGCATTTACCCGACCGAAATTAACGAGGAAATTTTCTATAAAATAGGTAGAGCCTGCGCAAAATATTTCGATGGAAAGAACGCGTTGATCGGTGGGGATGGAAGACTGTCTACACCAACCCTTAAAAAAGCAGTTATAGATGGTTTGTTAGATGAAGGTATAGAAGTATATGATTTGGGCATTGTTTCGACTTCTACATTTAATTTCATTATTGCCAAAAACAAATTCGACTTTGGACTTCAAATAACAGCATCCCATAATCCCAAGGAATTTAATGGAGTTAAGATCTATGATAAGTACGGAAACAACATAGGCCTGGGTTTTGGATTAGAAAAGATAAGAGAAATTTTTAACACAATTAAAATAGATGATAAAGGAAGCGGTAAAGGAAGATATATCGATGCTTCCTATTTGAAACAAGACCACAAAGAGTTTCTCGAAAAGTACGTAGAAAATTTTGATAGTAGAGTTTGTATTGACTATTCAAACGGCTGTGGAAGTATAGTGTTCTCCGATGTGATTAAAGATAGAATACCAGCGATCGAAATAAATAAAGAGATTGATGGGAACTTCCCGTCCCACCCACCTGAGCCAATTGAGGAAAATTTAGAGCAACTAAAAAAAATTATCAAGGGAAAGAATTGCTTATTTGGCGTTGCTTTTGACGGAGATGCTGACAGAATTGTATTTTTGGATGAAAATGGAAGAGTTGTCAGGGGCGATAAGATTCTTTACATATTTTCCAAAATTTTATCTCCGAAAAAGGTTGTTTATGAGGTTTCCTTTCCCCCAATTTTCAAAATTCTACTGAAAAAGCTGAAAATAGAGGGAATTGAAAGTAGAGTGGGTAGGAGCTTTATAATAGCTGAGATGAGAAGGAATGATGCAGACATTGGCGGGGAAATCTCTTCTCATTTTTACTTTAAATCAACGAGATTTATGGAGGATGCCTTTTATACTTTCCTTGTTATGGTTAGCATTTTAAAGAAAGAGGGATGTAACCTTTCGCAACTTTTAAAAGAGTATCCAGAATTTCCTTATAAGGTAATAAAAGTAGGTGTTGCTGAAGAGAGAAAATTCCAAATAATTGAAAGTCTTAGGAAAGAAATATCAAAGGAATTTGAGACTATTACGATAGATGGAGTTAAGGTTATTATTGATGATAAGAACTGGTTTTTAATAAGAGCCTCAAATACAGAGCCGATTATTAGGGTGTATATTGAAGGTGAGAATGAGGAAAAGTTGAGAAAGAATGAAGAATTAGTTAGAGGCCTTATTAACAAATTTATTTAGAATAATTAACTTCCATTTATGAACGAGTTGAAGGATAAGATAATACTTTTTGTTTCTCCAGAGTTAAAAACCTTTAAATCTAGAGCTGGTGGCTTAGGCCAAGTGGCTGAAGAATTGGCGAAATCTTTAAGTGAATTGGGATTAAAAGTTGTTGTCGGCTCCTGTCTCTACAAGTATCTAGTTATAGATTCTTATAAAAAGGAGATCGATTTTTCGGACCTAAATCTAAAAGAAGTTGGTGAATTTGATGTTGTGATAGATAAGAAATATAGAACTAAAGTTTATACAACAGAAAAATATGGAGCAAAATTTGTATTCCTTTTTAATGAAGAGTTGACCGAATCTCTTTACATTGGAGATTTACTAAAGTTCTCAATATTTTTTGCTAAAGGTATCCTTGAGGCATTAAAAATACTGAATATTAAACCAGATATAATACATTTAAACGATGCTCTAACAAGCCTAATCCCAATATATGTGAAAGATGATCCGTCTTATATAGAGTTTTCAAAATCAAAATTTGTTTTTACAATACACAACGCTGGCTTTGCTTATCAGCAAATTCATCCAGTAGATAAAAAGCATCTTCTAAATCTTCATTCTTTTTCTTTAGAGAAGCTAATTTGGAATGGAAATATTAACTTGCTCTACGCAGGCATAGAAAATAGCGAGGTCGTAAATACGGTAAGCGAAGATTATGCAGTTAACCTAAAGGTTGAGGGAGAAGGAATGAGAGATGTGTTTGTAAGAAAAAATGTGTTTGGAATTTTAAACGGAATTGATGTTGAGTATTGGAGGTCGAAGACTTATAAAAATGCTACTTTTGATAATATACTTGAGTTAAAGCTAGTAGAAAAGGAAAAGCTAATTAAAGAAATAAAGGCAAGAACTGGAAAGAGGTTGAAAGAAGATGGAATGATAGTAATAATGCCAAGAAGATTGAGTAGTCAAAAAGGATTCGATACGATAATGCCTCTAATTGAAGAATTTCATAATAATTATGGTGTTCAATTCATTGTTCTAGGGGTTGCGCATCCAAACGATAATGTTGGTCAAGAGTGGGCGAGAAGATTTTTCGAGTTACATAAGAGATTGAATGGGTTTGCGTTTGTTTATTCCTTTGACGAAGATCTCGCAAAATTGATGTATAGTGGTGCGGATCTTTTATTGTATCCTTCTTTACCGAATAAAGAGCCATGTGGAACTGGCTATATGATGTCAATGGTCAACGCTACCCCATGCCTAGGAACAAAAACTGGTGGCTTAGCAGAAGTTATAAAGGAGTTTGACGAAATTCTAGAAACAGGAAACGGCTTTCTAGTCTGGAAGGAAGAATACTCGACCGATGCTTTTAGAAAGAAAATGGAAAAGGCATTAAGAATTTTTAATAATAGAGAAAAGTGGAGAAAATTGATGTGGAATGCTTTTAATACTGAAGTCGATATGAAGAATGTAGCAAAGGAATATGTTTCAAAAGTTTATTTACAGGCGCTAAAAATTTAGATGAGAATTGCTTTTCTTTGCTGGGAATTTTGGCCGAGGCTAGTTGGAGGACTAGGAACCTATGCCATAGAAATAACAAAGAAGTTCGTTGAATTGGGGCATGAAGTTACCGTATTTACGCTGAATGACGGTTCTCTCTCTACGAAAGACTTCTGGAATGGCATAGAGATTCATAGGCCATTAATTTTGGATAGTAGCGAAATATTTCCAATATTTGTTAGAGAAGATCTAAAAAGATGGGGGCATCACATAAAATTTTTTTCAGACATATTTGCATATAACTATCTATCTGCATCAAAGCTTATCAATCAGTTAATTAAAAAGGAGCAAAGGAAATTCGACATAATTTCTTTTCATGACTGGCTCTCCGGATTTGCAGGAATAATGATCAAAAACAACATCAACCTGCCTTCAATTTTTCATGTACACTCGATTGAGGAACAAAGATCTTTAGGTGGTGGCTCTGAGGTTGTTAAAGAGATAGAAAGGGCTTGCGCTAAAGTAGCTGATAGAATAATAACGGTTTCTTATTCTATGAAAGATTTCCTTGAATTGCTAGGATATCCTAAAGAGAAAATTAACGTTGTGTATAATGGGATTGACGTAGAAAAGTATTCTTTAAGGAATGTAAACTGGAATTTAGTAGAAAAGTTGAGAGAAAGGTATAAGATAAAAGACGAGAAGGTTATTCTCTTCATAGGAAGGTTGACCTGGGTTAAGGGGGTTGCTAATTTGATAAAGGCAATGCCAGAAGTTTTGAAAAGCTTTCCAAACGTAAAGCTCGTTATTCTTGGCAAGGGAGAAAATTACACTGACTTGATACAACTTAAACAATCTCTTGGAGTTGGTGAGAGGGTTGAAATAAGAAGTGAGTGGGTTAGCGAAGAGGAAAGGATAGCTCATTATGCATTGGCAGATCTATGCGTTTTCCCCAGTATAAGCGAACCATTTGGGATTGTTAGTTTAGAAGCGATGAGTATGGAAAGACCTGTGGTTGTTGGTGCTAGAGGAGTTAGCGGATTAAGGGAACAAGTAATACCAAATGGAGAGAACAGATGCGGAGTTCATATAAATGGAGAAGATCCTAAAGATATAGCTTGGGGCATAAAGGTTGTATTGGAAAATTTTGAGGAAGCAAAAGAATGGGGAAAAAATGGAAGAAAGAGGGTTGTAGAAAACTTTACTATCGAAAAAACGGCAAGAGAAACGTTAAAAATATACGAAAGTTTAATTTGAATATGATAGTTGGCGTTGTTTCTGGAAAGGGAGGGGTTGGAAAGACAACTATTGCATCTAACTTGAGCTACTATCTTTCTCAAGTTGGAAAAAGCGTAACGCTTATCGATTGTAATGTTACAACATCTCATTTAAACTTTAATTTTGGCTTTTTTAGCTTCAGCAAAACTTTGAATAACGTCTTAAGAGGGGAAGCAGAAATTTGGGAAGCAACCTACAAATATAAAACTCTGAACATAGTGCCTGCTTCATTAAGGCTTGAAGACTTGAGTTATATAGATCTTATGAGTTTGAATAGAACAATTAGAAGCATAAATTCTGAGTTAGTTTTCTTGGATTCTGCTCCGGGATTTGGAAGAGAAGCAATAAGCGTTTTAAATTCTGTGGATAGCGTTTTAATCGTTAGCACTCCATTTATGGCATCGATAGCTGACGTTCTTAGGATGAAGAAGATTTTGGAAGAGTTGAATGTTTATCCTTTAGGAATTGTGCTAAATATGGTTAAAGGAAGGAGCTATGAATTAAGTAAAAAGGATGTTGAGGCGATAACTGGATTGAAAGTAGTTGAGGTAGTTCCATATGATGAAAATGTTGAATATGCGCTGTCTCTTGGAAAACCATTTATAGAAATATTTCCAAACACAAAGGCAAGCATTGCAATAAAAAGGCTAGCTAATAAACTGTTTGGAGTAGAAATAAAGGAAAAAATAGGATTTTTTGATGGGATGAAAAGGGGAATATTGGAGCTATTTAGAGGGAAGTTTAAAATCATCTAGAAACAAACTCATCATTAATAACGAAGAACCTAAGCCTTTCTTTTAAATCTCTCCTTACCCCAATTCTGTGCGAAGAATCAAACTCTATTTCAATGCCTCTATCTTCTATATACACAAAATTCTCAGGAGAAAGAAATTTTCCATTCATAGATTTATCAATCCTAAAAGCTTTAGATAGTTTCCCTGGTCCATTTGTCAACTCTCTTATATCTCTAATCCCTCTATGCTTCATCATCTCTTCAATACCCCTTAAAGGATGTAAAGCCCTTATCAAAACTGCTCCAACCTTGTTTTCTTCGTGAGCAACGATGTTAAACATCCAATTATTATGAACGTTGTATACGAAAATTTTCCCGGGTTCCTCCCACATTTCTTTATTATAGTTTTTCTTTCCATGATAAGCTCTAGAGGCCGGATCTTCTTCACCAAAATAAGCTTCTGTTTCCACAATCATCCCTTCCAAAATTTTATCATTAATCTTCCTAACGAGTATTTTCCCTAGCAACTCAATAGCAACTACTTTCGGGCTTCTTTTAAAAAAATCATTTTTTAATACAGTCGTTTTCTCCCTACTTGCTCTGGCTGAAAATTTTGTGTTTAGATTCATAAAAAATTCTCTCCACAACAATAAAAATTATTAATGAGATATCACACATACTACACTATCCATCTTGCTTAGAGTTGAGAAAAGCACTTCATTTTTAAAAAAATAAACTAATTCAATCTTATAACTACCCAATGGTCTTCGAATATAAAACTTGTTGACAGCCCATCCACTTCATGTATGCAAAAATTCTATCCACCAAATAAGATAACTCAACTTGCACTCAAGTATTAAATTGCGACTTTTTTTAAATGAGAGCAACAAATAGAAACTCCCAAGGAACAATAATACTTCCGCTATTTTTTACTAAAATTTTTATTTTTTACCGCATACACTTTTTTAACCAAACTTTTAGATGAGTTAAGATATAAATAAGTTTACTGCAAAATAGCTACTCTAAGATTATCGGCTTGACTTTGGTCTCTATTCTCTTCTCAATCTCAGCAATCCTTGTTTCCAACAGACTCAATTTATTCACTACCTGTTGTATTATGCTTGGGTTAATTAATTCCTTTCTTACC
>Ga0209821_100066_pt1 | contig 19457 bp, 19 predicted proteins | sample SSWtaG_3_FD_184118 | JGI IMG/M metagenome (GOLD analysis project Ga0209821, IMG submission 184118) | Hot spring microbial communities from Sandy's Spring West, USA to study Microbial Dark Matter (Phase II) - SSWTFFsm_matched (SPAdes)... | ecosystem: Environmental > Aquatic > Thermal springs > Hot... | reverse complement strand
AAATTTCCGCTTGTTATTTGGGTAGAGGTAATAATTTTTAAGCCAAAGCTATCTGTTTGAATAACACCACCACCTGAAGGAGGATTTCCAGGAGGATTAACCCAAGCAAAAATAGAAAAAGCTAAACTTAAAAAGAATCCTAACAAAACTCCAAATAAAAATTTTCTCATTTTCTTTAATTATAAATAAATTTTTTGTTTTTTTTAAATTTTTGTGGAAAGATGCGTTTAATTTTTTATGGTAAAATTTTATTTGAAAATTAATAAGATTTTTAAATTATGGCAAAAAAAATTGATCCAGAATACAGGGCTGAAAATATTCAAGTTTTAGAAGGAGTTGAAGCAGTAAGAAAAAGACCGGGAATGTATATCGGCGGAACAGGACTTGATGGTCTCCATCATTTAATTTGGGAGATTGTAAATAATAGCATCGATGAAGCACTTGCTGGTTATGCCAAAAATATTGAAGTTAAGTTAGAAAAAGGAAATAGAGTTATTGTCTCTGATGATGGAAGAGGTATTCCTGTAGATATTCATCCTAAAACAAAAAAATCTGCTCTAGAAACAGTAATGACAACGCTTCATGCTGGCGGTAAATTTTCTCATAAAGTTTATAAGGTCTCCGGTGGGCTTCATGGCGTTGGTGCTTCTGTTGTTAACGCTCTTTCTAAATATTTAAAAGCTATTGTTAAAAGAGATGGGTTTGAATGGAGCCAGGAATATAAAAAGGGAAAACCAATTACACCACTTAAAAGAGGGAGAAAAACAAATGAGACGGGGACAACAATTATTTTTGAACCAGATCCAGAGATTTTTCCAGAAATAAAATTTGAAAGAGAAAGAATTTTAGAATATTTAAAACATCAAGCTTATCTAACTCCAGGTGTAAGAATTAACTTTATTGATGAAAGAGAAGAAACTTTTTTTTATAGCTTTTATTTTGAGAAAGGACTTCAAGCTTTTTTAAAACATCTTTTATTTTCAAGACATCCTCTTTTTGAAGGTTTTTTTGAATGTGAAGTCGAAGAAGCTGATAAAGAATTAAAAGTTATTTTCACCTATCTTGAACATCAAGAAACTATAGAATACTTTTTTACAAATAACATTTTAAATCCTGAAGGTGGAACTCATGCTCTTGGTTTTCATAATGCTCTTGTAAAAGCTTTTTCCAAAGTAGGCGAAGAAATAGGTGCTTTTAAAGGAAAAGAGATTTCTTTAACTCAAGAAGATGTTAAAGGAGGTCTTGTAGCTATTCTTTCTCTTAAAATTTCTGAACCTCAATTTGAGGGTCAAACAAAAGCAAAATTAGGTAATCCTGAAGTTAAAAGCTTTGTAGAAAATTCTATAAGTGAAAAATTAATTGAATGGTTGCATAAAAATCCAGAAAAAGCTAAGGTTATTTTAAATAGAGTTTTAATTAATATTGAAGCTAGAAAAGCAGCTAAGGAAGCTAAAGAAGCAGTTCTTAAAAAAAGAATTCAGGCCTCTCTTACCTTATCTGGCAAATTGGCTGATTGTTCTTCAAGAAATCCAGAAGAAAGAGAACTTTTTATTGTTGAAGGTGAATCTGCAGGAGGATCAGCAAAACAAGGTAGAGATAGAAGATTTCAAGCTGTTCTTCCTCTTAAAGGAAAAATTTTAAATGTAGAAAAAGCTAGTTTAGCTAAAATTTTAAAATCAGAAGAAATTAAAAACGTAATTATTGCTTTAGGCACAGGCTTCGGCAAAGATTTTAACTTAGAAAACTTAAGATATTCAAAAGTAATTATTGCTACGGATGCTGACACCGATGGTTCCCATATCCGGACACTCATTTTAACTTTATTCTATCGTTACCTTCGACCTTTGATCGAAAATGGTCATGTTTATATTGCTCAACCCCCTCTTTATAAAATTCAAGCAGGTAAAGAAATTTATTATGCTTACTCTGATACAGAGAAAGATGAAATTTTAAAAAAACTTTCTCAAAAAAGGGTAAATATTGATGTTCAAAGATATAAAGGTTTAGGAGAAATGAATCCTGAAGAACTTTGGGAAACAACTTTAAATCCTGAAAAAAGAATCTTAAAAAAAGTAACTATCAAAGATGCAGAAGAAGCAGATCGTTTATTTACCATTTTAATGGGCCAAGATGTCGAACCAAGAAAAAGATTTATTGAAAAACACGCTCTTGAAGTTCAAAACCTTGATATTTAAGGAATATTTTAATTTTTTCTCTTTGATTTTAATTACTTTCTTTTTTTATTTTCCTTCTCAAAATTTATATAAAAGTTTCCTTTTTCCTTTTTTAATATTTTTGCTGGTATGGCATCTTCGAGGAAGTCCTTTTTTTTCTTTACCCTATACCTTTCTTTTTTCGTTTTTAAATTTTTTACCTTTTTATAAAAATTTCTTTTTTCTTTTCTTTCTTCTTTTAAGCTACCTTTATTTTAAAAAAGTAAAATTAAGCATTTATCTTCTTTTTTCTTTTTTCCCCTTTACTTTGCTTTATTTTCCTCACCAATTTAGTTTTAATCTTAGTTTTATTTTTTTAATGTTTTGGCTTCTTTACTTTTATCTTTTTATTTTTAAAAAACCAACTCTTGAAGCATTAATTTTTACTTTTGTTTTTTTGGAATTTTATTTTCTTTTTTATCTTGTAAACCCACCTCTTTTTATAAATCTTTTACTTCTTTTTCTGCTCTACTTTTCTTTTAAAAAATTTGCTATAATTTAATTATGAACCTCAGAAAAATTTTAAACCAGCTTGTACCTATTGTTATTGAGCAAGGAAAATATGGTGAAAGAGCTTATGATATTTATTCGAGACTTCTCAAAGAAAGAATAATTTTTCTGGGTATGCCGATCGATAACACTGTATCTAATTTAGTGATCGCTCAAATGCTTTTTTTAGAACACGAAAATCCAGAAAAGGATATCTATCTTTATATAAATAGCCCTGGAGGAAGTGTAAGTGATGCTTTAGCTATTTATGATACAATGCAGTTTATTAAACCAGATGTCCAAACCATTGCTGTTGGTTTAGCTGCTTCTTCAGCGGCTCTTCTCTTAGCTGCCGGTGCTAAAGGGAAAAGATTAGCTTTACCAAATTCACAAATTTTAATTCATCAAATCTGGATTTCTGAGCCAGGCATTACCGGACAAGTAAAAGACATCGAAATTACTGCCAGACACCTCAGTAATTTAAAAAATCGCGTTAATCAAATTTTATCATTTCATACAGGAAAACCCCTTGAAGTAATTGAAAAAGACACTGATAGAGATTTTTGGATGAATGCTGAGGAAGCAAAAGAATATGGAATTATTGATAAAATAATAAAAAAGAGAGGAGAAGTAAAATAAGCGGGCGTAGTTCAGCCTGGTCAGAACGCCGGCCTGTCACGCCGGAGGTCGCCGGTTCAAATCCGGTCGCCCGCGCAAAGCGCGCGTAGCTCAGTGGTAGAGCGCGGTCCTGATAAGACCGAGGTCGGAGGTTCGATCCCTCCCGCGCGCAAATTTTATTTTTGCCCGGGTGGCGGAATTGGCAGACGCGCCAGGCTTAAAACCTGGTGGCCGAAGAGGCCGTGAGGGTTCGACTCCCTCCCCGGGCACAAATGAATGAAAAAATTTTTTCTTTTAGCTTTTATCTTAATCCCCTTCCTATCCTTATTATTTTTTTACAGATCAAAATTTAAAATGACAGAAGTTAGAAAAGTTAATTTTATTACTTCTGACGGAGTCAAAATTTTTGCTAATTATTATCCAAATAAGGAATCAAAGTTTGCTGGTATTTTAATTCATATGAGACCAAAAACAAAAGAAAGCTTTGATGATGTCGCTAAATTTCTTCAAGAAAAAGGTTTTACTTTACTTTCTATTGATCTTCGTGGTCACGGTGAAAGCACAGAATCTCCTTCAGGAATTTTAGATTACATGAAATTTACAGAAGATGAAGAAAAGAAATCTATAAAAGATGTTGAAGCCGCCAGTAATTTTTTAGAAAAAGAAGGATTTAGTAAAGATAGACAATTTCTTATAGGAGCAAGTATCGGAGCCAATTTGGCTTACCAATTCTTAACAGAAAATGAGTCTATAAAAGCAGTAGTTTTACTTTCTCCTGGTTATAATTATCGAGGTCTTATTTTAGACAATTTTTATAAAAAAGATTTAGATTCAAAAATTTTAGTTATTTCTTCTAAAGATGATCAAGAAATGGCTTTAAAAGGATTTGAGTGGTTTAGAGAAAAACACCCTTCTTCAACCTTGATTATTTTTGAAAAAGGAGGACACGGAACAACTTATTTTGATACCAATCCACAAGTAAAAGAAATTATTTATAACTTTCTTTTAGAAAGACTTTCTTTTTAAAAAATTTTATGTTAAAATAAATTCAAACCTCGTGAGGGTCTTCTCTAAAAATTTTTTAGAGAGGATTTCTTAGGAGGGAGGTCGGTTATAAAAATTAGGAAAAAATGAGAAATAACAAAAGAAGGCTTTTCAGGCCTAAGGAGGGTGAAGTTTGGGTTTGTGCCAAATGTGGTAAGCCAATTTCCGAGCTTCCTTTTATTCCTAGTAAAGGAAGACCTGTTTATCATAGGGAATGCCTTCCTCCTAAGGAATTAAGATAGAAAAGTTTTTATTTGAAATATATTTTTTTGTGTATCCTGAGATCAATTCGACTAGCTTTAATTTTTTGCTTTTTTTGAAATTCTAAGAAGAAGTAAAATTTTTTAATTTGCTCTTTTTGATCTTTTTTTAAATCGAAAAGATATTCTTGTTTATTTTCTAAGATAAGACTTATATCAAAGTTTGAATGAACGATAATTTTTTCTATCTCAAGAAAATAAAGATTGGCAAATTGTAATATCTTTAAAAGAAAATCAAACAAATTTTTATGGAGATAAGATTTATCTTCTATTTTTTTATAGGAAATAATTTCTAAAATTTTTTTATCCTTTGTTTTAAAAGAGGAACTTACCCTCCCATAGTTGTCTAAAAAATAAACTTTATTTTCTTTAATATCAACAATTTTAGCAATGACTTTCCCTTCTTTAATTTTTATTTTTACTCCATAAGGATAAATTAACGGCTTTATTTCTAAAGAGACTAAATTAGGATTTTCTTCTAAAACTTTTTTATGACTCAAAATTATATAAATAAGAGGTTTGTTTAAAAAATATTTTTCTACTAAAGATAAACCTTCAGGAGGCTCAACAATGAAATTTTCTATTTTTTTAAAAGAAATCAGTGTTAAAAAGGAAGTTAAAATTAAAACATTTAAAATAAAAAGGAAATTAAAATTAATGCTCTTAACTTTTCTTTTTCGCATAAACTTATTTTAAAATAAATCTTATGATTGATATTAAGGATCTTTTAAAAAATCCTGAAAAATATAAAAACGCTTTAAGAGATAGAGGTTATGAAGATTTTAGCATCATTGACGAGATTATAGAAATTAAAAATAAAATTAATTCATTAACAAAAAAGAGAGATGATCTTCGTGCTTTAATAAATAAAGCTTCTGAAACCAAACCTGATGAAGAAACAATAAAAATTTTAAAAGAGAAAAAAGAAGAAATTAAAAAAATTGAAGATGAATTAGATTTTCTTCAAAAAATTTTAGATGAAAAATTAGATTTGATTCCTAATGTCCCTTCTCCAGATGTGCCTCGAGGTAAAAATGAAGACGAAAATGTTGTTTTAAGAACTTGGGGTGAAATACCTCAATTTGATTTTAATCCTAAAGATCATGTAGAGCTAGGCAAAGAGTATGATCTTATTGATATAGAAAAAGCCGGTTTAGTTGCTGGTTCAAGATTTTATTATTTAAAAAATGAAGCCGTTCTTTTGGAAATCGCATTAATAAAATTTGTTTTTGATACTCTGCTTCCTTATGGTTTCATTCCTATCATTCCTCCTTATTTTATAAAAGAAAAGTATTATCGGGGTATGGGAAGAATTACTGGTGCTGACAGAGAAGAAAGATACTATTTAGAAAAAGATGAACTTTTTCTTATAGGAAGTGCCGAACATACTATCGGACCTTATCATGCCGAAGAAATTTTAGAGGAAGATGAACTTCCTAAAAGATATTTAGGCTTTTCTCCTTGTTTTCGAAGAGAAGCAGGAAGTTACGGTAAGGATGTTAGAGGTATTCTTAGAACTCATCAATTTGAAAAAATAGAAATGTTTAGCTTTACTTTACCAGAGAAATCAGAAGAAGAACATCAATTTCTTCTTTCTTTAGAAGAAAAAATTATGCAACTTCTTAAAATTCCTTATAGAGTAATGTTTATTTGTACAGGTGATATGGGAAGAACAGATTATAAGCAGTATGATATTGAAGCCTGGTTTCCTGGTCAAGGAAGATATCGAGAAACTCATTCTTGTTCTAATACTACAGATTACCAAGCTCGAGGAATTAATGCCAGATTTAGGAGAAAAAACGGAAAGGTAGAATATTTACATATGTTAAATGCTACTGCTTTAGCTATAGGAAGAGCTATTATAGCTATTTTAGAAAATTATCAAAGAAAAAATTATATTGAAATTCCAGAAGTTTTAGTGCCCTACCTGGGTTTTGAAAAAATTGAAAAAAAGATAAAATGAAAAAATTCGAGTTTCTTTCTCATACCGCTGATTTTAAAATTAGAATTTTCGGGAAAAGTCTTTTATCTCTTATAAATAATACTCTTCTAGCTTTTAAATCATTTTTTTCTCCTAAACTTAAAAAAAGAAAGAAAAAAGTTAAAATAAAAGCGGAAGGAAATGATCTTCTTTATACCTTAATAAATTTTTTTTCTGAAGTTTTAGCTAAAACTTATATAGAAAAAACTATTTTTATAAAATTTAAACCTAAAATTTTGGAAGAAAATAAAATAGAAGGTGAACTTGAAGGTTTTGAATTTGAAAGTTTAAAAAAAGATATTAAAGGAATTACTTATCATCAGGCAAAATTAGAAAAAAATAATAATCATCTTAATTTTGAATTTATCATCGATATATAAAATGATTACGGTTATTGGTAGCGCTGTTTTAGATATTATTTTGAAGGTTAAAGAAGAAAATTTTGAAAGAGGAGAAAAAATAGAAGTTGAAAATTTTGAATTCTCTTTAGGGGGTGGTGCTTTAAATGCCTCTCTTACTTTTAAAAAATTAGGATTAAAACCAGAAATTTATTTTCATTTAGGAAAAGATTTTCTTGGAGAAATAATCAAAAATAAAGTTAAAAAATTAAAATTAAAAACAAAAGTTTTTTATCATCGAGAAGCAACAACTTTTTCAGTTATTATCTTACCGCCAAGCAAAGAAAGAATTATTTTTGTTCATCGTGGCAAACTTTCAGAATTTAAGATTAATGAATTAAATAAAGTAAAAATAAATCCCTATATTTATATCACCCCAGGAAATACGCCTTCTTTAAATTTTTTAAAATTTTTCAAAAAAGTTAGAAATAAAGTTAAATTTATTGCTATTAATCCTTCAAAAAAATTTTTAGAAGAAAAATTAGCTAAAAAAACTCTTTCTTTTACTGATTTTGTTTTTTTAAATGATGAAGAGCTTAGGATTTTAAATCAAAATTTTAAAAAAGATCTTATTCTTCTAGGTAAGGAAACATTAAAAGAAATTAAAGTTAAAGCTCTAATTGTTACTCTAGGAGAAAAAGGATCTTTAGTTTTCACAGAAAATAAAATTTTAAAAGCAGGAATTTTTAAACCTCAAGAAATAGTTGATAAAACTGGTGCCGGCGATGCTTTTGCTTCTGCTTTTTTTGGCAAAATAGTAATAGAAAAAGAATTTAATGAAAATGTAATTAAATCAGCTCTTTTATGGGGATCAGCTAATGCTTCTTCAGTGATTCAAAAAATTGGTGCTCAAAATGGCGTTTTAAATAAAAGAGAATATAGATTTTATAAAAATTTAGATATAAAAGAGATCTAAAATGAAAAGAGACCTTAGTTATTTTAAAAGTTTATTTTTTTCACACCTGCCAATTTTTAAAAATACTTTCTGGCTTTATCTTTCAGAAATTTCCTCTAGGTTTTTTCACTTAATTTTATTTTTTGTCGCCGCTCGTCTTTTAGGAAAAGAAGTTTTTGGTATTTTTAATTATGTATTAGCCTTAGTTTCTTTTTATTTTCTCTTTTCTGATTTTGGTGTCAGCCAACTTCTTATAAGAGATTATCAACAAAAAGAAGATAAAAAAAGAGTTGTTGGAGGAACTTTTTCTTTTAAATTTTTAATTTCTCTTTTGATTACTTTAATTTCTTTTTCTGGTTATTTAGTTTTAAGATCTAAAGAATATAGCACTGTTTTGTATTTTATTTTGATTTTATATTTTTTTGTTTTTACTTTAAGAGGTTATTTTCTTTCTTTTTTTATAGGCATCCAAAAAACATTTTTAAATTTTCTTTCTAATATTATTGAAAGTTTAACTATTCTTTCTTTAGCCATATTTTTTTCTCTTTTTTACAGAAGTTCGCTTAGTATAGGACTTGCTTATCTTTTTAGTTCAATACTTTCGAGTCTTTTCAGTTTTTTCTTTTTTGAAAAAGAAACTCAATTAAAAATAAAAGATATTATTAAAAATCTTTCTTCTTATTTTAATGATTATAAATATTATGTTTTCAATGGACTTCCTTTAGTTTTTTTTGGTCTTTTAGGTTACGTCTTTTTTTATACTGATCAAATTATTATTGGACATTTTAGAGAATTTTCTGAACTTGGTGAATATTCGGTTGCTTCTAAAATCATCTTAGCTTCAAGTTTTATTGGTTATATTTTCTCAACATCTATTTTTCCATTTCTTTCCAGTTTAATTAATCAAAGAGAAAGATATAAAAAATATTTTTATTTTTTTCTTATACTTCATTTATTTTTAGGATTTTTCGTTAGTTATTTAACTTTTGTCTTAAGTCCTTTAATTGTTTATTTAGGTTTTGGTCCTGAATATTTATCTGCTTTACCTTATATTTATTCGTTACTTGGAATTCTTATTTTTATGATACCCACAGGTTTTTTAGACTACGTTCTTTTTTCTTTTAACAAGCAATGGCTTGATTTTTTTATCACTATCCTTCCTGCTTCTTTGAATTTTATTCTTAATCTTATTTTAGTTCCCTCCTATGGAGCTTACGGAGCAATTTTTTCAAGTATCTTAGCCCAGTTTTTAAATTTTATTCTTACCTTAATTTTTTCTCTTTTGACTGTTGAAAGGAAGATATAATTTTATGGTATAATTTAAGCTATGAAAAAAGAAGAAATAATTTTAGATGCTAGCGGAAAATCATTAGGAAGACTTTCGACAGAGATTGCTTATTATCTTCAGGGAAAGCACCTTCCTCATTATGATCCAAGTAAAGATTTTCCTATTTTTATTTTTGTGAAAAACTTAGATAAAGTAAAATTTACGGGAAATAAATTTGAAACAAAAATTTTTTACAAGCATACAGGTTATATAGGACATCTTAAGGAAATTAAACTTAAAGATTTATGGATGAAAGATAAGTTAAAAGTTTTAAGACTTGTTTTAAGTCGAATGCTTCCCAAAAATAAATTAAGAAAAAAGAGACTTCTTAGAGTTAAAATATTAAAAGAAAATGACACAAACATTAACTGAAGAAATAAAAGAAAAAATTCAAGAAGAAGAAACCTTAGAAATTCCTGTTTTCCCTAAGATTGGTAAAGATAAATATATCGAAGGAATTGGTAGAAGAAAAACCGCAGTTGCTCGCGTAAGAATTTATGATGCTTCTAAAAAAACCAAAGATTTTGAAATTGTGGTAAATGGTAAGGATTATAAAGACTATTTTTTCAATCTCATAGAATTTATAAAAATTGTTAATGCCCCTTTAAGAAAATTAAAGGCGTTTGGTGTGTATAGAGTTAGTGTTAAAGTTAAAGGTGGTGGCTTAAGAGGACAAGCAGAGGCAATTAGGCTTGGTCTTTCTCGAGCTTTAGTGAAATTAAATCCGGAATGGAGACAAAGATTTAGAAAAGCAGGCTTTTTAACAAGAGATCCTAGAGAAGTGGAAAGAAAGAAATATGGACTTAAAAAAGCAAGGAAAGCTCCTCAATGGCATAAAAGATAATTTTAATGAAAATAAAAAATTTTGTTTTTGATAAGCAAATTTTCTATATCATTTTAATTTTAAGTATTTTAGGACTTGTTAATTTTTATAGTACTTCACTTTATTTTTCTTTTATTAAAACTGGAAATTCTTATACTTATTTTTATGATTTTTTAATTAAAAATTTTATTCTTGGTTTTATTTTTTTCTTCTTGGGAATTTTCTTAGGGAATTTTTGGAATAAAATTAGGTTTATCATTTTTATTCTTTTTTTGATTTTTTATGTTTTTCTTTTTTTAGTTTTTGTTCCTTCTTTTTCTTTAGAATCAGGTCAAGCAAAAAGATGGATAAATTTGAGATTATTTTCTTTTCAACCTGCTGAAATTATTAAACCTTTATCTCTTTTAACATTGATTTTTTTAATGTCAAGCAATTTATTTAGTTCTTTCCGAACAAGAATCTTTATTCTTGTTTCCTTTTTAATTTTTGTAATTTTACCCATCTTTTTAGAACCAGCTTTGAGTAATACCTTTATTTTAGCTTCTTCTCTAATTTCCTCTTCTTTGATTTTTTTTAAATCTTTTAAAGAACATCTTAAACTTTTTTCTATTTTTACTCTCTTATCAATTTTTCTTTTTGTTGTAGGAATAAATTTTTGGGAATATAGACAAGAAAGAATTCTTTCTTTTTTTACTAAAGGTAAGTTTTATGAAGAAAGAACTTATCAACTTAAGCAAACAACCTTGGCTATTTCTTCAGGAGGTTTTTGGGGTAAAGGTTTAGGTAAATCACAAATGAAAATAATTATCATTCCTCAAATGCTTACTGATTCTATTTTTTCCATTTATGCTGAAGAAACGGGCTTTGTAGGTTCCTTTTTGCTTATTTTTCTTTTTTCTCTTCTTTTTTTAAGAATCTTACGTTTAGGTTTTGAAAATCCTAATATAGAAAAAACAGCTTTTTCTTTAGGTGTTTTTACTTGGCTAACAATACAAACCTTTTTGCATATTATTTCTAATTTGGGAATTTTTGTGCCTACTGGTGTAGCGCTACCCTTTTTTAGTTTAGGTGCCTCAAGTCAAATAGCTATAAATTTTAGTTTAGGTCTTATAAGTAGTTTTAAAAAATAAAAATGAAAATTTTAGTCACAGGTGCTAGTGGTTATATTGGTTCCATGCTTACTTATTTTTTATCTTTAAAGGAAAATATTGAAAAAATTTATACTCTTGATGTAAAAGCACCAAAAATTTTATGGCAACCGGGAGGTAAGATAATTTTTATTAAAAAAAATTTGGTAGAAGGTTGGGAAGAAGAAATAAAAGAAAAAATAGATGTGGTTATTCATTTAGCTTTTTGGATTAGAAGATCATTTTTTAATCTTCAAAAACATCTCTATGAAAATAGTTTTGGTTTTGAAAAAGTTTTAAATTTCTGCTCAAAAAATGATGTTAAAAAAATAATCGTTACTAGCTCAATTGCTGTTTACGGTGCTAATAAGGAAAATAATGAAAAGATGCCCTTTAAAGAAGATGATGAACTTAGAGAGAAAGTTTATCTTTATGGAAAAGAAAAAATCGAGATGGAAAAAAGAGCTAAAAAATTTTATGAAGAAAATCGTGATAAAGAAGTAATTATTTTAAGATTAGCTACTGTTACCGGGCCTTTTGCTCAAAAATATTTTAAAAAAAGTGGTTTACTTAAATTTATGAAAGAGTTAACACCGTTTATTTTTTTATCTTCAGAAAATTCTTTAAGACAATATGTTCATGAGGATGATGTTGTTTCTGCTTTCTTGTTTGTTTTAGAAAAAGATTTTCCACAAAAATTTGAAATTTTTAATATTGCTCCACCAAATTTTCTCTATTTTAAAGAAATTGCACAAATAACAAAGAAAAAAATTATCAAAATTCCTTACAAAATTCTTAAAATTTTGTTTTTCTTTTTATGGCATTTTTCTTTAGGTAAAATTCCAACAGCTCCAGGTTCAGAAAATTCTTATACCTTTCCTATTTTTTGTGATGGTTCAAAAATAGAAAAATACGGTTTTAAATATCAATTTAGCTCTTTAGATGCTTTTTTAGGTGAAAAAGGTTTTTTTGAAAATTTATTTTCCCCAAAAGGTTAAAACAATTTTTAATGTTCTTAAAATTATTAGTAAATCTAAAATAAGGTTTCTGTTTTTAAAATAATACAAATCATATTCTAATCTTTCTTTTGCTTCTTCTAATGAATCTCCAGTTTTTCCATTTATTTGAGCCCAACCAGTAATTCCTGGTTTAATTAAAGTTCTTAGTCTGTAAAAATAAATTTTATTTTTAAGAAAATCATAATAAGGTTTTGAATCAGGTCTTGGTCCAACAATACTTATCTCGCCTTTAAGAACATTAAAAGCTTGAGGAAGTTCATCTAAATGTAACTTTCTTAAAATTTTGCCGAACCAAAAAATTCTTTTATCACCTTCTTTTACTCCAAAAACATTTTCATTTTCTGGATTTTTATAATCGGCAGAGTGCATAGTTCTAAATTTATAAAGATAAAATGTTTTTTCTCCTTTACCAACTCTTAAATCTTTAAAAAATATAGGCCCCGGCGAGGAGATTTTTATTCCTAAAATAATAAAAGGCCAAAGTGGTAAGCTTAAAATTAGTGAAAAAGTGGCGATGATAATATCTAAAATTCTTTTAATTATTTCATAGAGTTCATCTTTATTTAAAACATTTTTTAAAAACCATTCTTCAGTTAAATTTTCTAAGGAAACTTTATTTAAAAAATTTTCTATAAAAACAGAGGAGCTGAAAATATATTTTCCTTCTAAAAATTTATTAATAAGACTCTGTGGCATTTCAACATTTTTCAAAATAGAATCTGAAATAACTAAATAATCAAAATCATTTTCAACCAATTCTCCTATTCTTTTATATTTGATTATTTTTTTAAAACCTAATGATTTGTGAAAATTTAAATAATTTTCAATCTCATCAACTTCTTTTGTATTTCCTATAAGAATAAGAGTTTTAGATGTTTTTGAAGAAATTTTTTCTAAAATTAAATTTCTTATTTCTAAGTTTAAAGGAATGAAAATGATAATAAAAATTAAAAGAAGAGTTTTAGGTGAGATTTTAAAAAGAGGAATTAAATAAAAAATTAAAATAGTAGCAAAAAGAGAAATAAAAAGAGCCCAAAAATAGTTTTCTGAATACTCTTTTAAAAAACTTATTTTTTTGAAATCATAGAGATCAAAAATATAGAAAATAAGAAACCATAAAAGAAAAATAATTAAAAAAGGAAAGATATGAATTTTAAAAATTTCTAAATTAAAGTGAACCGAATGTCTTATTAAAAGAGCTAAAAATAAAGAAGAATAAAAAGTCAAAAAATCCGCCAATATAAAAAATAAATTCTTAGTTTTAATACTCATGAAGTTTAATTTAATTATACAAAAAAAGAGTTTATAATTTTAAAAAATGGAAGAAATTAGAATATGTTTTACAGGTGGTTCTACGGGGGGACATTTTTACCCTTTACTTTTTACATTGAGAGAACTTAAAAAAATAGCTCAAGAAAGAAATTTAAATTTAAAGTATTTTTATGTAGGAGTAGAACCGTTAGATAAAAAAACTTTTGAAGAAGAGGGCGTTAAAATCTATCTTTTACCAAGTTTTAAAATTAGAAGATATTTTTCTGTTGAAAACTTCATAGACATTTTTATTAAAATGCCCTTAGCTTTCTTTTTAAGTTTTATTTATCTCTTTAAAATTATGCCCGATGTTTTATTTTCTAAGGGAGGAACAAGCGCCTTTCCTCCTATTTTTGTTTCTTGGCTTTTTGGGATACCTATTTTAATACATGATTCAGATAGTATCCCTGGTTGGACAAATATGGTTTCTTCTAAATTTGCTAACAAGGTTGCTTTGGCTTTTGAGTCTGCTAAAAGATTTTTTAAAAATAAAGAAACTTTAATTGTAGGTCAGCCTATTGATGAAAGAATAATTTATACACCCATTTCTCAAGAAGATTATCAAAGATTTGATTTAAACCCAAATGAGTATATTATTTTGATTTTGGGAGGATCTCAGGGTTCTCAATTTTTAAATGATCTTATAATTGAATGCCTTCCAGAGCTTTTAAAATTTTCTCAAGTAGTCCATCTTACAGGAAAAAAATTCTTTCAAGAAACATACAGTTTTGCTTTAGGAAAAATAAGAATGTCTCTTCCTTTGAGAGAAAAAAATTATAAAGCCTTTCCATTTTTGAAAAATGAAGATTTGCTTATTCTTATGAAAATCTCTGATCTTATCATTTCTAGAGCTGGTTCGGGAACAATTTTTGAAATCTCTGCTTTAGGAAAACCTAGCATTTTAATTCCTATTTCAGAAGAAGTTGTTGGCGAGCATCAAAAAGAAAACGCTTTTATTTATTCAAAAACAGGAGCTGCTTATTTTTTAGAGGAAAAAAATGCTAACCCCCACCTACTTTTGTTTTACATTAAAGAAATATTAACAAAAGAAGAAATTAAAGAAAAAATGAAAGAATCCGCCCTAAAATTTTATAAACCAGGCTCAGCTAAAAAATTGGCAGAAGAATTAATTATTTTAGCTAGAAGAGGATGAAACTTTTTAGAAATTTTATTTTTATCGTTTATTTTTTTCTACCTCTTTTGATTTGGATCTTTATTTTTTTTCAAGGAGAAACTTATCTTGTTATCTTTAAAAGTAAATCAGACGAACTTATTTTACCAACATCTCGCTTATATTTTTTTATTCTTTTTCTTTATTTTCTTCAATTTTTAAATTTATTTCTTCTCTTTTTAAATAAAGAATTTTTTGGTAAAATAATTTATGTCTTTATTTTTTTTCACCTTATCATAGCTTTAAAGGTCTATTTTTTTAATTTTTACTAAAAATGAAGATAGCTATTATTCAAACAGGAGGTAAGCAATATTTAATAAAAGAAGGAAGTCAGATAACCATTGAGAAAATTAAAAATTTAAATAAAGAAGAAGGCGATAAAGTTCAATTTGAAGATGTTTTGTTTTTTTCTGATGGAGAAAAAATTTTTTTAAACAAAGACGAAATTAAAAAAGTAAAAATAGAAGGCACATTAATAAAAAAGAAAAAAGTAAAAATTCTTGTTTGGAAATATAAAGCTAAAACAAGATATAGAAAAAAGAAGGGTTATAAAAAAGAAATGTGGATTGTTAAAATTGAAAAAATCGAAGCCTAATAATGATTAAAAAGATTTTCTCTTTTCTTTTCAGAGACTATATTGATGAATGGAAACCTATTGTAGAAAAAATTAACTTGTTGGAAAAAGACTTTGAAAAGCTTTCTCATGATGATTTGAAAAACAAAACCTTTGAATTTAAAGAAAGAATAAAAAATGGTGAAAGTTTAGATAAAATCTTACCCGAAGCTTTTGCTGCCGTAAGAGAAGCAGCTAAAAGAACCTTAGGCCAAAGACATTTTGATGTTCAGCTCTTGGGCGGTATTGGTCTTCACAAAGGAATGGTGATAGAAATGATGACAGGTGAGGGTAAAACTATTACCGCTACTTTGCCTGCTTACCTTAATGCTTTAACAGGTCAAGGTGTTCATATTGTTACCGTTAATGATTATTTAGCTCAAAGAGATACTGTTTGGATGGGGCAGATTTATCATTTTTTAGGTCTTAATGTTGCTTGTATTGTTAGTGAAAATAGAAGCTTTGTTTACGATCCAACTTTTGTTCCTTCAGAAGAAGATAAAAAAAGAGATGTTTTAGGAACTTTTAAAGTTTTTCATCAATATTTAAAACCTATTTCTAGAAAAGAGGCTTATTTAGCCGATATTGTTTATGGTACTAATAGCGAATTTGGTTTTGACTATTTAAGAGACAATTTGGCTATTCATCCTGATCATATTGTTCAAGTCAAAGATCTTAATTATGCTATTATCGATGAGGTTGATAGCATTTTAATTGATGAAGCAAAAACACCGCTTCTTATAGGAGCTTATCAAATCGAGGATGTGAGTCTTTATTATTTTTACGATAAGTTGGCTAAATCTCTACAGAAGGATATAGATTTTACTTTAGAAGAAAAAACAAGAAAAGTTTTTCTTACTGAAGAAGGCTTAAATAAAATACAAAAATTTTTAGGTTACAATCCTTATGAGGTAATTGATTTAAGAGCAGCTCACCACATTGAACAAGCTTTGATTGCTAACTATCTTTACCACCGAGATAAAGATTATATTGTTAAAGACTATGAGGTAATTATTGTGGATGAATTTACTGGAAGACTTATGTATGGAAGAAGATGGTCAGGAGGTCTTCATCAAGCTATTGAGGCTAAAGAAGGAGTACCAGTAAGGCCAGAAATGAGAACTCAAGCTACGATCACTATTCAAAACTTTTTTAAGAAATATAAAAAAATAGCTGGTATGACAGGTACCGCTTGGACTTCAAGAGAAGAGTTTAAACAAGTTTACAATTTGGAAGTTGTGAGAATACCTCCAAACAAACCATGTATTAGAATTGATCACCCTGATAAAATTTTTATCACTCAAAAAGCAAAATGGAAAGCAGTAGTTAATAAAATTAAAGAGCTTTATGAAATCGGAAGACCTGTTCTTGTAGGTACTACTTCTATTGAAAACAATGAAAAACTTTCAAAAATGCTTACCGAAGCTGGTATTCCTCATAAAGTTTTAAACGCTAAAAATCACGAAGAAGAAGGAGCTATTATTGCTCAAGCAGGTAAGTTAAAAGCAGTTACAGTAGCAACTAATATGGCTGGAAGAGGGGTAGATATCTTACTTGGAGGCAATCCTCAAGATCCTGAAGAGTATGAAAAGGTTAAAAAATTAGGTGGACTTTTTGTCATAGGTACAGAAAGACATGAAGCTAGAAGAATAGACAATCAGCTTCGTGGTCGATCAGGAAGACAAGGTGATCCTGGAGAAACTCAATTTTTTGTATCTTTAGAAGATGATCTTCTGAGAATGTTTGGTAGTGATGAATTTATAAGTCTTTTAGAAAAACTAGGTATTGATAAAGATAAGGAGTTTTTTGAAGAAGTTGATTTTGATCATCCTCTTCTTTTGAAATTTAGAGAACTAGCTTCTAAAACTATAGAGGAGGTTCAAAAAAAGATAGAGGGACACAATCTTGATATTAGAAAAAGATTACTTGAATATGACACAGTTATCAATGCCCAAAGAGAAAAAATTTATAATGAAAGAAAACAGGTTCTTTTAGGATTAATAGATTTTGAAAATTTTGTTTTAGATAATTTTGAAAAGCTTTTAAATAACGCTTCTGATGATGTTTTAAATTTTGTTTTTAAAACGAGCGATAAAGAAGAAATTAAAAAAAGATTCTTTGAAAAATTAAATTTCCTTAAAGAAGAAGCAGAAGAAAACTTCTATGAAATGGTTAAACAAATACTTTTAAGAATTTACGATTTTCTCTGGATAGAACACCTTCACTTTCTTGAACATTTGCAAGAATCTTCACAATTTCAAGCTTATGGCCAAAAAGACCCCTTAGTAGTATTTAAAGAAGAAGCTTATAAAGCTTTTTTAAATTTCCATCAAGCTTTAATTAATTACTTCTTTCAAATATTTATGAATATCGAAATTAAAAAAGAAACTCCTAAAATTGGTAGAAACGATCCCTGTCCGTGTGGTTCAGGAAAGAAATATAAAAAATGTGGTTTACTTAATACCCCTGAACATCAAGAAAACATGAAAAAACTAAGAGAAAAGAAAAAAGAAGAGGTAAAGATGATTTGAAATTTGTTATAATTAAAATATAAGCCGCGGTAGCTCAGTGGTAGAGCGGTGGCCTGAAGAGCCACGCGTCGGGGGTTCGATTCCCTCCCGCGGCACAAAGGCTAAAACCTAAATGAAACTTCATTGGACTAAACATTCTGAGAAAAAAATTAAATTTTATAATCTTTCTAAACAAAGACTTAAAAGAGTGCTTCTTAAACCATATCGCATCGAAGAAGGAATAGCACCCAATACTATAGCTTTGATGCAACCTGCTAAAATAAAAAAAGATAGCAAAAGAAAAACTTGGAAACAAGAAATTTGGCTGATGATTCAAAAAGATAAAGATTTAATAAAAATAATTTCTGCATGGAGATATCCAGGTATAAGTCCAAAATCAAATCCTATACCTCAAGAAATTATCGAAGAACTTAAAAAAGAAGGCTTAATATAAAAACATTCTTTAGGTTTATAATTTTTACCAAATTTTATATTATTTTTTTAATTTTGATTTATAATTTTAAAAACTATGAGAATAGCTTTAATCTTAGGAACAGGAAGAGAAGGAGCGAATTCAATAAAAGTTGCTGAATTTGTTTTTGAATCTGCAAAAAATTTTGGTTTTGAAGTTGAATATATAAAGATTAAAGATTGGCTTGATAAACCATGGACAGGTGGTATGGATGACGAAAAAAGAAAGAAAATGTCAGAAATTTTAAATAGTGTGGATGGCCTTATAATTGTTGCTCCAGAATATAATCATTCTTTTCCTGGAGAATTAAAACTTTTTCTTGATGAATTTTATGAAGAATTTAATTATAAACCTGTGGGCATTTGCGGTGTTTCCGTTGGTAAATTAGGAGGTGCAAGAATGGTTGAAAGCTTAAGGCTTGTTTTAATTGAGTTTATGATGATACCACTTAAAAATGCAGTTTATTTTTCTGATGTACAAAATTTTGAAAAAGAGAAAGAAAATTATAGAGAACATTTAAAAAATTTATTTGAAGAATTAAAATTTTATATTGAAAAATTAAGGTCATAAATTAATATAAATTTGAAAATGAAATACCCCTATTCTTTACCTCTACTTCCATATCCTTATGAAGCCTTAGAGCCTTATATTGATAAAATGACAATGGAGATTCATCATACTAAACATCATCAAGGTTATATTAATAATTTAAACTCTGCTTTAGAAAAATATCCAGAATTTCATAATTTAGAACTTGAAGAAATTTTGAAAAATTTAAACGAGCTTCCTGAAGAAATAAGAACGACAGTAAGAAATAATGGTGGAGGACATTATAACCACTCACTTTTCTGGGAAATAATGAAACCAAATGGAGGAGGAGAACCAAAAGGAAGGTTAAAAGAAGAGATTGAAAAAAACTTTGGCAGTTTTGAAGAATTTAAAAAATTATTTTCTGAAACAGCTATTAAACATTTTGGTTCTGGTTGGGCTTGGCTTGTGATTACCCCAGATAAAAAACTAAAAGTTTATTCTTTGTCTAATCAAGACAGTCCACTAATGAATGGTGATATCCCAATTATGGGCCTTGATGTTTGGGAACATGCCTATTATCTTAAATATCAAAATAGAAGAAATGAATATGTTCAAAATTGGTGGAATGTTATTAATTGGGATAAAGTTGAAGAAA
>Ga0209821_100065_pt1 | contig 19820 bp, 19 predicted proteins | sample SSWtaG_3_FD_184118 | JGI IMG/M metagenome (GOLD analysis project Ga0209821, IMG submission 184118) | Hot spring microbial communities from Sandy's Spring West, USA to study Microbial Dark Matter (Phase II) - SSWTFFsm_matched (SPAdes)... | ecosystem: Environmental > Aquatic > Thermal springs > Hot... | reverse complement strand
GTTTAACACGCCGAAGGTGTCGCCGGAGGAGTTGAGCTGTATATAGACCCGCTCCAAGGTCTTGTTGAGATGCCTCCCAAGCTCCCTCACGGCGGCGAGCCGCATGGTTTTCAGCTGTTCAAACACGGCCTTGGGGTCTGTCGCGTTTAGCTTCTTCAGCTCGCCACGCCTATCATGGGAAGCGGCTTCACGCCGGCTCTGCCCACTATAAACGTCTTGTTGAGCAGAGCCGCGTCGCACCGCGGCAGGGTGAAGTTTACGCCTGTTACATTTACATATAATTCTATAGCTTTACATTTAAGCCATAGATGAAAATCGGAGGCGTTTGTAGCCGTAGCGTTGGGCGTTACCGCCGCTGTGTAAGCCACCAGGGCCAGTAATGTCAGCGCTGCGGCGGTTAGTTGAGACCCGTACGTGGGCATGTGTCCGTCTACGTACCGTCTTATTTAGACTTCGCTAGAAACTACAAGCGGAACAGATAGAAACAGGCTGAGCCCTCTGGGGCCTGGAAAGGAAACAATGGGTTTGTTTTATCTGAATATCAGCGATTTTCTGTTTAGGGTGATATGCGCCGCCACTTCCGATGAGAGGAAACGCGCCGTATGAAGATTTTTCCAAAGTTCTTTTGCGCATCTCAGCAGTGGCGTCTGTCCACTCTGCGGACCAGACGGCGCGAAGTATAGAACTAAGCTTGTCAACGCCGTGATCAAGTCTCCAGTTTTAGAAGCTACACGACCAGTACCCTTGGGAGGAGGCGCGTGTTCATGGTCTAGTGCCCCCAGCCCCTTCTTTGTTGCCCACCCTCCGTGTTACCTATGTCATTGCCGCTGAGTTGCTCCAGCCGTGGCGCTCTCCATCCCCGCTTGTTATATACGCCAGAGCAACTAGGAGCGCCACGTATAGTGCAATTACAAGCGCCGCGGCCGTCATCGTCGGGATGTTCTCCCAGCCCATGTGTCTTTCTGTGTGTGCCTATTTGTAGAGTGGGGTAGGAACAACGCGGGGGGCCGGAGAGAAACCTATTTATCGTCAAGCGGAACTGCCGGTCATGTTGATCCTCTTGAATTTAACGGCGCCGCCTCTGCTTATGTTGCTTCTACCGGCGGCGATGCTGGGCAACTATACGTTGCCCGCACTGCCGGCGTCTGACGTGGCGGCCTTCGGCCCCGCCGGCGATCCACTCCCCACCTGGGTGATCAACGGCACGTTGTATATACTGCAGGGCGGGGATCCTGCCATCGCTATATACGTCCCCCGCTTCGAGAACTCCAGCGGGGTCTACAAGGTGGCGCTGAGCTACGGCGATGTCGTCATACAAGCGCCCCCCGGCGTCATGGTGGAGGACATAAACCCAGCGCCCCGAAACGTTAGGATAAACAAAACCGGGCTTTACCTCTACCTCACGGGCCCCGCCACCGTCACCTACTACTTCTTCACAGTCACGGTCAAGCCGACCCCAACCCCAACGGTCACAACGCCGACGCAGCTCCCAACGACCACGGTTCCACCTACGCCGACAACGCCTACGACGCCGCCCACCACGCCTCCAATAATGCCTACGCCGTCTACACCTGCCGCTCAGCAACCACCTGTCGCATCTGCTTTGCAACTTGAGGCGTTGGTTGCGGCGGCCGCCGCCGCGGCGGTTGGCATAGCCCTCGCGGTTTTCTTCCTAAGACGGGGCAGTGGCGGCAGGTACGACTGCGGAGACCTAAACGAGACAGATCTGACGATACTTGCCGAGCTCGAGAGACGGGGCGGGTCTGTGGAGAGGGCGGCGCTACAGGCGGCGCTCAACTTGCCTAAAACCACGTTGCATAGGCATCTTCACAAGCTGGCGCGCTACGGCTTCGTGCGGCTTGTCCAAGCCGGCGGCGGGCAGCGGGTGGAGCTCTTGAGGCGGTGTAGATGAGTGGTTTAAGAGCTGGCGTCGCAGGTAGCCTAGTGGCGGGTGTTGTTATTCTTGTCCTTCTTCCACTGATTGTAACGCTAGGCGTCTCACATCCCCTGAACCTCTCTTTGATGACTTTCCTAGTGCTCTTGGCTGTATATGTATATGTGGTGTTCAGCAAGTCGCTGGGCGAGTCTTGGTTTGTCAAGCTGGGGCCTCCTGTAATTGGGACGTCGGCGACTGGCGTTGCCTTGCTTTGGGCAGGCCACCAATTGGGCGCTGTGTTGATCGCCGGCGCCTACTTTGGCGAGCCGGTCATGGGGTACTTCATATATAAGAGGCTGAAGGAGCTCAGCCGTCTCTGGGCGGTCTTCTTCTTGAGCTCAGCAGCTGCTTATGCCTACACTCTCCCGGCGGTTCTGCTGGGGCTGTGGCAGGTGCCGGCCGTTGCAGACGCGGCGAAGGTCGTAGCGCTGGTGTACTTCCTGAGGAGGTTGGGGTGATGGAGGTGGTCCCCGTCGGCGAGGAATCGCTGGGGGTGAGGTCCATGTGTCTCTACGTGGAGACCCGCGACGTAAGGATCCTCTTCGACGCCGGGGTCTCCCTGGCGCCCCGTCGCTTTGGTCTGCCTCCGCATCCGCGTGAGTTGGAGAGAGCCAGGAAGGTACGGGCGCACATCCTGCGGCTCGCCGAGGTCGCCGACGTGGTGACTGTCAGCCACTACCACAGGGACCACTTCACGCCGTGGTACCCCAGCATCTACATGGCGACTGACGGGGAGACGTATAGGAGGGTCTACGGCGGGAGGAGGGTTCTGCTGAAGAGCCCGGAGGATCTCAACTGGTCGCAGAGGAGGCGGCACTATGGGTTGGCCAAGGCGTTACAGGAGGCTGGTGCGGAGGTTATCTATGCCGACGGGAGAGAGTGGAGCTTCGGCGGGACCCAGATAACAGCGTCGCCGCCGCTGTGGCACGGCCCCGCCGGGTCGAAGACGGGGCGCGTGGTGGCGTTTGCCGTGAAAAACGGGGAGGAGACCCTCGCCTTTGTGCCCGACGTAGAGGGACCCGTGGAGCCGGAGCCCGTGGCCTTCTTGCGGCTGGTGAGGCCGACTATAGTAGTGGTGGGAGGCCCGCCTACATACCTCGGCTGGGAGCTAGACAAGGCGTTTGCGCACCTGGCCGAAATAATAGCTCTCAGACCCCACACCCTAGTGTTGGCGCATCACCTCCTCAGAGATGCGCAGTGGCGGGAGAAAATAGGCCCGGTGTTTGAGCTGGCTGAGAGACACCGCGTCGCTGTCACGACGTACGCAGGCCTTGCTGGGCGCCCGGAGGAGTTGTTTGAGGCCCGGCGGAGGGAGCTGTACGAAAAAGAACCGGCGGAGCCCAAGCTCCAGGAAGAGGAAGAGGAGGAGTGAGAATAAATGCAGCACAGCGAAATAGACGTGGAGCAAGTCATCATCGTAGGCTCTATTTACCAACGGCTCAAGGAGGGGCCGAGAGGAGGAGCTCGGCCGTGGATGAAGTCGCGGTCGAGCTATTGGCTTCGGCGGTGGGGACCTCGCTTGACCCGCCGGAGCACGCCGAGATTCACCTAGGACTTGCCGAGAAGTTCTTACGAGAGGCTGAGGAGCTTCTAGCAAGGGGGCTTACGTACAAGCCTCCGAAAAGGCGTGGGGCGCCGCCGCTCAGATAGTTAAGGCAGTGGCTGCTAAGAGAGGGGCTGAAAAGCCACGGCGACCTCTGGCGATTCGCCTTGGAGGTAGTCGATGGGGACGATGAGTTAAGGCGGCTTTTGCATGTGGCTAATACTCTCTATCAAAACTTCTGCGAGGGGTGGATCCCGCCTGAGGGGGTCAAACTGGCTGTGGGAGACGTGAGGCGGTTTGTTGAGAAAATGAGGGAGCTGTTAGATGAATGAGCGGTATAGGTTGCCATAGCGGCCCGGCTTGCCTCTAATCGGCATCTCGTAACCACATCTGGGGCACTTGTTGCCGCGTAGCTCTATCTTCACAGCTCTGTCGCCTATCCTCTTGATGGCTGGAATGCCGCAACGGGGGCAGTAGGTGTGTTGACCGGGGTGTCCCGGTATATTGCCGACGTAGACGTAGTCCAGCTCCCTCCTGGCTCCTCTCCAGATTTCATCCAGTAGCTCAGGCGGAGTCGGGGGGTTAGTCAGCTTATGGGTCGGGTAGTAGGCAGTGATGTGGAGTGGAGTCTCTCTGCCGAAGGAGGCGACAGCTTCGACAACTTCTTGCCACTCGTCGTCGTTTATGCTTGGGATGACCAAGTAGGTGAACTCTATATGGACGCCTGCAGACTTGGCAACTCTGGCCGTGGAGAGCACTTTGTCCAGCTCCGCGGCGAGCCACCTCTTATACGTGCGTCTACCGCCCTTGATGTCTATGTTCATAGCCTCCATGCCGGCCTCGGCGAGCCTCCTCACGGCGTCTTCCGTCAAGTAGCCGTTGGTGTTAATAGAGGCGTGCAGTCCCGCAGATCTAGCGGTTTTGAAGAGATCCTCGGCGTACTCAGCCAGAAGAGTGGGTTCGTTAAAGCTTATATTGACGCCGGAGTCTCCATTCTCCAGAGCCCACTGGACAATGACCTCTGGCTGAACGTAGACGCCGTCGAGGCGGGCGTGTTTACTTAGGTGCCAGTTTTGGCACCAGGCGCACGGGAAGTTGCAACCCCAGGTGCTGATAGTCACGGCGGAGGTGCCGGGGTAGAAGTGGTACAGCGGTTTTATCTCCATAGGCCTAGATTCCGCCGCAGTCAATAGGCCGTACGCCGCCGTGTAGAGCGTCTTGCCGAGGTTAAACCTAATACCGCACACTCCCACGCTGCCCTCCCTAAGCCTACACCTGCGGTGACACAGAGTACATTTAACCTCGCCGTTTAGTCTCAGGGAGTAAGGCGAAGGCCGCACGTTAGGTAGGCGGAGCAGTTCTCTGTTCACCTTGTAAACAGCCGTGGGCCAGGAGTAAATAGGCACAATATCAGTTGCGGTAAAATTTTTATTTGACGGGGTCGGGCGGGTTTTAGAGGAGGCGTGACTGGCGAGGGCGAGCCCGACTGGTGGGGACGTCGGGCCGGCGAGAACATTGTCGTCTTTATCTTCGTCGCAAAGCTTAAAAATGATATCTTTAGGTCGGCCATGTCGCTGTTGATACTCTTCAGGGGAGAGGTGCCGAGACACTGGCGGGAGCTCAAGGCAGAGGACCTGGAGGTGAGATCTTTGGCTGAGGGTCTGCCGGAGATAGAGGGCAGATTCGTCGTGGTTGTAGGCGACAAAGACCTGGCCGACAGGTTGCGCGTTGGCTACATGGCTGAGGAGGAGGCCGAGGAGTTTTTCCGCCAGCTAAAGGAAGCTCTCAGCCGCGTCTCCTCCTCCGCCTAATATAGAGGAAGCCCCCTACGACTGCCACCACAGCCACGGCGGCAATGTAGAGCCAGCTAGACGTAGGCATCTGGGCGGAGGTGGGCATAGCGCCTGGCCGAGACGCTGGCGGCCCGAAGCGGGTGGAGTTGATAACCGTGACGGTGACTGTGTAGGGGATTGTGTATAGATTGCCGTAGTTGTCCGTGTAAGTGACCACCAGCTCTATGTTGTATTGCCCCGGCGCTGTGGCGTTGAAGCTGAGGGGTATCGTGGTTGTCTGTTGTGGATCCAGCTGGCCCGCGAAGTATATAGGCGACGTTATGGGCCTGACGCCGCGCGGCGGCTTCGCCTCGACCTGTAGGTTCGTAACTGGGGTGAAGCCCTTGTTTACGACGGTTATAGACACGTAGAAGGTCCCGCGGGGCTGGGGCACGGCTGGGACCACGGAGACGCTTGTGATGTTAATGGCGGGGGTCTGGAGGGCTTGTAGGTAGAAGGTGCCCTGGGCCGTGCCCACGGTGCCTAGCTCGGTGGTGTATATTATATTATACGTGAAGGCCAGCGTGCCGCTGTAGGTGGCCGGCACTATAAACGATATTGGGAGCTGGGCGCTGTCGAGAGGCGCCAGCCTGCCCAGCTGGAAGGTGTATGTGGGGGCCAGGAGGCTGGCCGACGCCGGCGAGATCGTCACCACGGCCTTCTGCACAGCCACGTCTCCGCTGTTTATCACGGTGATCACCACGGTGCGGTTGCCGCCGGATCTGACTAGGGAGGGGGTTGGGAGCACTGTGAATATGCTAGAGGAGGAGACGGGGAGGTTCACCGCGTATTGGTCGGTGCCCGCGGCGTGGTACACGGTCACTGTTATAGAGACGGGCTGGTTAGACAGCGGGGTAACCACGAGGCTCGCCGCGGCCCTCTCGGAGCCTCCGAAGTAGTAGGGCAGAGGCTTGTCCACCGCCGCGTTAGACACAGCCACGGACACGTTGAATCTGCCCGGCGCCGAGACGAGGAGCGTGACGTTGTTGGCGACCCCGGCGATGAGGCGCGGCGGCTTCACCTCCACCCGAGAGGCGCCGCCCGTGGCCTGCTGTACCGCCGCCGTGGCGGATATCTGCTCGGTGCGCGACACGCCGGCTACCTGGTAGGCGACCTGCGCCGTGAAGGTCACCACGTTAGACACGGGGTAAACCTCGATCATCGCCGAGCCCCGGCCGGCCTTGATGGGCACGGTTACGCTAGATTTAGAGAGGACGGCGCCCGCGGCCGAGACCACCGCCGTCCCGTCCGCGGGCACCGGCAACAAGACGGTGAGGTTCACGGCGTTTTGCCTGTTGGCGTAAAGAGTCGTGGGGCTTACATACAGCACCGAGGGCGGCGCAGGCGCCACAGCTACAGGAACTGCGTAGCTCAGCGACACGGGGTTCCCCAGCCAGTCCCTAGACTGTATAATCACTGTGAGAACTGCGCCGTAGCTATCGGCGATTAAGGTGATGGGCACAGTTGAAACAGCCCCGCCTATGTAGACTGGGCCCGCGGGAGACATAACCCTCGCGCCCTGGGTCTGGAGGGTAAGCATCCCGACGAGGGAATAGGGGGCCGACACCGTGAGGTTTATCGTGCTGGGCAACCCCAGGTAAGCGATCCCGCCGACTGTCACGTCGGCGGTGGGATACGGCGGGATGTACACCTCGGCGTATTCCACCTTCTCCATCCCATCAACAAGGGAGGAGCCAGACGCCTTGTATGCGGCCTTTATGGCAACTGTGGCGGGGCACGTGACGTTGAGGGCGGAGGCGGACACCTTAAGCGTGACGGAGACAACGCCGGGCCCGGCCGAGGGCAACCTTCCGGTCTCCAGGGGGGTCAGGTAGGGGCACCTGGGCGTCAGGTATACGGACACGTCAACGTATTGAGCTGAGACGTAGAAGGAGAGGGAGAGGACGCCCACGTCGCCTGGAAACTTGGGGAGTTGCACCCACTTAATGCCAAGCCACAGGTAGTCGACGGCGGGCGTCAGCCCGACAGTTGCCTGGGAATGGACAAGTAGTGCCAAGGCGGCTCCAAACACCAAGAGTTTTGCAAATCGCATTGCCACGCCTGAGGGGGTATTTATATACACTACTCACCTCAGGTGAATCAAGGTTATTAACCACGGCCGGTAGAGGGCTATGTTTCTGGAGATACTGAGGCTTTCGTGGAAGGCGCTGTGGGAGAGGAAGGGCCGGACAATCGGCGCCATAGTGGGGGTTGTGATCGCCTTCACGGCGCTGAGCTACGCCCTCCTCCTCGGCCAGACCTTCAAGGACTACACCAACCGATTCTTCACCTCGAACTTCCAGACCAACGTGATATATGTTACCGGGACCCAGTTCACAGACGCGGACGTGAGGGCTCTCTCTACAATCAGCGGCGTCGTCTCGGCGATACCCATAGCCACTGCCCGCGGCGTCGTGAGGATCCCCGGCTCCGCAGACCGCCTGCCCGTCACCGTCTACGGCGTGGACCCCGCCCTCCTTCCGCAACTGCTCCCAACTACCGCGCTCTACGACGGACAGATGGTGGTGGGCGGCGGCACAGCCCTAGTGGGCTACTACGTGGCCTTCGACAGATCCACCGGCCAGCAGAGGATCGCGGTGGGGACCCCCGTTTCGCTCACCGTGGGCCGCAAGTCCGCCACAGTGGTGGCGTCTGGGATCCTGGCCACCGGCGCGTTGGGCTTCGTAGACACGGCGAGGGGTTTCATGACGGACCTGGCGTCGTTTAGGCAACTCACCGGGATCACCACGTACAACACGGTGGTGTTGACCCTGGAGGACGCCTCAGAGATAGACGCCGTGACCAACGAGATCAGGGCCAGCTTCCCCCACGTAGACGTGATCTCTCCCCAGGCCATACTACAGACCATAAACAGCTTCCTCACCTCGTTTCAGCTGTTCCTCGGCTTGATCGCGGGGGTCAGCACCGTTATCACAGCCCTCTGGCTCTACGACACCATGTCCATCAGCGTGGTTCAGCGGACTAAGGAAATCGGCGTGTTGAGAGCCCTGGGCTTCAAGAAGAGACACGTAATGGCCATGTTCCTAGGCGAGGCCCTAATGATCGCCATAATAGGCGTGGCCATAGGCGCGGCGTTGCTGATCCCGCTCGCGCAGATGGGTCTCCCATTTACGAGCAACGCGCAGGCTCAGCAGACGAGGGGGCCGTTTGGCGGACCTGGCCATGGTCTCCTTAGCATAGACTCGCTCGTGTTAGACCCTGTGTTGATGGCGGGAACCGCGGCCTTGGTGGTGGGGATAAATCTGCTCGGGGCCTTCCTGCCCGCCTACAGGGGAGGCAGGTTAAACATAGTGGAGGCCCTCAGATACGAGTAATGCTGTTTGTCCCAGACGTCATAATCGCGGCGTTAGCGTCTTACGTGGCGTATAAGACCTTCCAAGCCTGGAGGGGCCTCTCCGAGGCCCGCCTCTCCCTCTACTCCATAGGCATGATCCTGCTGGCCGCCTCGCTCGTGCTGGAGGCTGTGGTGGACATCTACCTCAACTGGCTGACGGGCGCCGAGCCCACGAGGTTCATAAGGCGCCAGGAGGCCTTCTTTAGGCTGGTCATTCAGCTCATGACCACGGCGGCGCTGGTGCCCATTGCGATAGCTGTGACGCCTTCTCTCTTCTACGCCGTGGCTCCGCCGCTGTTTATCCTGGCGCCGATAAACACACTGTTAGCGCTATACATAGCAGCGGTGACGCTGGCGAAGTCGCTGGAGAGGGGGACCCCGCCCCTCATCCCTCTCGCCTTCGTGTTCCTTGCGGCGTCGCTGATGCTTCCGCTTCTCTCCCCAGTGGCCGTCCTCCTCAGGCTCTTCACCGCCGTGTTTCTGGCCCTAGGCGTGTTGTATGCCGCGGAAAAGACGAAGTAGGCTCGAGATTGTGGCGGACATACTCCAAGCGCTCTCCGCCGGCTGCAAACCGCCTACACGCGTGGCCACGGAGGCCAACCTAGCCTACGACCGCATGGTTAAGATCGTGGAGACCCTCATGGAGAATGGAATTGTCAAGGAAAACGGCGGCCTGCTCTGCATAACCCCCGAAGGGCTTAAGTTGCTTGACGCATATCGACAATGGCGGAGATTCCTAGACGTCCTAGGGCTTTGAACTAGCTGGCTTGGACGTAGTGAAGGAACTCCTCAAGTTCCTCCTTGGTGAAGCAACCGAATCCCAACCTCCGGGCCAAGTCGCAGTTTTCGAGAAACATAACAAAGGCGTCCCCCTCTCTGGGGGCCTCTCGCGAGATCTCAAACCTAAGCCTTCTAAGAACCTCGGAGTATTGCTCAGGAACCTCGCCCACGAGGACAACCCTCACGGATGAAACTTGGCATAGTTCTATAAATTTGATGTTTCCTTCAAGAAATTACTTCCTCTTTCTAAATATAAAGAGCATTGCGAGCACCGCCAAAAGAACCACCGCCGCGAGGGCTAGGTACATGCCTGTGTCGGCCGCGGCGCTGGGGGTGGTCGCGGTGGCGCTTGTCGCCGTCTGCTGGGCGTTCTGCTGGATGTACTGATTCAGGAGGGCCTCCACCTGCTGGTACTTGGCCCTCGCCGCCTCGCGCCAGGCTTGGTACAGCCTATCTCTGTAGGTGGGGTCCGACGCCACTTTGCTGTTTATCGCCACGGCCTCTTGATAGGTGAAGATCCTCATCTGGCCCGTGGCGGGGTCGGTGTAGTTGACCGGGGCGCCCAGCCGCCTCCACAGCTCCTCAAACTGCCTCTGAGTGATCTTCCCGGAGTAGTACGCATCCACCATCTTGCCCCAGAGGGTGGTCAGCTGGTCCTGGAGGTCCACGAGGGTGGCCTCGTAGTAGTAGATGAAGCTGTAGTAATACGATGCGCTTTTCTCCGGCGGAACCGCCAGAATCTTCGCGTTCATGAGCCTGGAGAGATGTTGCTTCAAGACGGCAGCCTTGCTATGGTTCACCTTCGGCGAGTCAAGCAGGGCGGGGTTCCCTGGCAGGATGTACCTATCCACCACGGTCTTTTCAATCTCAGTGAGGAAGACCTTGATAAGCAGGGCCGCGGCGCTCATGTTAGCGCCTCTGGGCACCGCTACGGGGTCGAAAAGTATGTCCGTGCCGTCTGTAGGTATGCAGTACTGGAGACCGGCTATGAAGACGTAGTAGTCCACCATGGGGCCGAACACCGCCTCGCCTCTCTTCACGACGTCCCGCACGGCGCCGCTGGAATCAACGAAGCGGGCCACTGCGGCCATGGAGGCGAGGTACCTCCACCCCTCCTCCCACCCATATATCTCGGTGACTAGCTGCATCATGGCAGCGGTGGAGGTGGACTTGGTAGGCTTCGCAAGCGCCACGGGCTTGCCGCCGGTCTTGAGGTAGTACCGGGCCAGCTCCGGCGAGGCTAGGTCCCGCCAGCTACACGCCGGCTGGAGACCCGCCTTCGCCGCCGCCTCCTGGCTGTAGCCAATGACGTAGCCCAGCAGACCGTACACCACGTAGTACACGCTCCCGTTTACAACCCGCTTAAGCGGGATGTTGCCCACCCTCTCCGGTAGCTGTCTCAGCTCGGGCACGTCAGGCATAGGCGCCAGGTAGCCCTCCTTGAGCAACGACTCGTACAGCACCGGGGCGCCGGCCCACAAGAAGTCCACACCGCCTCTGTCAATGAGGGCACGCCACTGGGTGGGATCGGCCGGGATGATCCTTATGTCCGGGATGTACCTCTGCAAGACGGGCAGGGCGACGTCAATAGATGCCTGATCCGCCCTGGTGAGTATGGTGGTGGGAAAAACCGCCGCAACCAAGAGGAGTAGGGCCAGAAAAATCGCGCGCATGGGGAATCAAAGGTTATAGTTTTTTTAATTTTTCAGTTTTATACCCGCTCAAGCACCACGGCGGCGCCTTGCCCGCCTCCGACGCAGAGGGTAGCCACGCCGTAGTCCACACCGTCTATCTGCATCTGTCGGGCTAACGTACCGATTACCCTGGCGCCGGTGGCGCCGAGCGGGTGTCCTATCGCTATCGCGCCGCCTCTGGTGTTCACAGTCTCCGGGTCCAGTCCCAGCTCTTTTATCGCGTAGAGCGTAACAACGGCGAAGGCTTCGTTTATCTCCCACCTGCCGATCTGCTTCACCGTTAGGCCGGCCTTCTCTAAAGCTTTTTTGGAGGCGGGGACGGGGCCCATGCCCATCACCTCCGGCGGCACCCCGGCGAAGGCTACCGCCCTAACCTTAGCCAGGGGTTGCAGGCCGTATTTCTTCACCGCCTCGCCCGACGCCAACATAACGTAGGCGGCGCCGGAGTTGAGAGGCGACGAGTTGCCGGCGGTTATGACGCCGTCTGGCTTAAACGCCGGCGGAAGCTTCGCCAGCGCCTCCAAGGTGGTGTCCGGCCTCACGGACTGATCCCTGTCCACCACCTTCTTCTGTCCCTCTCTCTCCACCGTGACGGGCACGATCTCCTCCCTGAAGTAGCCCTTCTCGTAGGCCTCCGCCGCCCTTCTGTGGCTTCTGAGAGACCAGGCGTCCATTTCCTCCCGCCTTATGCCGGAGATCTCCGCCAGCCTCTCGGCGGTAAGGCCCATGACGTACCCTATGGGGAGGTTGTACAACCTGACGTACTCCTCGTCGGTGAGGAACCTGGGGTTAATCTCGATGTGCGGGTTCTCGTACATGGGGGTCTTAGACATCTTCTCGACGCCGCCCGCTATAACGATGTCAGCCATGCCGGCGGCAATCTCCATCGCGCCGAAGCCCACCGTAGTGATAGAGGAGGCGCACTGCCTATCTATGTGAGCCGCCGGGATCGTGTAGGGGAGCTTCGCCGCGAAGACCACGTGTCTCCCGCCGTAGAGCCACTGCTCCCCCACGGGAAGCGCCGTGCCTGTGAGGAGGTCCTCCACGGCCCCAGGCTCGACGCCAGTCCTCTCCAACACCGCCGTCACCGCCGCTGCTGCGAGGTCCTCGGGGCGTAGGTCCCAGAAGTCGTCCTTCTGGGGCTCCCTCCTGGAGAATCTGGTAAAGGCCGTCCTGGCAAACGCGACGATGTAGACGTTGTCCAGCCTCCTCCCGACTGTTGTCATGGTATTCAGCGTTTACAAGTTAATAAGTATTGGGTCCGACGGGGGCCGAAAAGTTTTATAGAACCCCAAAAACTCCGCGTAATGTCTCTCCCCAGGGCGTTCATAACATCTGTGGTCGGCTCGTGGCCGAGGCCGACGTGGCTCATCGAGGCGTTTGACCGATACGAGAGGGGGCAACTGGACCAGCAGACCTTCTCCCAGTACCTTGACGACGCGGTGAAGCTCGCCATTAGGGACCAGGAGGAGGCGGGGCTAGACGTCATCACAGACGGCGAGCAGAGGAGGACGTCCTTCGTGGCGTTTGTGGGGCAGAAGATAAAGGGGTTCAAAATCGTGAGGGTGGAGGAGTTACACCCCAACGCCAAGGAGATCATGAAGAAGTACAAGGCGCCGCTGACGCTGTGGCGCCCCGTGATAGCCGGCTACATAGAAGACAGCGTCTTGGCCGTGGACGAGTTGCAGTACGCCAAGAGGATCACCCAGAAGCCGCTTAAGGTCACCCTCCCCTCGCCCTACCTCATCATGTGGGAGGCCTGGCACGCCAAGATATCTGCGCCGTACTACCCAAGGCCGGAGGACGCGGCTGAGGCATACGTCAAGGTGCTCCGGAGCGAAATCGCGCGGCTTATAGACGCTGGCGTGGCCTTCATCCAGCTGGACGAGCCCATGCTCGGCGACTTGATAGAGGCCGAGCCAGACAAGCCGGACCGCTACAAGCAGGTGGCGTCGGAGCTCTACGGTCAGAGATACAGAGGGCTCCGCGACGAGATCCAGCTCGCCGTAGATTTAGTAAACGAGACGGTGAAGGGCTACACATCCGCCGTCCGCATAGGCATGCACCTCGACCGCTGGCCCGCCGAGGACTCCCCCGTGGTGGGCTACGAGAGGCTAGCTCCGCAGATTTTCGACATAAAGGTTAAACAATACGTAGTGGAGTACAAACATCCCCGGATGGGCAATCCCGAGGAATTCGCCAAGATTCTGCCCAGCGACAAGGAGATCGGCCTAGGCTCAATAGACGTGAGAGACCATAAACGCGTTGAGACTGTGGAGGAGGTGGTGGCTCATGTAGAGAGGATAGTCAAATATGTTGACCCCACGAGGATTTGGCTTAACCCTGACTGCGGCTTTGCCCCAGGCATGTACCGAGCCTTCCCACGCGCAGTGGCTCTCGAGAAGCTGAAGGTGATGGCCAAGGCCGCGAAGATTCTCCGCGAACGCTACTGGTGGGCGTGACGCTTCGTCTCCTTCACTTTTTTGCACTAACTCTTCACAACTTCTTAAACGCGGCCCCGTCCCTGGTGCGCCTCTCTAAGTAGTCCTACGGGGCTACCAAGACGGCGTCTCTTTCGCGATAGCCTGCAGAATCCCAGTACACGCAGGTGTTGAGACTTGGCACAGCGGCGTCTTCAGGCGACTGGACATACAGCCTACCGCCACATATACGCAATTCACCCGCCCCACGCATAAGTACCTAACTAGGTCTAGGTAGAGGGCGCCTGGCTCCTCGTAAATCCGCGAAATCATCCGCCACCCAGCCGCTTCGGCTAATTCAACAAGAGACCGTATCAGGTTTTGCGGTGTCGACGAAATCTATACCAGCTCTATAAGCCCCCCGCTGTAAGGCTCAACGGAGAACCACGCCCACCACAGCCACACGGCCTAAGCCTCGTTGTTCTAACTCTTCGTGGAGCTTCAGGAAAAAAGGCGAGGGCTGGGCTACAGATGGTCATACACCACGTAAACCCCGTCCACAACCCTAGCCCCGTACCTCTTGTGTGGCTCAAGACTTCTAAGTGTGAACACATCTCGCGAAAGCCAAACCACATTTCTCCTGCCTCTCACATCATGATGATCTTTTCAAGCCTTTCCTCGGCCACCTCTCTGGGAAACCTCCGCACGCGCTCCACGTAGATGGTCAGCACTCTCCTTAAAATACTGATAATAAACCAGTTGTGGATAGAGGCATCAAGCCCCTCTGGAGGTCCTTCTTCCGGCGCCTAGCCGAGGAGGGAGTAACCGCGCTGTGTCTCCCGCCGCGTTTTAAATGTAAGTGGGATCTGCCTCAATGCGTAGCTGTGGAGGTGCTTATTGAGAGATATCGCATATGCCGGGGGGAGAGACGCGGCAAGCCTCTGGGAAGCTGGGAGGCGGTCGCCCTCTTGGCTGGGGCGGACGGGGAGAGGTGTGACTGGTTTCTAGCCCGTCGTTGTGAAGAAGCGCTTAGGATAAGTTATGAGCCGCCTCTAAAGCCGCGAATACTAATTGATCTCTCCCTCTGGCATGAACACACGCCAGGTGAGAAGCACGAGCTGGTGGAACAGATACTGGCGACGCTCAACGCCGTAAGAGCCGTGCTCTGGGACGGCGTCTTGTGGATAACTAGCGTCCCCGCCGAATTTCTCCAACTACTCAACCTCCATGCCCGCGGCCTTATACACAAGATGAACATTACCAGCGGCCTGCCGCCGCTCTCCGCGCCAGTAGTGCTGGACCCAGAAGGCGACTGCCTATTTACAGAAGAGGTTGCCCTAGGCCACGACGAATTTATCATAGGCGGAATAGTGGATAAGGAGCGAGTGGCTAAATCTGGTACCAAGAGGCTGGCCGAGCTGCTAGGCGTAGAGAAGCGGTGCAGAATTGAGCTGAGGGGGTCTCGTATCGGGGTGCCGGACCGGATCAACAAAATAGCCGAGATAATACTCAAAACCCTGGCCGGGACCCCCCTAGAGGAGGCCATCCTATCCGCCCAGGCCAAGAGAGACAGGGTGTATAGGCTTATGTGGGAGATCCAGCGGAGGGCCAGGAGGAGGCCAGACGGGACGCTGGAGATCACACGGGAGGCGCTTACCGAGGCCAATTGGCTCGGCGCGCCGCAGGGCGAGGTGGAGCTGGCGCTGAGGAAGATACGCGCCGTATTAGTCTAGGACCTCTCTCAGGACTCTGTAGGCGTTGCGCCACATCACCGCCTCCACCTCCTCGGCGGTGAACCCCACCTCCCTCAGCGCGTCTACGAAGCGGTCTATCTTATCCACAGACTCCAGCCCCCGCGGCGTTGCGGAGATGCCGAGGTAGTCGGTCCCCACGGCCAGCATCTCCACGCCGAACCTCTCCTTGACGTATCTGGGGTGTTTGGCGAGGTCCCTCGGGGTTGGATTCTCCGAGATGATCCTCGGGATGAAGGTGAGGCCCAGCACGCCCCCGTTGTCTGCAAGCCTCTTCACCACCTCGACGTCAACGTTACGCGGGTGTTTATACACCTCCGCCACGTTGGCGTGGCTTATCACCACCGGTCTCCTCGCCGCCTCTAACGCGTCCACCGCGGTTTTCTTGCTGGCGTGCGCCAGATCCACCACCATCCCAAGCCTCTGAGCCTCCTCCACCAGGGCGTACCCCTCCTCCGTGAGCCCGCCGTCGCGTCTGGCATAGCAGGAATGGCCCCATCTGTTGCTCAGATTCCAAGTCACGCCGACGCCCCTCACGCCGAGCTTATACAGAAGCTTGAGGTCCTCCACTGAGCTGAGGATGTCGGCGCCCTCTAGCACCAGGAGGAACTTAAGCCCCGGACTCCACAAGTCCCCCCTCCCCTCCACGAGCCTCACGCCGTGTCTCTCTGCTATGGCGTAGTACACCTTCAAGGCGTCCAGCGCCAGCTGGAGGCTGGGGGACCACCCGCCGTAGGTGTATACAAAGGGGAACACCGCGGCGAAGACGAGATCTGCGCTAGCCCTCCTCAGCTTCGGCAGATCGCTCTGCCTCCCCTCAGCGTCTACTTCGAAGGAAGGCGGGCTGAGAGAGGACAGGAAGTAATACGCGATGTCTTGGTGGAGATCCACCAGCATCACCCCTCCAGCTCGTCTACGATGCCCCTGAGCTCGTCCAGCGCCTCCTCCACGAGCCCCCAGTCTCTGTCCTCTACGGCGGCTTCCAAAAGGTCCACCACGTCTCTAAGCCGTCTCAAAACCTTCTCGTCCATGGCGCTGAGAAGGAAGGATTATTTATACGCTACCTCCCCCTCTCGTTTCCCCACGCCGCTATGTGGAGGCGGGGGATCACCCTGAGGCCCAGCCTAACCGCGGCGTCCCATATACTCCGGAGAACCTCCGCGTGTTCCTCCGCGGTTTGAGACATCGGCATGAGGAAGACACGGTCCCGCGGGATGCCGTGTGTCTCCACGTAGCGTAGCGCCTCCCCCACGTCCCTCGCATCTCTCACCACGAACTTAAACCAGGCCTTTGGGCTCTCCACGTAGAACCGGTCCAGCGGCGCCTTGACCCCCGCGTTGGAGAGCTTCGGCGACACGTCGTAGAAATCCACGCACTCATCCAGGCGGGGCGACGGCCTATATACGCCGCTGGTCTCCACCTCCACCGCGCCCAGCTCCCTAAGCCTACACACAAGCTCCTCAAGGCCGCGATCTTGCCATATGAGCGGCTCTCCTCCCGTCACCACCACGTGTCCCCTCACCCCCAGCGAGGCCGCCTTGGCCGCAACCTCGTCTACGCCCATCTCAACGCCTCCTTCGAAATCCCAGGAATATTTCGTGTCGCAGTACACGCACCGCAGGGGGCACCCCGCAAGCCTGACAAACACCGCCGGCTTGCCAAGGTTAACCCCCTCCCCCTGAAGAGACGCAAAGATCTCAAGCACCCTCACGCCCCGCGGGATGTAAAACCTTTATAAGGCTTACAAACCCCTGCGGCCACAACTTTGTGAAGACCCAGCCGGCGAGAGACACAGATGTTGATGAGGTTCATCGAGGCTGTGGAGCGGGTCAGGTCGCGGGTGGTGAAAGGCGGGCCTGGAGAGTAGCAACGACTCCTCGGTCAGAAGGCGTAAGCTACAAAGAAAAACTTGATGCCGTCTGATCCGCCATTAAAGTGAGCAGCTTCAGTAGGTGCTAGCTGCTTTCAACCTTCTTGAACTTTAGCCGCATCGCCGATAGGCGCCTCAGCACCTCGTTGATGTAGACCTCGGCCCTCTGCCTGTCTATGCCTCTCTCCGCGTATATATGCCGGAGCACCTCCTCGTAGCGCCTATACTGCTCGTTGAGCCGCCTCCAGGGTATGCCCCTCAGCTTCTTCCCCAGCTCGGCGTCTACTGGGAGTCTCCCTTCGGCCATGAGACAGGCCAAGATGGGGTACCCCACGTAGCCCCTGTGGAGGGTCCCGTTGTCGTCGCTATAGGCGAACTCCCCCTCCACCACCACGCGGTACGTCCTGTCCCCCTCCGACGAGACTACCTCGCACCGTCCCTCGCCCACCTGCCGCACGCGCCCGTCCACTACCGCGCCGAGGGCTTCCAGCACCTTAATCCTGGGGGGCGGCCTAAGACTCACGCCACCACCTCGCCTCGGATATATCAACGTTACGCCCTGCCGTTGCGCATTTAAAGAGCTTAGAACCGGGGCCTGTTGGAGCTCGTGAGTTGCTGGCCGGCCTTTTTCTTGTGGATTTTTTGGCCGGCGTTTCTGCATGCCACATCTTCTTGGCGTTGCTCGGCGACGTCTACGCCGCGTCGGGGATCTCCACCTCTCGCCTCTTTACGGTATTAGACTTCTCGTTCATCCCCTGAGATGCTTGTGTTGAGCTACCCAGCCGACGTTAGGGGCATGGGGAAATACGTGAAGTTAGCTCTCCTGCATCTTCTTGCGGCGTCTATCGCCGCGGCCGCATCCGTCGGAAGTCTCGCGCTGTTGTACCTCATAGCGGTGGTCTTCGAGTCGGCCTACACTCCTCCAGCGTGTTGAAATACGCGTTTGTTCTAAAAATTGCCGTAGCACTCAAGAGGACAAATGCCGTCTACGAGCTGGCCTACGCCATGTTGATGATCTCAGGTCCGCTCTTAGCGCTACTACTCACAGCACCGGCTTCTCTCCTTTCTGTCCCGCTGATCTCTCTGCTTGTTTACCTACTGATTGACAAGAGTCTGAGCTATGCCCAGCCGCGGGAGAGGCCGAGCTTCATACACGCGCAAGCAAGCGTCCTGGGCGGGCGGACTACCCGCCTGATTTCCCCTCTTACCTCCTCATCCCGTCGGGAGGCACGTTTGTAAACCGGGCAGTCGCTGTTGTCTCCCAGAAAATCCAACTGGCGACGTCCCTGGCGAACTTCTCCGTGGTGAATTCCCTAATCGGCCTCGGCTCCGCCGCTGCGAGCGTGGTGCTCATCAGAGGAGGGGCGTGAACCATGCCCAGCTCGGGGCAAGCGCCTTCTTCCTGCCCCTCTGCCCCGTCACCACTCTGCTGACTCTCGCCGATCCGCAGATGCTACTGTGGACATGGCTTTCCCTGGGCGCATCGGCGCTTAACGGCTTTTGTAAACTTCATCCCTACGGCGTGTTTAGTAACGGCGATCCAGAGGACCGCGGACCAGCTCTCTACAACGCTGTCTGTGTTAACCACCGGCAAACGCAGTTGGCGCGTTCCTCCTCGTCGCCGGGGCTCTACGAGACCTATCAACGGCGATGATAACAACAGCGTTGGCGATGTTAGGCGCGGCGCTTCTCATAAACAAACTGGCGGCACTAGCGGGGACGCGTAGCTACATGGCCTTTTCCACAACTAGCTTCTCTATCTGCTCGACGTATCGCCTAGCCTGCTCCGGCAGGTGCCTGTGTATCTCCGTGCTTATGAAGCCGCGGACAAGGAGCGACACCGCCTCGTCGTATGTAAAGCCCTTCGCCTGGAGGTAGTTGATCTCCTCCTCCGCAAGCCTGCCTATGGAGGCCTCGTGTGTGAGCACGGCGTCGTGGTGGCGGGCGGCTAGTTGCGGTATTGTCTCTATGTTGGCGCGGGGCGACATGAGGAGGCCGCTACACTCCACGTGGCCCTTGGCGGGAGCGCGGGCCTCAACCAGGGCGCGCATGGTGACAGCTGCGCTGTCTGTGGCGATGGCTCTAGTGACCAGCTCAGCCGCCGCGCCGCGGCCCTCCAGCAGGGCCACCGTCCCCACGTCTATCTCCGCATCTCCCAAGCTAAGGAGGATTGAGGTGGCGTGCGCCTTAGCGTCCTCCCCCAGCCAGATCTTGGGGCTCGTCTGCAGCGTCTTGACCGCGGCAAGGTTGGCGTAATACTCGACGTATTCGCCGCCCTCCCCCACGAGGACCCCGGTCCTAGGCCTCACGTGGGCGGCGCGGTTCCAGTTGTGAACCATTATGAACCTAAGCTTAGCCCCCCGCATGACGTAGAACTCGGAGATGCCCACATGGAGCCCCACAGCCTCAGGCGCAATTACGCAACCGGTGTAGACCGTCGCCTCAGCCCCCTCCTCCACAATAACCACGTTGTGCGGGGCCTGGAGCCCACCCCTTACTATGGACAGACAGGCGAGGACGGGGTCCTTCACCTTGACCCCGCTCTTCACCCTAATGACGTAGCCCCCCGTCCCCCTCAAGGCGGCTACTGCGGTGTATTTATCCAAGTCGGGAGGAACAAGACGCCACAGATAATCCCT